>Ga0209249_1002145_pt1 | contig 16820 bp, 14 predicted proteins | sample SaaInlV_200m_DNA_4_FD_184653 | JGI IMG/M metagenome (GOLD analysis project Ga0209249, IMG submission 184653) | Marine microbial communities from expanding oxygen minimum zones in the Saanich Inlet - SI037_S3LV_200m_DNA (SPAdes) (version 2) | ecosystem: Environmental > Aquatic > Marine >...
TGCCCTGAGAATACGGGTGGCGACCAGGGGATGGGAGGTGGCAGTATTGGATCCGATAATGAAAATTGTATCCGACCCTTCCAGATCAACCAGTGAATTTGTCATTGCACCACTACCGAAAGATGCGGCAAGACCTGCCACAGTAGAGGAATGTCAGAGCCGGGCACAATGGTCGACACTGTTGGTGCCAACGCCTGCCCGGGCAAATTTCTGCATGATGTAATTTTCCTCGTTCGTGACCTTGGCTGAAGCACAAAACCCGATTGCATCCGGACCATTTGTCTTCTGGATCTCTTTGAGCCGGGTGGCCGTAAAATCCAGGGCCTCGTCCCAGGAGACTTCCACAAGCTCTCCATCCTTTCTTAACAGAGGTTTTTTCAACCGTTCGTCAGACTGGACAAACTCGTGGGCGTTCCACCCCTTGATGCAGAGTTTGCCTTCATTGACAGGGCCTGTTTTACAGGGAATGGTCCCGGTGAGTCTGCCGTCAAGGGACTCAAGAAAAAAATTGCATCCGCATCCGCAATAGGTGCAGGTTGTCAGCGTATTCTTGTAATCCATAATTTTTCCTTTATATATAACCTATATTACTTTTCAGGCATTGGGCCCATCAAGCTCAAGGGTGATATTTCATTTTTATTGATCCCGGACGTAAATCCGAATTCATGGTTCATAACCTCGGCTGTCTTTTTATACAGCAGCCTCAAAGGGATATCCACGGGGCATGCTTCATCACACAGGCCGCAGTCAATGCAGCGGTCGGCCATGTGCATGGCCCGGACCAGGTGAAATGTCGGGATATCCACAGGAAGATCGCCCTTTGATACGAGGTCTTCACATTCAAGACTGCAGTCGTAGCAGAAGCACATGGGACAGATATCTCTGCACCCATAGCACTTGACGCATTTTAAGAACTGATCCTTCCAGAAGTCGAACCGCTCAGGCTGTTCCTTGCCTTCTACATCCTGCACTCCTTTTTGTTCCGTACCGCCCGATTCTTTTTCATTTGGTGCTTCTCCGGCAGTCATGTCATCGGGCCAGGGTTTTTTGCATTCACACGCAAGCGCAAGATCCCGGGGGCAGGAAATCCCTATGGGGACCACCTTGTCCGGCTCAAGCTGTTTCAACCGGTAAAGGCCATAAAGACCTCTTTCATCACAACCCCGGACCAAAACCCCGAATACGTCATCCGGGTATTGTCTTGCAAGGGTGATCAGCACCTTGTTCAGGGGATATCTGACATCTCCTGCCTTTTTTTCATCCCCCAGGCAGAGCGCATCTAAGTCATCGCCCTTCTGGAACAGGCAGGGGCCTGCATGACCATGGGCATAGGCAAGGGCTACAACGCCTTTTACAGACCCTTGTGAAAGAAGCTCGTTGATTTTTTGTTTTACTTGATCAATCATAAACACACCTTATTCTAAGCAAGCATCTTTGCTTGTTCATTTTTCAATGGTGATGGCCCCAGTTTTTTCAAGACACCAATAAAGTCATTGATTTCATCAATAAATTCAGGTGCTTCAGCTGAGGATACCCACCTTGTCCTGAGCCTCTGTCTTTCTATACCGCAGAAATCCAGCATCTGGGATAAAATGGTCATCCGTCTTTCAGTGGAATAATTACCATACAGGTAATTGCATTCACCCTTGTGTCAGCCACCCACAAAAATGCCGTCCACTCCCTGTTGAAACGCCTTCAACACATGATGGGGAGATACACTCCCCGTGCATGTGACCCGGATAACCCGGATATTTGAGGGATACTGCATACGACTGACCCCAGCCAGGTCAGCAGCGGCATATGCTCACCAGGTACAGAGGAATGAGACGATATGAGGTTCAAAATTAGCGTCATTCATTGGCTTCTTTCCTTATATAAATAGTCTTCATAAATTTTAAATCGCCCCGATCTGGGTCAATATCTGCTCAGGTTTATATCCCAGAAGATTTGCACAATGGCAGGGACAGGCAGAGGCACAGTTTCCGCATCCCTTGCACAAAATCTGATTCACGACGCAGACCTTTTTTTTGCTGTTGTATGAGATGGCCCCGTAAGGGCACAGAGGCAGACAGGTCTGGCAGCCGACACATGTCTTATAGTTGATCCGGGCCACAGTGCCTGAAGTGGTTACCGTATCCTGTGACAGAAGGGTTAATGCCCTTCCGGCAGCGCCGTAAGACTGGTTGATGGTTTCCGGAATGTGTTTGGGATAATGGGCGGTTCCGCAGAGAAACACCCCGTCTGTTGCAAATTCAACGGGCTTAAGCTTTACATGGGCTTCCTTGAAAAATTCGTCCACACTGAGGGCTGCCTTGAACATACGGGCTATTTCAGGAGTTGTGGAAGCCGGGATAACGGCAGCAGCAAGAGAAAGAACATCAGCATCCAGCTCAAGTCTCTGGCCAAGAATTGGATCGGACACTATTACCCTTATCACAACTTTACCGCCTTCTTTGGTTTCTTCAACCACTGGCGGGTCTTCCGGGGTATACCGTATGAATTGAACCCCCATTTCCATGGCTTCCCTGTATGAATCCTCTCTGAATCCATAAGTTCGAACATCTCGGAACAAGACATAGATTCTCATTTCCGGATTGAGTTTTTTCAGCTTAATGGCATTTTTAACGGCATGACCGCAGCAGACCCGGGAACAATAATTCCTTTCTTCATTCCGGCTGCCCACACACTGTATCATGACCAGAACTTCAGCGTCGAGGACGACGTCATTTTCCCGGGCAATCTCTTCTCCCAATTCCATGTGGGTGAACACACTTTCATTGGTACCATACAGGTATTCACTGGGTTTGTACTCTTGGGCACCAATGGCCAGAACCGATGCCCCATGCTTAATCTCTTTTGTCCGCCCTTCGGTTTCAATGGTAGTGGTAAAATTTCCGATATACCCGTCAACATGTTTGATGGTCGACTCATGGGATACATGAATCCTGGGATTCTGATAGACCATCTGAATCAGGTTATCAAGATGGGCCTGGACATCCAGTCCTTCTAAAGTGGTGTGCAGCCGTCTGGACATTCCACCCAGGTCTTTGGCCTTTTCAACAAGCTGGACCTCATGCCCCTGCTTTGCAATGGACAGGGCACAGGTCATGCCGGCTACTCCGCCGCCAACCACAAGAGCTGTTTTGTTCACAGACAGATCAAATTCCTGGAGCGGTTCCAGGCGGCTTGCGCGCGCCACGGACATCCTGACGATATCATGTGCTTTTTTGGTGGCTTCATCTTTCTGTTTGGCATGAACCCAGGAGCAGTGCTCCCTGATGTTGGCCATATCCAGGTAATATTGATTTAAGCCCGCTTCCCTGAGCGTATCCTGGAACAGGGGTTCAAGGGTTCTGGGGGAACAGGCTGCTATGACAACCCGGTTGAATCCTTTTTCTATTGCAAGATCAGTTATTTCCCTTGCAGAATTGGTGGCACATGAAAAGATCTGTTCCGTTGCATAGACAACATTGGGTAAGGTTAAGGCATATTCAACAGTTGAGGGTACATTGACAACACTTGAAATATTGGCTCCGCAGTGACAGACAAATACGCCGATTTTTGGTTCTTCACCAGTGACATCACGCTCAACTGGATAAACTCTTTCTTTGGCCAGTTTTCCACGTCTGTAGTCAAGGAGTTCACCGATCTGGGAGCTGGCTCCGCTGGCACTGAAAACCGATTCTGGAATATCTGTCGGCCCCTGGAAGGCGCCACTTACAAAGATCCCGGGCCTGTTGGTTTTAATGGGATTTGAAGAATCTGATTTGCTGAACCCGTGGGAATTAAGCTCGATTCCAAATTTTTGGGAAATCTCTTTGTAAGCCTCTGGCGGATTCAATCCAACAGATAATACCACCATATCGAATTCTTCTCTTTTTACGCCATCATCGGCAGTGGCATATCTGACAATAACATTCCCGCTTTCAGGGATCTCTCGTTCAATGGAGGCATAGCTTCTGATGAATTCAACCCCGGGCAGTTGCTCAGCCCTTTGAAAAAATCGTTCAAAATCCTTGCCAAAGGAACGAATATCATTGTGGAATATGGTACATTCAGCATCTTCATAATGGGTTTTGGTCAAAATCACCTGTTTCTGGGTATAGGTGCAGCAGACACCAGAGCAATAGCTGTTGTCACCTTTGGTCACTCTTCTTGAACCCACGCATTGAATCCAGGCTATTTTTTTAGGATTGGTCTTGTCGGAAATTCTCTTTACCTCGCCTTCAAAAGGACCTGTAGAGGATAAAAGCCGTTCATAATCCATGCTGGTTACAACGTTGTCAATCTTTGTGTAGCCGTATTCCTCTTTTACCGAAGGATCAAAGGGGGTAATGCCTGAAGATAGAATGATGGCTCCGACATTTATATCGGTTTTCAAAGGTGTCTGTCTGAAATCAATGGCGCCTGTCTTGCAGACACCACTGCAGATATCACATTTGTCTTCTTTCAGCCTGAGACAGGAGTCATCAATATAAGAAACAAGGGGAATTGCCTGGGAAAAATAAACATGTACAGCCTTATTCTGGGATATTCCCTGGTTAAATTTATCAGGGTATTCCACGGGGCAGTACTCCACACAGGTTGTACATCCAGTGCATTTGTCCTCGATAATATACCGGGGTCTTGTTTTAAGGGATACCTTAAAGTCACCTTTTTTTCCTTCTACTCGTTCTACTTCACTGAATGTAAGAATCTCTACGTTCGGATGCCGGCCGACCTCGACCAGTTTAGGAGAGAGAATTCACATCGAGCAGTCATTGGTGGGGAAGGTCTTGTCAAGCTGGGCCATATGGCCGCCAATGCTTGGGCCTTTTTCCACCATGTAAACCTTGAAACCGGCAGTGGCAAGATCAAGAGATGCCTGAATACCGCTGACACCGCCGCCAACAACCATAACATCTCCAAAGTTTTTGTTTTCTGCAATATTTGAAATAAGAGTATCAGAAAATTGCTGAACTACTTCTTTTGGCAATACGTCATTTCCCACGTTCCATCTCCTCGTCATATATTTAGGTCTGTCATATCCGGTCCGTCATATCCAGACTATCATGCCGGGTTTGGCTGGTTCAGACCACGCACTCAATTTTTTTCCTAAAGCATCTCACTGATAATTTCCGTGATGTCTTTGACCTCCAGGATGTCTTCATATTCAAGATTAAGACGGCTTTCTTCAAAGTTGGTGATGCAATATGGGCAGGATGTCGCCAGAACCTTTGCTCCGGCTTCTTTTGCCTGTTCCAGTCTGATATCGGAAAATCTTTCTTTCTGGGGTGTATCCATCCAGATCCTTCCGCCGCCGCCGCCGCAGCAAAGGCTGTTACTTCGAAAATTTTCCATCTCAACCAGTTCCAGACCGCTCACCTTATTTAAAAGATCCCTGGGCTCATCATATACATTATTATGGCGGCCAAGATAGCAAGGGTCATGAAAAGTCACTTTTTCTTTGTAATCTCCCGTGAGTTCAAGCCGGCCGTCATTGATAAGCTCAAGAACATATTGTGACATATGAATAACCTCAAAATTTACCATAAATTCGGGGTATTCATTTTTAAAGGTGTGAAAGCAATGTGGTGAAGAAACAATGATTTTCTTTACCCCGGCATCAATAAAGGTTTTAATGTTTTGTTTTGCCAGGTTTTTAAACACCTCTTCACTGCCCGTCTTTCTGATGCTTTCACCACAGCAGCTTTCCTTGTCACCCAGAATTCCAAATTGTACACCGGCTTTATTAAGGATATTGGCCGTGGCCGTGGCAACCTTTTTCATTCTCGGGTCATAGCTTAAATAGCAGCCGACAAAATACAAGGCTTCCATATCTTCGGTAAAGGGTTTCACAGAAAGACCTTTTGCCCAGTCAGATCTCTTTTTTCGATCTCCCTGCAAAGGATTGCCTTCGGAAATCAGGCTTGCCCTGGCTGTACGTGCAGATTTAACAGAAGCAGGAAAAACTTCATATTCCGTTGCCACTCTTCGAAGGGCCACACTGATATCTATCTGTTTTACACCTCTTGGGCATTGGTCGGGGCAGGTCCCGCAGGTTGTGCAGCGCCATATATCTTCGCCTTCGATTTCAGTTAAACCAAAAGCCGCCTCCCGGATCAATTTGCGCATGCTAAAGTTGCGAACCTTATTCCACGGACAAACAGCATCGCAGAGTCCGCATTGAAAACACATCTTAAAGACTTCTCCACCGGCTTCTTTTATTTCATCTATTACTTCTATGAAGGGCGCTATAGTTTCCACAGTCTATCCTCTTTTGTCTTTAATGGTTCTTTCTTTAGTCTTTGTTATTCAAGCGTGAAAGGGCATCCATTATTTCGTCCATTCCATATTTGTCCGCCAGTGATTCCAAACCAATCTCCAGCTCTTCCAGCTCTTCTTGTTCTTCAAGTTCCTCTTCTCTTTCTTCTAGAATCAAAGCATCATGCATGCACCATTTTACACACAAAGGCTCTTCTTCACCTTCACACATGTCACATTTAAGAGGCAGTCCAGAATCAGGTTCTTTAAATTCGTCCCTGGATGGGCAGGAAGCCCTGCAAAAGGCACACTCGTCGTATTCTTTGCCGTCAATGGTGTATTTGTCCCTGCCCGCACATTCAGCCACGGTATACTCTCCTGCATAGACAGGAACATATAAGTCTCTTAAAGGTTCACGAATGATTCTAATACGGGATCTGGCCGGGTTATTGCTGCTGTATTTCGGTGCAGCGTGAAAGGCTGAACAGATCATCTCACAGGCCCTGCAGCCATTACATTTATCAACATCAATTCTAATTGTTTTTATTATTTTCTTTTCTTTATCAGACAAGTTTCACGCCCTCCACTCTAATTTGTCTCTTTTTTTGTTAAAGCTTCTTTAGCAGGATCATCTTGTGTGTCTGTCAGGATCCCCCTTTTTATAAATTCCTGTGCCACATAATCCAACCCCATTTCCTGCAGGGATTCTTTAGTGGGAATACCGTCATTGTTCCATCCCTTAAATTTGTAATATGTATCCAAAAGTTCTTTTTCAAGTTCAGGGAACCTTTTTTTCCAATGGTTCTCAGGCGGTTTCTCATCTTTTCTTCTCATTCCGCGGCTGATATTAATGGATCTGACCAGGGTTCGGTATCTCTTGGCTGCCTGGGACAGTTTATTTTCATCCATTTCGATCCCGGCACCGGCTGAGATAAATTTGGGGTAATTGTGTATATGATAGGGTGGTTTCAAAGGGAAGGATGATAAACCGGCACACTGGCCGAGAGCATCATCAATGTAGTGCATTCTCTCCTGCCAGTCGACAATATCACAGCACATGTCAACGGTGGGATAAAAAGGCATTGATTTTTCTCCTCTGGGTTCCCAGTCCAGGAAATATTGTTTGAATTTTTCATCAGGGACATGGAACCAGTCTTTAACAAATTCTTCTCTATGTTCTTTTTTAAAATAAGGGGCCTGGGGGAACTGGCCTTCTATCTGGGTAATGTTCATTTTCTCGCCTGTGGAATACATGAGAAAATAGATGGGATTCAGCATGGACAGCTTTAAGGGGAGCTGCTCATGCTTCTTAATATTATTATGGGCAAAAGCTTCAGCTCCGTTGCCGATCTTTTTGGCTGCCCAGTATGTCCCCTCGGCCAGGACATCGCCTATACCTTCTCTTCTGACAATCATGTCAAGCAGATAAAAGAATTTGCCTTCGTTGTCTTCAGGCATTTCAGGAAAATCATCCTTATGTAAGATTCCCTCTTCCAGGAGTTCAAGGGCAAAGGCCATTACCTGGGGGGCTGAAAATCCGTCCAGTCCGTATTCAGTGGCTTTTTGAGCTATTTTCAAACCAAAATCAAGATCGGAAAAAGCGCCCATTGTATAGGTTAACTTTGTAAAGCATTTCATCATGTAGGTTGGAAGTCCGGGCATGGAAATAGTTGCCCCGCATGTCATGGGGCAATTGTAGCAGGAAATAAGCCGGGTCCTTGACTTCTCCATTGTCTCAAACCAGTCCCTTGCGACTTCATCCGTCCAGAACCCTTTTCTTCGGGTACGCGAATTTCCCCACATGAAATTTTCCGTGTGCCATTTTTCATCATGGACTTTCATCTCCTGGGGGGAACCCAGTCCTGCCAGAATAGGCATGACGCCTGGAATCGGATTATCATTTCTAAATTTTATATAGTCCATCACCTCGTTGCAAAGTCCCATGAATTTTTCCGGGTCGGCAACGTTGATATCCTGTGTGCCGCGAACAACTATGGCTTTTACCCCTTTGTCGCCCATAACGGCCCCTATCCCACCTCGACTGGCACTGGATCTTCCCTGCTCTACGGAAGCATAAAAAACCCTGTTTTCACCTGCCATGCCAATAGCTGCCACCTGGGCTTTTGGTTGTTTTAATTCTTTTCGAATTATTTCAGCAGTTTCAATGGCGCCTTTACCCTTTAAATGAGATGCATCCCTCAATTCTATCTTGTCATTGTTTATCCATAAATAAACAAGGTCCTGGGACTTGCCGCGGAAAATTACCTTGTCATATCCTGCATATTTCAATTCCGGAGCAAAAAATCCCCCCATCATTGAAAATGCCATTAATTTGGTCTGGGGGGAAATGGTTGTAAGAATAGTACGATTGCATCCAACAGCAGGTGTGCCGCATAAAAGACCTGCACCGAAAATGAGTAGATTTTCAGGAGAAAAAGCGTCAACTTCCGGTGGAACCCTGTCCCATAATATCTTGGCATTAGTACCTAAGCCCCCCAGATAAAGCTCTGTGTCTCTCGGGTCGGTTGCGACCTTCTCAATGTTTTTCCGGGTTAGATCAACTTCTAAATTAAACCCTGTCTCTGCATACCTCATTTTTTTCCCCTTCTATATTACATAAATCCGTGATATGTTTTGCATCAAAATCTATGCCATTACTTCATGGCCCGGCAAGCCTCTAATACAGAATATAAAATCATTTGTGCTGCCCGGTACAATGTGATTATATCTAAGCTATAACATAACTACGTGTCAAGAAAAAATTGGCTTTTTTAAAAAAGGGTTCCGCCTTTTGTATTTTTATATAAAATAATGCTGCAAACCAGTATCATTATTCACTACCGCATCTCACAACTTTTACCTTTGTTCCGATCCATTCAGGCGGCAGGTAAACCCTTCCACTGTTACCGCTTGCATTAACAGTCTTTTCGATCAGTTCTTCTCCATAGATTTCAAATTTCACTCGATTGCGTGAATATTTTTTTTTAAATACCTTATTTTTTGCATCGGCATTCGCCATCTTATTCAAGCTCCTGTTTAAAGCTGGGGATATAGTATGTTTAAGCTATCACATAGATACTTTATAGCTATAATGCATCTATGCGTCAAGAACTAATTTTTTAATTTGTTTTAGCGACAATCTCCTTAAAAAATTAGTAATTACTCAGTTCTTACGCTTGAAACCGCCCTGTCTGATGAATATTTGTTTCGAGGCTATTCGCTTAACCTCTTGCAAATATCCATCAGACAGGACTTTGGGGATGATTTTTTTTAACGGGCTGAACAATTACAAAAATTAAAGCTAAACCATAGATATTTTATACAGGATAAGAATGGTTGATATATCAACTACATGGGATTTTTGTATTGCCAGAATTCAACTTTTTCCTTGACATGGTTTATTTTTTTCAAATATATATGTCCAAAATAGCTGATTTATAGTTACATTATAACACTATTTATAATTTTTTTTATGATAAGGAGGCAAAATACAAGAAGGTAAAATACAAGGGTAAAGTTTACAATCATATATTCAAATTACAGGGTTCCAAATTAATTTATGGCTCTATTATAAACATATTTCAGGAGATCAATATAATGAAAAGGATTACAATACTGGCTTTTTTAGCTTTTTGTTTTAGTGCAATGTTCGCTTTTAATGCATCCGCTAAAACCCAGTTCACATATGCAAATTTTTTCCCGCCTTCCCACATTCAAAGCCAGCTTGCAGAAAGTTGGTGTAAAGAAGTAGAAAAAAGAACCAATGGTGAAGTCACTATTAAATATTTTCCCGCAGGCACCCTTACAAAAGGCCCGCAAACTTACGATGGTGTTGTTAATGGTATTGCAGATATCGGCATGACGGTTCTTGCTTATTCAAGGGGCCGTTTTTTACTGGCATCAGCCATTGACCTTCCTTTAGGTTACAAAAGCGGTGTGCAGGCAACAGCAGTTGCCAATGCTGTTTTTAACAAATTTCAACCCGAAGAATTTAAAGATTCAGAAATAATGTTTCTCCATGCCCATGGGCCAGGACTTATCCAGACCCGCAGCAAACCCGTCTCTTCTCTGGCAGACATGAAAGGTCTTAAACTCAGAGGAACGGGAACAAGTGGTCTTGTCGTCGCCGCCCTTGGTGCATCACCTGTTGGTAAATCCATGAGAGAAGCCTATCAGATGCTGCAAAAAGGTGTTGTTGACGGATCTCTCCATCCTGTGGAAGCCAATAAGGGATGGAAATTAGGTGAAGTTGTTAAATATCTGACTGAAAATTATTCCACTGCCTATACAACTACTTTTGCTGTTTTCATGAACAAAGGAAAATGGAATAAATTGTCTCCTGCCACACAAAAAACTATTCAGGATATAAATGGGGAATGGTCTATCAAACACGGCCAGGCCTGGGATGCTTCCGACAAAGCCGGTCTTGAATTTTTTATATCCAAAGGCGGCAAGGCTGTCAGCCTTTCTGACGCAGAATCCAAAAAATGGGAAGCTGCTGTTGTTCCTGTAATTGACGGGTTTGTCAAAAAAGCAGATGCAAAAGGTATAGATGGGAAAGCTGTTGTTGATTTCATTAAAGCCAATATGTAGTTAGTTTACAATAAATGGCCGGCATTTTGTGTCAAAGCCGGTCATTTATCAATAGTTTAGTATATTCGCAGGATATTGTATGAGCATTATTTTCAAGACCCTGGACAAATTTTCCGGAATTTTAAAATTCATCGGTGCCATTGCCATCACGGCCATGATGTTATTGACCGTTGTTGATGTTATTGGCCGTTTTTTCAAGTATCCTATTTTCGGATCTGTAGAACTTGTAGGTTTTCTGGCAACCATTATTGTAGCCGCAGCCTTACCCTATACATACAAGGTTGAGGGTCATGTCGGTGTGGAAATACTGGTACGTCTTCTGTCTAAAAAAACTCAGTTGATCATCGACCTTTGTACCCGGACGTTAACCCTTGTTCTGTTCGGCCTGATATCCTGGCAGATGTTTCTTTATGCCGCGGATATACATAAAACTGGTGAAGTCTCCATGAACCTGGAATTTCCTATTTATTACATTATATACCTGCTCGCTTTTGGTCTATTGATCTTCTCTGTCACCATAATAGAGACTATTTTTGAAAATATTAAGCAATTAAGAGAATTAAAAACAAAATGAGTCCTACAATTATTGGTATAATCGGTATTGTGATCATGATCCTCTTGTTTCTGACTAGAATGCCGGTTGCATTTGTTATGGCCTCTGTGGGCTTTGTTGGATTCAGCGTTATGATTACACACAATGCCGGCCTGGTTCTTCTGTCCAGAAATGTGTATGAGGTCTTTGGATCATACGATTTAACAACCATTCCCTTATTCATCCTCATGGGGCAGCTTGGATTTAATTCCGGAATCAGCAAACGTCTATATGATGTAGGCTACAAATTCCTGGGAAGTACCAGGGGGGGGCTTGCAATGGCTACTGTTTCCGCCTGTACTGCCTTTGGTGCTGTCTGTGGTTCAAGTCCTGCAACAGCAGCAACCATGGCAACGGTGGGTCTTCCTGAAATGAAACGATATAATTATGATGATGAACTGGCAACGGGATCAGTGGCCTCAGGCGGTGGAATCGGTATGATTATGCCTCCCAGCGTTGTTCTTATCATCTACGGTATTCTCACAGAGCAGTCCATAGGTCAATTATTTGTTGCAGGAATTTTTCCTGCACTGCTTATTACTGTATTATTTATTATCACAATATATATCCGCTGCAGAATCAATCCTGAACAGGGTCCCTGTGGTGAAAAATTTACATGGGCACAAAAATTCAAGGCTTTAATTGGATTAAGCGAGACCCTTGCAGTATTTACTCTTGTTATAGGCGGCATTTTCATAGGCCTTTTTACACCGACTGAGGCCGCTGCCATCGGTGCTTTTGGCATACTTGTCATTGCAATGTTAAGAAGGCAGATCACATGGGCCGGGTTTGTTAAATCCCTTAGGGAAACCTTAAGAACTTCCTGCATGGTTATGATGCTCATCGCAGGTGCAGTTATTTTTGGAAAATTTTTAGCTGTCACAAGAATCCCCTTTGAAATCGCAGGCTGGGTAAGTGAACTTCAAATGGCACCTTTTCTGGTTATGGCCGTTGTAATAATGATCTATTTCATCGGCGGATGTTTTATGGATGCCCTGGCTTTTGTAACCTTGACGGTTCCCATTTTCTTTCCCGTTGTCATGGAACTTGGATATGATCCCATCTGGTTTGGAATCATTATCGTCATGGTCACGGAAATGGGTGTTATAACACCTCCTGTAGGTATTAATGTCTATGTGGTTTATGGGGTGGCAAAAAATGTACTGGACCAGGAAATTCCTCTGGAAAAAATATTCAAGGGTATCTTCCCCTTCCTTTTAGCTGTTATTGTGGGAGTGATCATCTTGATAATTTTCCCAAAAATCATATTATTTTTACCCCAGCTCATGTATTAACAATTTGATTGGGGTCAGGCTTAATTTTACCCCACGCATTTTTATCCCTCTTTATTAAAAAAAACTTTCCCTTTGACACTATGATTGATATGACATTTAGAATGTATCATCGGGTCATTAAATTTATTAATTTTTTAAAGGGAGAGTCTTATGAATAAATGCAAAATTAAATTTTCATGGATATTGTTTATTGTTGCAACAGGAGTGCTTTTTCTTACCGGGGCTATGACGATAACCGCCAGTGCGGGAGAGACCTTTGCCTGCGCCAAAGATTCAGATGTAAACAAGATGATTGCTCCGGAAGCTTCTCTGGAAGATTTTTCATGCTTTGTTAAAAGATGGGACAGTGCTGATACTCTTCATTTTCAAGTCGCAGTTAAAAATGTCAGCAGCGAAGACCAGCGGTTCAAGGTTAATATCTTTTTGGAAAACGGCAAGGCTGTCGGCGGGCTCTTACCCCGTAAAACCAAAAAAGGTCTTGTCAAACCCGGCGCTACAGCTAAATTTTCCTACCCTGTTAAGGGAGTGACAAGTGTATCCGGAAAAATCGATCTCATCATCAAAACCATGAGCAAGTAATATCTAAATTTAAATAAGGAGATTTGCCCAATGAAACGAACAATAATCATCTTGTCAATTCTATTTACAGCCATGATTTTTACGGGGAGTGCAATTGCAAAGACAACCTTTATAAGCATTGGAACCGGTGGGACCGGCGGGATTTATTATCCCTATGGAGGAGGAGTTGCAGAAATATGGTCTAAAAATGTCAAAGGAGTTAAAGCCGTTGCAGAAGTCACAGGTGCAAGCGTTGAAAATGTAAAACTTGCCCACAAGGGTGAAACAGTTATTGGCGAAGTAATGGGAGATGTAGCTGTTGCAGGTTACAACGGCCTTTCAAAATTTAAGGGTAAAAAACATGATATCCTTTCCATGGCCATCATGTATCCCAATCTGCTCCAGGTGGTTGCCCTTAAAAAAAGCGGCATTAATAATATTGAAGAAGTACAGGGAAAAAATGTCAGCACGGGAAGCCCTGGAAGCGGTACAAATTTTATGGCGGAAGCCGTGCTGAAAGCACTTGATATCCCTTTGACATCATTCAAGGACAGCCGTCTGTCATTTACCGAGACAGCAAACGCTTTAAGGGACAACACCATCCAGGTAGGTGTATGGTCTGTGGGACCGGGTACAAGTTCCATCCTTGATTTGTCCACCACCCATGATATCAATATTCTGCCTTTTACACCTGAACAGGCCCAGAAAATAATTGCATCCAAATCCACCTATGCTTCGGTTGAACTTGCCGGAGGAATTTACAGGGGTGTTGAAAAGGCTGTACCGACTATTGGTGTCTGGAATGTTATGATCTGCCAGAAATCCCTTGACACTGATCTTGTATACAAACTTGTAAAAGTATTGTTTGAAAACAATGACTATCTTATGAAAATTCATCCGTCTTCAGCATATACAACCCCTGAAAATACAGTGAAGTATTCTTCAATTCCGCTTCATCCCGGAACAATCAAATATTTGAAAGAAAAAGGTATTGATGTACCGGCAAGACTGATTCCTTAAAGGAAAAGAAAAATGACCAGGCCGGGTTCAATTATTATATTCTCTGTTCTTGGCCTGGTTTTATCGCTGATCATTCTTTCCTTTTTTGTACGGGGTGATCCGGAACTTCAGGTTACTCTTGTAAAAGAGAATAAAACCGTGCTTATTCTTCCCCTTAAATCAAAGGAGAGATTTACGATTCATTATTATCACTCCGTTGAAAATGCCCCTATCTGGGAAGAACACAGTATGGATAAGAATGGCAGAATCTATATTGAAGAAGAGCGCTATGAAAAATTTGGAGCTGGAATGGGGAAAATGCCAGGTGTGGGCAGGATGGTAAAAAAAGGTATTTATGAAGCCATTACAGATATGCACATGCCAACGGGTAATTTCATATTAAGGGTGGGAAGCCCTGGAGTGGACCACACCATTATCTGGCGGAACCAGCGTTTTAATCTTTCAGATACACTTGCACACAAGGCCGTAAAGTTTTCAGGGAAACCCAGAAGTATGCTGTATCAAATATGGAGATCTTTTAAGGGCTTTATGATTGGCATTATAACTCCAACGACAGGTAAATAAACTATATCCCACAAAACATTTGGTAACTATTCAGCTCTTATGCTTGAAACCGCCCTATCCGATGGATATTTTTGTTTCGAGGCTATTTAACCTCCTGCAAATATCCATCAGAAAGGGCTTTGAGATTACTTCTTTTAACAGGGTAAACAATTACAACATTTGAAGGTTTTGGATCAGATACTGAATATATTTAGAGGAGCACAATGGTTAAAAACGTTACATCCGTTCAAGACAATGATTCTAAAGAAAGTTTGAGTCTGGCAGATGCCAATCAAACCCTGATGAAAATAACGGCATGGATTATCATGGCAATTGCAGTGACCTTAAGCCTTTATCAGCTTTATACTGCAGGTGTGGCAGCACTGACAGCCCTGGTTCAGAGGTCCATCCATCTGGGGGCCATTTTAAGCCTTACGTTTTTGCTTAAACCTGCTTTTTCAAAGCTGAGAAAAGATAAATTTTCTTTTGCCCTTTTTCTGGACTGGGTCCTTGTTGCCCTGTCCATATACTGCACCTTTTATATCTGCAATAATCTTACAGCCATTTTTGAACGCCAGGGGGACTGGCTTATCCAGGATCGGATTGTCAGTATTATCGGAACACTTCTGGTGCTGGAAGCCTGCCGCAGGGTAATAGGATTTGTTATGACGGCTATTTGCGCCATGAGTATTGCCTATGCCATGTTCGGGCCTTATATGCCTGAACTGATCATCCATAAAGGGTACAGCATTGAACGGATTGCCACCACCCTCTGGCTCACCACGGAGGGGATTTTCGGTTTGCCCATAGGAGTTGCAGCAACCTTTGTTTTTGTCTTTGTCCTTTTCGGGGCCATACTTGAAACAACAGGGGGAGGGACGTTTTTCATTGATCTTGCCTATGCCCTTACCGGTCGATTTTCAGGGGGCCCTGCCAAAGCATCAGTAGTTGCTTCCGGATTTATGGGGTCAATCTCAGGGTCTGCAGTGGGCAATGTTGTTGCCACAGGATCTTTTACCATTCCAATGATGAAAAAGGTGGGGTATCGGGCCCATGTTGCCGGTGCCATAGAGGCCGCAGCATCAACGGGTGGGCAGCTGATGCCTCCTATTATGGGGGCCGGGGCTTTTTTAATGGCAGAGTTTACCAATACAAGTTATCTGACCATCATAAAAGTGGCCCTGGTGCCGGCAATCATGTATTATCTTACTGTTTTGATATTTGTTCATTATGAAGCCAAGAAATTCGGTTTAAAAGGCCAGCCAAAAGAGAATCTGCCAAAGTTTATGAATGTGATTAAAAATGGGCTGCATTTTATTATTCCAGTCCTGATATTGATCTATGTCCTTGTGTCCAATTATTCTCCCATGATGGCAGGATTTATTGCCGTGGTCAGCACACTTTTTATCAGTATCATTGCTAATTTTATTCGCTGGGCTGTGAAAGGGAAAGAAGAAATCAGCCTGTCTGGATTTGTAACGTACGAGTTCAAATTGATTGTTAAGGCCCTTGAAAACGGAGCAAAAAATGCCGTTATGGTTTCTGTTGCCTGTGCAGCTGCAGGAATAATTGTGGGCATGGTAAGCCTCACGGGTATGGGGCTTAAGTTCTCAAGCCTGGTTATGGATTTAAGTTATGGTATCAAGGTCCTTGCCATTCTCCTCATCGGAGGTGCTTCCCTTGTACTCGGCATGGGACTTCCTGTTACTGCAAGCTATATTGTTCTTGCGACATTGGCAGGGCCGGCCCTGCTTGATATGGGCGTTCCCATCATGGTCGCCCATATGATCGTGTTCTGGTATTCCCAGGATGCCAATGTAACACCGCCTGTCAGTCTTGCAAGTTTTGCAGGAGCAGGAATTGCAAAGGCAAATCCCATGAAAACCGCGCTGGTTTCATGGAAACTTGCCAAGGGACTTTATATTATTCCCATCATAATGGCATACAGACCTCTTTTAGGAATGGGAGCTGATTAT
>Ga0209249_1002150_pt1 | contig 16778 bp, 19 predicted proteins | sample SaaInlV_200m_DNA_4_FD_184653 | JGI IMG/M metagenome (GOLD analysis project Ga0209249, IMG submission 184653) | Marine microbial communities from expanding oxygen minimum zones in the Saanich Inlet - SI037_S3LV_200m_DNA (SPAdes) (version 2) | ecosystem: Environmental > Aquatic > Marine >...
ATTACAATATCTCCCATTCCAAGCCTCCATTTTAATTAGTTATTACAACTAAATATTATGAATACTTTTATTTAAAAGGGGACATTTCTACTTAACGCAAAGGGGACATTTTCGAAAAACGCTAACAGTAATTTACTTGGAGTTGTCTCTTATGGGTATTACCAGTATAATAAGTAATACTTATCAATATAGTATTACTGAAATGAAATTTCACACAAATGTGACTCAAAAAGGTCAAGTTACTTTATCTAAGGCGATCATGGATAAATTAGGCATTAAAACTAGAGATAGAGTAGTGATCGAGGTAAAAGATGACCACATTACTGTCAAACCTAGTCTAGATTTTTTGACATTGGCAGGCTCTTTAAACTCTGTGGCAATTAAAGACAAATCTCCCGAGGAGATTCTCTTATTAGAGAAAAAAGCTGTTAAAGATGCTTATCGAGACTCTCTCTCATGAAAAAATTATATGCAGATACAAATACTTTTTTAAGATTTCTGCTCCAGGATAATGTTAAACAGGCTGAAATTGCTGAAAAGAAATTTGCTTTAGCTAAAGAAAAGAAGCTTCGAGTTATCATCATTTCTGAAATTATTCCGGAGTTAACTTATGTTCTGTCTGGTGTGTATAAGTTGTCTCGGGTGGAAACAGCAAAACAGGTAGCTAATATTCTTAAAACTCCATACTTTGATATTAAACACAGAGATACTTGGGATAAAGTGATGGATTTATATCCACAGGTTAATATTGATGTGGTAGACATATTTTTAGCTGTCAGGGCAAATGAGGAGGGTGGAGAGGTTTTTTCTTTCGATAAAGATTTTGAAAAAATAGCTAGATTATTTTGAGGTACAATACCCCTTATGTCTTTATCCATTGGAATCGTCGGCTTACCTAATGTTGGCAAATCTACCTTATTTAACGCCTTACTGAAACAACAGGCTGCTTTAGCAGCTAATTATCCATTTGCAACCATTGAGCCAAATGTGGGTGTAGTCCCAGTTCCAGATGAAAGACTGGCTAAATTAGCCGAGATAGTGGGTGCTAAGGTGATTAAACCAGCCACAGTCGAGTTTGTGGATATTGCCGGCTTGGTGAAAGGGGCTCATGAAGGTGAGGGCCTGGGGAATAAGTTTTTGGCTCATATCCGAGAAGTGGATGTGGTTTGTCATGTGCTACGAGATTTTAGTGATGAGAATGTGTTGCGAGAGGGAAGTGTGAGTGCTAAGACTGATCGGGAGACGATCGAAACTGAGTTGTTGTTGGCAGATTTGGAGACTTTAGAAAAGCAAAGAGAACCCAAAGGTAAGGTAGACAAGCTGGAGCTGCAAAAGTGGTCAATTGTTACTCGATTTATAGAAAAAGCACGCTCTGGAGAGTTAATTCTGGAAGAGATAAAAAATGATGATGAAGCGCAAATAGCTAAAGAATTAAACTTACTCACAGCTAAAAAGATTATCTATGTGATTAATGTTGATGAGGATAAAGTTAAGGATTCTAAGGGTTTGATGGTGAGTTGGGCTGAAAAATTGGGGGTGACAGCAGAGGAAGTGGTCATTATTAGCGCTCAAATTGAGAGTGAATTGGCTAGTTTAAGTGATGAAGATCAATTGTTGTACTTGAAGGATTTAGGAGTAGAGGAGAGTGGTTTGGAGATTTTGATTAAGCGGGCTTATCAGCGGTTGAGCCTGCAGAGTTTTTTGACGGCTGGAGTGCAGGAAGTCCGAGCTTGGACGGTGCGAGCTGGAGCTACAGCACCAGAGGCAGCTGGGGTGATTCATACTGATTTTGAGAAGAACTTTATCAAGGCTAGAGTAGTGGATTATGATGATTTTGTGAAATATTTGGGTTGGAAGGGTGTTAAGGAGATTGGCAAGATGAGACTTGAAGGCCGAGACTACTTGATGCAAGAGGGTGATGTGGTTGAGTTTATGGTGGGGAAGTAAATTTGAAATTAGAAGATTTTAAGAATATGTCTTGACTTTGTTATCAATTTTGATATCATACTGATGACATGTACTTAAAAAAACTAGTTAAAACTAACAAAACAGTTTTTTCTGTAGTTGATTTACAGCAACTATTTAGTCTAGATGATGAAAATTATACTCGCGTAGTAATTAGCCGAATGGTTAAAAAAGGTGAGTTGAAGAGAATTTATCGGGGTATTTATACTTATAAAACTGAATATAATTATTGGGAGTTGGCTAATAAAATTAAAACTCCTTCCTATGTAAGTTTGGAGAGTGTTCTGGTTGAGGTGGGAGTAGTCTTTCAAGACTATGGGCAAATTATTTTTTCAGTGTCTAATAATACAGTCGTGAAAACTGCTCCAGAGAGGGATTTTCACTATCAGCAGATAAAAACTGAAATTTTGAGCAATCCTCAGGGGATTGAGTTTGGGCAAGTGATGCAAGCTTCTCCAGAAAGAGCTATTTGTGATAGATTATATCTGACTCCAGGATATTATTTTGATAATTTAGAATCAATTAATAAAGATAAGTTGATTCACTTAGCTAAGATTTATAATCAGCGAGTTTATCAAGAAGTAAAAAATCTATGTTAGATAAAGCACATCACCGGCAAGTTATGTTCGAGATTTTACAAGAAGTTTACCAGTCTTCTATTGGCAAGTTGCTGGGGTTTAAGGGTGGAACGATGTTGTATTTCTTTGAGGAGCTAGACAGGTTTTCAGTTGATCTAGATTTTGATCTACTAGAAACTGAAAAAGTAGGGCAAGTGCGTCAAGTACTACATGAAATTATCAAAAAATATGGTCAAATTACAGAAGAAAGAGAGAAGAAGCAAACTTTGATCTTCATTTTGAATTATAAAACAGGTCAACACAGTCTAAAGATAGAGATCTCTAAGCGTGTAGATCAAGTGACTAGCTATGAATGGCGTAATTTTTATGGAGTAGATGTGCAGACTATGCAGCTGGAAGACGCACTTGCTCATAAGCTGGTGGCAGCAACTGAAAGGCGAGGTGTGGCAAATAGAGACTTTTATGATATCTGGTTTTTGTTAAAAAGGGGGGTTAGGGCTAATCCGGCGGTGATTAAAAAAAGGACTGATCAAGATTTAGGGCAGTATTTGGATTTTTTAATTAAGTTTATTGATAAAAATTTTAAGTTAAATCAGGTAACGGTGGGTCTGGGAGAATTATTAGATAGGTCTAAGAGAGATTGGGTGAAGGTGAAACTAAAAGATGAGTTATTGGGAAAGCTAGAGTTTTATTTGGATGAATTCAGGCAAGGATGAGGTGGTTGAGTTTATGGTGGGGAAATAAAAGGAGTAAGGAGGAATGTGTGAAACAGGGACACTCCTCCTTATTTAGCAAATATTGATTAGTCATCTCCCTTATAATTTTTTTTCGTTATAGCCCAACTAAAGGCAGCTCCAATTGTTGCCCATAACAAAATATCGAAGTTTTGATTGAGTACTGAAATGTTGATCAAAATAGCTGCTGCTAACGCGGTTGAAAAGATCCACTGTTTGGTGTTTGCTCTATAAATTAAGTACAAAACCAAGCAGCTTACTACGAATACTGGAAATACCCCTTTAGGTATTTCGGAAAAAATGTGACTCACGTTCATTTTTAACTCCTATGTCAAAAAAACTGTGGGAAAGATTTATCTATCTGCTTTGTTAAACTTGCTAACTTACTTGAAGATCCGCTGAGAGATGTTCAGTAAGCTATCCATTTATGGTAAGTAATAACTCACCCCTAGATATCCGATCTATTATCAGAAACCTAGGGGTAAGTGGGTTGCTTCCAAAGCAACCCACTCTATCTCATACTTATGAAAATTCAATTAATGTTCGAGCCTGCGTGTTGCGGTGGCCCGGTCATCAATCAGCTCATAAGCTGAGATGTAAAATTTGAATACGGAATTCAGACACCTATTTTATTGCATCAAGCAAATAAGGTGTCATTTTTTGGATCATATCGGCAGGGATCTCCACTTCCTGCGGGTGAATTAAGCTGGGATAGAAGTTGTTGGCTCCAGTTTCCTGGCACAAGCTGAGTAGCGAGATGGGATCTCCACCTGCCACTGAGTCAAGCCAATAGTACTTGGCTGGGCCAGGGTCACTTACTTCCAACGTCATGGTGACATAAGCAGGATCATAGCCATTGTCAGCTGCGATTCCTTTAGCCACTAGCAGTAGAAAGTTATAACCACTTCCACCAGGAGACATCTTCGTCATGATGTTGTTGCTTGCTGACTCTAGACGGCTCCAGTTAATGTCACCTAACTGGTATCCAGGCATCTGTGCTTCACAGATAGCCATGTCATCAGCTATGGTGTCAGTATCATCCCATGCGATTTCTTGTTCTCTGACTTCATCAACCCAAGGCGTCCATTCCCAGATTTTTTTACTAGTTTTAACGGCAGCTGCCAGCCACAGGTTCGGGTCTTCAACCCGGTTTTCAACCTGATTTCCAGAGAACTGTCCAGGAACGATTGGTCCCCAAACGGTAGCAAATGCCACCTCCACCTTCTCTACATGATAGGTGGATCCATCTCCTTGGGAAAGATGAAGGGTTTCTAACTCATTAATTTTCACATCTTTGATCATTTGCTCTACGTCAATCCCAACGGTGAGGTCAATGACAACGCCATTGGCCTTACAGTATCTAGATCCCTTTTCGAAGATCAACGTTAAGACTTTTTCTGGAGTAGGAGCATCTTCTTTTACCCCAGGCTTTGCAATGTAGAACTGGCGGCAACCAATTCCCATTCCACCGAGACTGTGCATAGAAGTGGTGAAAAATCCCACATCCTTTGAGTAGTCCCAGTTCTGAAAAGCTGCCTGAAAAGCGATTGCATCGCCCATCGAGTAGCTATCCGGGGGAATTAGGTTTTGGATATCTCCAGCACCTTCAGCGCCGACAGTTGCTTTATGATTAGCTACAGCTTCAGCAGCAGCGGCTCCAGCATCTGTTGTTTTAGCAGATGCAATCTCATCTTGACGATGAGACCATTTTCCGAAGATTAGCAATCCTGCGAAGAGAGCAAAGAGAATCAAGAAGGTTTGTGAATTTCTGTTCATATGAACCTCTCTTTTAGAAAGCCTCGGTGATTTTTAGTCACCGAGGCTCATTAGCCCCTTATTGACGACGGGTTAAGCCAGAAACGAAAGTCCCTGGAGTACCATACTCATCATCTGGGGCTTGGATCTGGATAGTATCGGCAGAGATGGGGTTGGGAGCTTCATGAGCGAACCAGATGATAGCGCTTTCATCAATTTCGAAGACATCAGCCAGCTGGCCAAAGTCAACAAAGATTGATTCCAAGTCAAACTCATCTTGATCTACCTTCATTTCCATCACCCCGTTTTCAATCTTAGCGCCTTCAACGGCGACCAGATTTCTTGGCCAGCTGCTGTTGGAGATTTCGCTCATAGTGTAAGGGCGTTCGGCAAGAGTTGTGGGTTGGCTGGCATTCGCCATACTCATCCCAACCAATACGCTGATAGCCAAAAGTGCTACGAGAATCAGGTACCAGACGCGAATTCGGATCTGTTTCCATACGCCGGCTTGTGCCCACATAAATGGGATTTCAATGGTCCATACAGTTTTATTGATATTCATGGTCTGTGTTTCTCCTTATTTAGGTCTTTCTGAATCTGAATTGAAATCGTTAATTACCAAGTGGGTTGTAAAAACCAACAATAACCCACTCAGTTTGAGCATAGTCTGCAACGCCAAATCTCATATAGTATCCATCTACATGCAGTGCATCGGTTGTGAGCCGAATTCCCGCACAGTTTCCTTGGAAGTAGTTGGCGTATTGTGACAGATTCACCAAATATCCCTGTCCCTGGTTGATCATGTGAACTTGGTTGTAGTTCACCACGCTCCCATTAGAGCATGCGTAGTCTGGTGCCACTGTAAAGTCCCCGAACCAGCTTGCTAAGACAATATTGGTTGGGTCTAAGTGTGACCAGCTCATCCACTTAGTTGGTGCAGGAGTAGGTGTGGCAGGTGGTGCTCCGATGGTGGCAGTTGGAACTGGTTTCGCAGGGATAGTAAAGCCAACAAAGTGGCTCCCGTTGATTGTTAACCAGCTATTGCTGGTTCCAGTTTTTATTGCCAGAGCTTGGCAGGATCCGTTGAAGACTGACTGATACTGACTCATATCAACGGTCAGCGCATAGTCAGCTTCTCCTTCAATAAAGAAGGGGACTGCAGCTATGTTTTTGATCGAGTCATCTGCAAAGTTGCACGCATCGAAAATATTGACCAACACTCGTTTGCCTTGCGGGTTGTTAGTTGCCAACCAACCAACCGCCCCGTGGGGGTTGGTGTAGATCTGCTTAGCTATAGGCTGCGGAGTTACACTAGGAAGCACGGATGCATATACACCCTGAGTCGCCGTTGGTACTAGCGAGGGCGTTGGCGACACGATATTCGGTGTCGGACTAGGCCCTGCCGTTGGTACTCCCTGCGGAGGGGGCACATCGCCACCACCAGGAATTTTTGGCAATGTTACTTCTGGTGCTTCACAACTTGCCTGAATTTGGCTAACCTTACTTTCGTTTGGTACCACGAAGACTCCAGTCTCAACAGCCTCTGCTAAAGCCTGTTCAAAACCGGCTTGCCATTGGCAGTATCTCTGCCCGGCAATCGGAGCCACTGTTATTGCTACAGCTTCACCCTCACTTGATCCAGGCACAACCTTGACTTGTTGTTCAATAAGCCACATCATGCCGTCTAGCAATTCGCTAGCCGTACTCAAACGGACATGCGCATTGCCCAAGTTTTCTTTAGCCCAACCAGGGTTGCTAAATGCAACCTTTAGCCCAGGCCAAATCGGGATTTTCTTAAAAGCGTACCCACTTTCAGATGAATTAGACGCCATGTCCATAATGACGTCATAATCTGCCTGTGGCGGCATTTCTGCCTCATCGGTGCCATTTTCAGGATCACCGGTATTTTCTTCAGCAGCTTCATATACTCCGGCTCCCTCAGGGGTGGCCTTGCAATCACTGTCAAAGAAAGTTTCATCAACCCAAACGTAACCAAAGTTAAAAATCTCTGGCGGTTTGGAACAGTCTACTGTAAAGAACGCAGCGACTAGAAAATACACAGCAGCTGCCAATACGAGAATTGTCAAAACAAGCTCAATTATGCTTGGATTTCTCCTTGGTCGTCTGCTACGGTTATCCGTATAGTATTGAGACATCAGATACTCCTTTTCTATCTCAAGGTTAATTTTCTTATTGAGCTTCTACGATGCAAGCATCGATCTCCGTGCCATATGCAAGGGGGGGTATGTTGATCAGAAAATCTACCCAATACACCTCGCCTTTTTTTACAATGGCACCGCCACGATCATAGACAACCCATTCTTGGCCAAAGGCATAGAGCTTACTGCCAAACTGAATCGAGTTTGGCATCGCTACACCTCTATTGACTACTTCTTCCCAATCAGTCCCTGAAGCCGTTCGACTTGTGCACCATCCGCCTGATTTATCGGCGTTTGGATATCTGCTGGCCCAGGGTGGGATGTAGTTTTCCCGATATTCAAAGCAGTTAGGACCAGCCCAATTGGGCCAGTAATAACTTACTTTTATTTTAATGGGCTTACACATTGGGGGTGGCTGAGCCACTACACCACGATCTGGAAACCCTAAAATTTCTCCACCTGGATTCGGAGAGGGGAAGTCAGCAGAAGGGTTACTTTGCCAACTTGATCCCTCATGAGGGGCATTTTCCAATTGACCTAGTTCTTCGTTGAAGACAATATCTCCTCCTGAAACCAGTTTAACAATTACGATCTCAGGCCCAGTGACTAATGGAGTAGACGCATTTGTCTTATTGGTCAATGGGGAATCAGATGCCTCAACAGAGGCATTCGTTTTATAAGCCCTCATACCTATTATGAGGACCCAAAACACAATTAGCGATTTTGATGCTATTTGCACGAGTCTTATCATAGGTTTCTTCTCCTGTTAGAAAATCTTATTGGCTGCCACCTGCATGATAAACAGCAGGATAGCAGAACAGGTTAGGAACACGTCACCAATTTCGTCGATTTCGTCTTTGGCTCCCTTGATAGTGGAGAGTGGGTATAAGATAAACCCGAAAACTTTCAAGTCTCCTTCAAGGGTTTTAGCAAACGCCAATGCCCACAGCATCCAAAACCCAACAAATTTCACCATAGCCCAACCCAGACTCTTGAATGAGCCAAGCTCATGATAAAGCTCATAAATTCCTGTTAAGACAGCTAAGATCAAGATCAGATCAAATCCATCCCAAGCAAAAATATTAGTTTGGCCACCAACCACTACTCCTCCAAGTAGTTCAGCCCAGAACCAGATCCAGATAAAAAAGACTACACTGTAGGTCTTGTCTCGATCTGATTTTGTGATAGGCATCAGGGTGATTCTAAAGGGGATAGATCCTTCAATATCAACGTATTTTCCATCCCAGGTCCATTTGCCCGTCGCTTCTTCTTTTTCAGCAAATTGCTGACCTTCTTTCTTTGTTTTTACTGGTTTATCCCAGCGTTTTCGCTTGGGATCCGCAACTGGGCGGGAGTTTGATACCAGCCATATGATTGTTATGAAAGCAAGCAGTGCCATGAAGATAATGATAGGCAATGTTTTATCGGTTACAAACCAAAAGGAAAGACCGAAAAACTGCGCTAAATTCATTAGTGGTACCAGGGTCATTATTACTAAGTACCATTTATTCAGCGTTGATTTCACTCCAGCCCGACTTTCCATGGGCGGAATTATCACAATCACTACCGATACCACGAAAAATAGAACAACGTGATACCACTCTTGTGATTTGACTTGCGTCACAAACCAACTCCACTGAGCTTTCTCATTGCTACCAAAAGACGGCATCTCAAACCCAGATCCTTCAGAGGATTCAGAAGTAGCGTCACCACCATTCTGCTTCATGCTTTTGCAATCTGGGGTAGAAAACTCCATGGTAATCATATTTACGTACCCCAAGATGTTCCCACCAGGGCTATTTTTCAGTCCCCACTTGTTTTCATCGGCGTTTACCAGTTCTGCAGCGAAGCACTTCCCCTCAGCATCAGAAACTGTTGTAATTGTTCCATCGATGAGAGTAATGCTTATATTAGATGATACCCAAATGTAGGTGTCACCATCGGATTGCGCCTTTACTGGTGCGGCGGTGGATGTAATGAGAAACAATCCGCCTATGATGAAAAGCCAACGTACAAATTTAAAAAACTTTGTGTTCATTTTCATTCTCCAACTTATTGCTGAATGCCGAGGGCAATCAACATCTCTTGAGTCACCTCAAGAGTGGATAAATCATTCCCCTTCAAATATTCTATGTACAGGTCTTTAAACTCCTGTTCATTCTGAAGGTAGTTAACCCAATTTGTTGGCGTTACTGCACCGGGGCGTAGCCAGTTTAGGAACTGGATGCCCATGCAGTTGTACCGATCCATTGAGTACTCAGGATTTGCATAAGTGATATCCCAGTCAGCGGAGCACGGGTATGCTAAGCTGATCAGAACGGAGTTGGCTTCAGCAACTGGCTCACTGCCGTTGCCATCACCAAGATTCAACTCTTCAGCAGCTGTTGGCTGTGCTTCTTGTGCTTCCTGTGCTTTGCCACCGACTCCTGTCAGTGTTTCTTCGGTCGGTGCAGTTTCTGCAAGCGATTTATCGCCTGGGAAAATGTTCATGACGGCAAAGGCAATAAGCAGCGACAATAAAGCTCCTCCTGCTAATTGTCTGAATCCCAACTTCTTCTTTGCAGGAACAGGCTTACTGGTAGTTTTTTTCACACCAGCAGTTTCTGCTGTTGAAGCAGGTGGTGTAAAATCATGAGCTTGTTGAGCTGGCATAGGTTGTCTTTTACCCAGTCTCTCCTCATCATCATCCTCTACGAAGGTTTTAGCATATTCAGCGATTCCGCTTTCATCGCTAAACGGCGCCTCAGAACGTCTTTCTTTCAAGTCTTTAATGAAATCAGGGATATCTTCTTCATCTCCAAGGACAGGAATGCCAAGATCAATGCGTTCTTCAACTAAATCCATTGGTGGGATTGTAGTCTTAAAGACATCATCCGATTCTGGAAGACCGGTTTCTTCACCATCTAATGCTTTCAAGACATCTTCTGGCAAATAACCTTGATATATTTTTTTCTTAGTCATCAGGTGTTTACCTCCTACGGCTATTCCTGTGTTTTCGCATCATAGGGTTCGACGCAAAAACAATAAGTGTGACAATCATTAGCCACATTAAGTTTCTTTTCGATTTATTTTCTGGGGAAGGTTCTGTTTCAACTACAGGAGTTGGCACATAGTCTTCCTTTTGAATAACGCTACCCCAGTCGGGCTCAGAGGAGTATTCGCTCTGGGTGTAACCACCATCGGGAATGATATCTTCACCCCAATTCGGTTCTTCAAGTCCAGGCTCATAGCCTTCCTTGGAAATAAAATCTACTTCGACACCAATGATGCCATCGGCATCAAAATCGTAGACTTTGTCACCTGGGTTTAAGTTATCCCAGAGTGTGACAATTTGAGGGAGGTCATAGCAGTTGAAAAATCCCCAATAACCTGCATTGTCTCCTGTAGTGTGAATACAAGAGAAGTGGATGTGTGGTTGATATGGCAATGGGCTACCAGCTGGTGGTTGCCAACCCCCGGCAGTAGCAATAACTTGCCCTTTTTTGACCACTTGTCCCACCTGAACAAGTTCTTTGCGAACATGTCCGTAGTGGGTCGTAATGGGGTTTCCAGTTGCATCCCAACCATGAAAGATGAGGATGTTACCTTCCTGAAAGCCTACCCAGCCATTGAGATTGACTTTAACAATCCCATCGCCAGCAGCCAGAACAGTGGCATCTGGATTGTGACCAGCGCCAAAGTCATTGCCGGTGTGACTTTTTTCTGCTCCAATGGAGCTTAAGTCATCACCGAATCCGACCATAATTGGAGCAGAGGGGATTGGATTTTGCCATCCCACTGGCCAATTATCTTGGGCCTGGGCTGGGTTCGTACTTAAGATTAAAATCAACACTAGAGCTAGAGGCCCTAGTGATGACCACTTGCTTTTAGAGCGCATGGGCGCCTCCTATAAGGGTCTAGCCTAGAAGAATAGGGGTGATTTTTTATCGGATGATCACAAACCGTAGGGTATAAATTTGGTTCTCTTCGCTTAGTTCTAATTTTAGGGTTTATTCAATAAAATAAATTAACCTTTAATTTCAATTCTTTCAAATCATTATTCCGTATTCAAATGTTAAGTTGCAGATAAGAAGCGTCAGCAACATTCACAAAATATGAGAATTTTGCGACACTTATTGTCTACCATTTTTCAACAAAACATGGATATACAAAAAAGATCCCACGAAGGGGATATATTTGGATATGTTTTGTTGTTGATATTATATCATAAGAAGCCAAGTTATAGGCTTCTTTTAGTTAATTTATAACATCCCTAGAATTCCGATCACTAATCAGAGTCCTAGGGATGGGCAGGTATTTTAGAAAAACCTGCCTTCCCCAACAAGCAATTTGATTAAAAGTCCAGGCGTGCGCGTTGTATTGCCAGAGGACTGTTAACTAACTCAAGTTGAGCACGTGAATGCTACCTAGCTTTTTTACCAGGTTTGATGAAAATGACCCCCAATCCAGCAATTATTACTGCAAGGAAAAGAATAGCCCAATACGCTGGGTTTACTGGGCTGCTAACTGTGATGGAGAGGTTTGGTTGAATCATGAAACCCATGATAGCCAGGAACACTGCTCCGAGAAAATATAATGGCCAGTAGTTCAGCCATCTGGCTGCGCAGATAAGTAGTACTCCTGCAACAGCTGTAAAAAGAATTGGTCCAAATGTTGTTTCCATTTTTATCTCCTTCTGAGAACAATATAAATCGAGGGATATTCCTCAAGTTTGGGGACTAAAATTGCATTCACGATTTTAAACTGCGAGTGATAAAAACATCACTCACCATTTTTGCAAAATACAAACAGAGAAGCATCCTACTAAAAGGATGCACTTGGTTGTACTTTGCAACTCAAATTATATCAAATTATATCTAAATAGTCAATGCTATAGGATAGTTTTTCTTAAAATAATTAAAAGGGTAATAAGCCGCCTGAGTGTGGCTGAACACCACAGGCGACTTATTGGGTAAAAATAACTCTGATTTTAGGGTTCTACTTTTTTAACGATGAAAATCAAGAAATAGGTTTCATCATCAACTTGCATCTTGAGGCTGTTTAGCAGCTCCAGATCGTCAGTAAGAGCAGGGTAGGAAGTTAGTATGGTTGGATAATTACCAGGCCCAGACCACCAACTGGTAAAGATACTTTCTTCAAGAATATCAAAATCATGAAAGTGATCGGTCTCACCGACACGAAATGTCCCAGGAAGAATTTTCCCGGTCTTACTTTCAACAACTGCAATATGCGCAACAGGAGAGTCTGGGTAGAGATCTTCTATAAATAGATCAACGTCTTCCCATCTGGTTTCTCCGCTCATCGCCTTCTGCAGGAGTAGTTCGTGCATAGTCAGGTTTTCATCAACCCGACTTTTGACCGAGTAAGAGTGTCCACAGTGGTTTATTTCAACAAATACACCGCGTCCATCACTCATTTGCCCAAACATCTGACCATATTGACCTGGGGCAAGAAAGATAGTTGCTTGAATTTGCCCTTCAACTTCCAGAGAAATCATTCCCTGATCTGGAAAATTACGGATTCCAGTATCGAGGAGCTCTTCAAGCAACAATGGGTGAAGGCTCTCAAAGTGGTCGATTGCAAATCCAGACTCCATGTCGATGCAAGGATCTGAATTGGAATCAGATACAAGCGAAGGATCATAGTCACCAAGAACAGGATAATAGTGAGAATACTTAGGCTCGTATGTCAATGCTTCAGCTTTTGAGTCTAGATAGCTAAATGTCATTACTGCGGATACTAAAACCGCTACGATTAGGGTAATTGCTAAAAATATATTTTTCTTTTTATTCATTTTAATTCTGCCTTTTTATTTAACATAATTCCCCTCAGCCAAGGGGATGGTTTGATTTTGAACTTTTATTCAGAGTTATTTTAAGTTGCGAATAACAGATATTATTCACCGACAGCAAAATATAGCCATACAAAAACATCCCACTAATGGGATATGTTTGGATATGTTGTGCTATAGCTATTATAGCACAGTAAGTCAAGTTATAGGCCCACAATCAATGTTGGTTAACAAGCTTTAATACTAGTTGTTGCTTGTTGGGTGGGGGATATCTATACATCCTATAATAATTATTAACCTCAATAAAAATTGTAAATTATCAGTCCCATAATATTAAATTGGTATTCTTTTGTTTTTAAATATAAAGAACGTGTGGGAAAAGGTTCTTGGGTCTCCATCCCCACATAATTCTTGGAAAAATTACTTTCTCTTACTTAGCCCTGGCAAGGATTTTTTTTATTGAGCAATGGTGGTGATAGAGATTCCATCTTCATAGTCGACGACTACACCAATCACCCTGGAACTTTCTTATTAATATAATTTACTCAAGTATGTTACAATACTGCTACTTAAAAACTCGATACGTCTTCTCACCAGAGGTGAGATCCAAGTATAATTACCTTTCCAGGCGTACGAGATCATAGAAAGGGACTAATATGATTAAAATTATTGCTGACAAGCAACCTAAGCTCTACGAGCTAACTTATCTACTTCCTGCAGATTTTACCGATTCAGAACGGGCCACAGCCAATGAAGATGTCACTAAGCTCATCACCAAATACAAAGGTGAAGTCTTGGAGACTCAAGATTGGGGTAAGAAAGACTTAGCTTACAAAATCCGTCACCAGGGTAAATTTCACCCTCAGGCAGTCTACACTCATCAAGTAGTCAAGTTCCAACCAGATCAGGTTCAAGCTTTCGAGCGAGAATTACTCTTAGAAGAAAAAGTAATGAGACAGCTCTTAGTAGTGAGTGAGAATCAATCAAAACCAGCAGCTACACCAGAGGAAAAAAAGAAGTAAAATCACTTTTGTTACACTTGTGGTAGGCTTAGGGTAATAATCTAAAACCTATTAATAAAGTGATTACAAGAAAGGCAAACTTATGGCAGTTAGATCACTCAATAAAGTAATGTTAATCGGGAACTTAACCCGAGATCCAAACTTAAGATACACCCCCAAGGGAACTGCAGTCTGTTCATTCGGACTAGCTACTAATAGAAGCTGGTCTCCAGCTGATGGTGGTGACAAGCAAGAACGAGTCGAGTTTCACAACATTGTATCTTGGGCAAAACTAGCCGAGATCTGTGGTCAGCTCTTACACAAAGGCGACAAAGTTTACTTAGAAGGTCGTCTCCAAACCAGAGAATGGAAAGGTGATGATGACCAGAGTAGACGGACCACTGAAATTGTGATTGATAACATGATGTTACTCCGATCCGCCGGAGGTTACTCTCCAAGCCAAGATGCAGGTGGCAATGATGTCCCCGCAGAACCAGCTGAAGACAAAACTCCAGCTCAAGACCAAGTAGAAGAAACAGAAGATGTCTCAGATGACATTCCATTTTAGGAAGAAAGGATAATAATTTATGGCAAAAAAAATAGATATGACTAATCTTAATTACAAAAACCCTTCAGCTTTGGGTAAGTTCGTTACCCCTCAAGGATATATCGTACCTAGATCTAAGTCTGGCTTAAGCCAAAAAGAGCAACGCCGCTTAGCTCGAGAAATTAAAAGAGCTCGACACTTAGCAATGTTGCCGTTTACCCAGACTGTCTAGCTCATGTACAATGAGCGATTATGGTAAAGCAAAAGATTTCTATTTCTGTCCTTCGAAATTTTAGCTTAGGTTTATTGATCCTAATTTTAGGTGCAGTCCTTGGTTACCGTTACGGTCAGGTTGATACTGGCTTTAATAAAGTCCCTCTTTCACAAATTATTAAGACTCAAACCCCAGACGAGAGAGCTGGTGTTGATTTTTCAGTTTTCTGGGAAGTTTGGGGATATTTAGATCAAACCTACCTAAATTCTGAAGATTTGGATGCTGTCACCATGGTTGATGGCGCTATTTCAGGGATGACGGCCGCCATTGGAGATCCCTATACTGCTTACTTACCACCCAAGAGAAATCAGCGTAGTGCTGAAGATTTAGCAGGCTCTTTTTATGGGGTGGGGATTGTATTGGGTTATATTGATGAAACTCTAGCTGTGATCTCGCCGCTAGATGGAACCCCAGCCGCGGAGGCTGGTATTCAGGCTGGAGATTTAATTCTTCATGTTAAGGATGAAAATAAGAGTTTGGATGAAGATACCGTAGGCTGGACATTAGATGAAGCGATGGAGAAAATTCGTGGCCGAAAAAACACTCATGTCATTTTAACTTTACTTCGTAAAAATGGACCTGAGGATAGCTATGGTGATCCAATCGAGTTTGATATTACCAGAGGTGAAATAGTAGTTGAGTCAGTTGAGCTTAAGTTTGTCGAGCATAGCGGAAAGAGAGTGGCTCATCTTAAAGTTTCTAAATTTGGTGAGCGTACTCCCCAAGAGTTTGATCAAGCTGTAAAACAGATTTTGGCAGATAAAGGTAGACTTGATGGAATTTTATTAGATTTAAGAAATAATGCGGGTGGCTTCTTTGATGGAGCTATAGATCTGGCAAGTGAGTTTATCGATGAAGGAGTAGTGGTCTCTCAAAAAGGTAAGTTCACTAAGCGAGATTTTAGAACCAAGGGTAAGGCTAGATTGGCCAACTTCCCATTATTAGTTTTAGTTAATCGGGGCAGTGCTTCCGCCTCAGAGATTTTAGCTGGTGCGATTCGTGATCAGCTTGATGTTAAGCTAATCGGAGAAAATACTTTTGGAAAAGGGACTGTTCAAGATAGGCGTGAACTCTCCAATGGTGGCGGACTTCATGTGACTATTGCGCGTTGGTTACTTCCTAAAGGTGACTGGATTCATGAAGAAGGTATTCCGGTCAGTGTTGAGGTCAAAAATGACTATGAGACCGAGCAAGATGAAGCATTGCTGCGGGCAATTGAAGAGCTCTAGAATCAGCGCTATACTAGAGTTTATCGATGAAAATTACCCCTCAAATTAAAACATTTTCTCTGGGACTATCAGTTTCCATCTTAGTTTTGGTTTCATTTTTTGCAGGGGCGATCTCAGATCGAGTATTTGTGATCAAGCCGATCAACCTTTTGACAAATAAGAGCAGCTCTCAGGTTCAGCCTCAGCAGACTGAAGTCACTAAATTGGCCACACTCGTGTCTCAGCCAGCTTCGATTGCAGATGTGGCCGAGGTTGCTTCAGAGTCGGTGGTGACAATCCTAGTCAGGAGGAAAGAAGATGCTTTTGAGTTTCAAAGAGATATTGGGACTGGTTTTGTGGTCAGAGAAGATGGTCTAGTTGTGACAAACAAGCATGTAGTTTCGGATGACAAAGCTGAATATTTAATAGTTGATAAAAACAGCAAAGAGTACTCAATTTTAGAGATTTATCATGATCCAAAGCATGATTTAGCTTTGATTAAAATTGATAAGTTTTCTGCATCAGCACCATTGTTGTTGGCAGATTCAGCTCATCTTCGGGTCGGGGAAGAGGTGATTGCGATTGGGACTGCATTGGGTGAGTTTCGGCATACGGTGACAACGGGAGTTATTGCTGGTCTAGGTAGAAGTGTCCAGTCGATAGATGCTGGCTCAAAAAAAGTTGAAGATTTGACTGGCTTAATCCAGACCGATGCAGCAGTGAACCCAGGCAATTCTGGCGGGCCACTTTTGGATAGAATAGGTCA
>Ga0209249_1002153_pt1 | contig 16753 bp, 16 predicted proteins | sample SaaInlV_200m_DNA_4_FD_184653 | JGI IMG/M metagenome (GOLD analysis project Ga0209249, IMG submission 184653) | Marine microbial communities from expanding oxygen minimum zones in the Saanich Inlet - SI037_S3LV_200m_DNA (SPAdes) (version 2) | ecosystem: Environmental > Aquatic > Marine >...
CGGTCTACACGTGGGTCGGTTAGTTGTCCAAAGTGCTTTTCTATCGCCTTCAGTGCTTTTGGGGTCATAGCTATTCTCCTGTTTGCAAGATAGCTATTTTTACCTCAATTTAGATGCAATCGCCCTGCGAATATCCCGTCTATCCTATGTAAACACTTTTTATGATGTAAAATAACTTCTGTTGAAGCTGTTTTTATTCACGATGGGAGTGGCATTTATGGCGAACAGGGTTGGCATCACACTGGGGAAATATAAATTACAGGAACGCCTCGGCAAAGGTGGTATGGCTGAAGTTTATAAAGCCCACCACGAAAAACTGGATCGATACATCACCATAAAAATTTTACATGCCTTTCTTTCGGAAGGCGAAGAGTTTCTGGCGCGTTTTGAACGCGAAGCCAGAGCGGTGGCTGCTTTGCGGCATCCAAGTATTGTCCAGATCCATGATTTTGACCATGAAGATGATCTTTATTATATGGTGATGGAATTTATCAATGGGGGAACATTGCAATCCAGAATGGTTGAGTTATCCCAAACTGGTCAGTATCTACCGCTCGAACAGGTGAAAAGAACCTTGCGCCAAGTAGCAAGCGCGCTAGACTATGCCCATAAACGGGGGATTTTGCATCGAGATATTAAACCCTCGAATATCCTGATGAACCTGGAAAACGATGCCTTCATAACAGATTTTGGGATCGCTCGAATGATGAGCGAAATGCAATATACTGCCACAGGGTCGCTGATCGGTACGCCCACATATATGTCGCCAGAACAAGGCAGGGGAATGGATTTGGACAACGCCAGCGATATATATTCCCTGGGTATTCTTCTTTTTGAAATGCTTACAGGAAAAGTGCCCTTTTCATCCGAAACACCTCTGGCAATCATTCACAAGCACGTTAGCGAACCTTTGCCAAGCCCATCCATGCTTCGCCCGGATATCCCTCAATCTCTGAATGATGTTATTTTCAAAGCCGCGGAAAAAGAAGCGCAAGATCGTTATCAAACGGCAATGGCGCTCTATCATGCTTTTGAAAAAACCTTAACCCCTGAAATAATAGCTCGACTGGATGGAGCTACGGCGTCAAAAACTATGGATATTTCATCACAGCCGACCATGGTAGAAGAAAAGTCGGATGGAATATCTGAGCTACCCACAGAAATGATGGGGCAAGAAACAATGGCTGATCTACTGGATAAACCCGACTCGCACGTGGATGACGAGCCTACTTCCGTTATGGAAACAGAAGTTTCTACAAGAGAAGATAGCGTCGTTTCAGCCGAACCCGAGCAGTTACTCGAAGAAATAACAGAGTCCCCCCCAAAGAACGATCAACCTAAAAAGAAACCAGTCGTATTGGGCATTGCTGTAGCGTTGATCGCCATAGTGATCGCGTTCATGGTGTTCTCTGGAGGTTTCACATCTTGCGCTACAGTCGAGAGTTGTGTAGAGCTGAGTAACCAGCAAGTTGAGCAAGGCGATCTGGAAAGTGCACTGGAAGCGCTTGATAAAGCACTCAGGTACGTTCCTGAGCAAGACCAACAGCATTATTCCTGGCTTTGGTGTGATCGCGGTGGTTTACTGGAAACGCTTGGGCGCCCCGATGAAGCCGGTGATAGCTTTCAAAATTGTGCAGCCTGGGGGGATGGTGAATAACAAAAAAAAACTGAGCGAATCTTTCGCTCAGTTTTTTTTGTTAGTTTTTTTGTTTATATCAGATGATATTGTGGAATTTTATACGTCAGAACGTAAACCAGTCTGCCGGGGTTGAGATCACGCCAGACAGAATGAACCACTTGCGCCAGCGTTTGTTCGTCTGCGGTAGCAGCTAAACGGGCTTCCACTTCAGCAGCGAAAAACTCAAAGGATTCGGGGGTCATCTCGCTCAATCCGGCTTGATCTTCTGGGGTGACGGCGTGGCTGTCTGTCGCTGCCTGTGCGTCGGCAAATAATGCGGCACGGTACTCTTCATCTGTAATGGCTTTCCCGATCACATCCACCACGGCTCGTTCGCCTTCGTTCAGGGCTTCAAAATCGGGAGCAGGTTCCAGCTTGACATCGTCAGGTGAAAGTTCCCTCTGAGCACTTAGATCAGGGGGTGGGGGTGGCTCATGCGGATCGCCGCCTTTTGTGATATTGGCATTAGGAGATTCCCAATCATCTTCGCTGGCAATGTTGCCGCCGTCTGCTGGATTAGGCAAAGGTACCGGAATTGGAGAGACTTCAACATTGTCTTCAGCGCCAGAGTCAACCTCATTGAATATGGGTATTGGAAGGTCTGCTACATCTTCAGGTCCCCCGGCTATATTTGTAAATGGGTTAGGTCCATGACCAGGCTCTTCGCTTATCTGTCCAGGTTGAGGGCTAGGCAGGTTGATGGGGGTTGCTTCGTCTTTATCCTCTTCATCTTGATCAGACGTAATATTATCCAGATCGCCACGTATCTTGACTTGTTCCGCAAGTCCTTCTTTTTCGTTTTCTGCAAGCTCGGTCAGGCTCTTTTGAATATCTTCTGCTTGTGTGTAATCATCGCTTTTTTCAACATGCGCACGTGGTTCGTAAGTGACATCGTCGAGATTTTCCTGAGTAGTGTCGCGTATTTCATTCGCTTCGACATTTCGTTCGGGGGTATCTTTTGAGTTTTCCATTATCTTATCCTTTTCTTTATGACTTACTTTTATCCTCTGCCTTCGGCATCTTTCTTCATTTTCTCGCTGGCTTCCAGGTTTGTAGGAGTGTAATAATCGAGATCGCCGGGATCAACAAAGCCGCCACCATCGCCACTGAGCGTACCATCCATCAGGAATTTTCCTGAATCGTCATCGCCATCTTTATCGCCGGGTGTACTGCCGCTTTTATCGCTACCGCCTCCCAAGCCGACTACAGGAGAGAATCGTCCGCTTTCAGTGTTCGGGCCGCCGATAGGCTCTTTGGGGTCAGGGTCTTCTCCGTCCCAGTTGCCGCCTCCGGTATAGGGCATAGGTGTACCGCCGTCCAGGGTATTGGATACGTTAGAGCCAGCAGGTACACTTATCCAGAATGTTGTCTCAGTATCATAGTAATAGTAATTTCCGTCACTATCATAGTAGGGAACTTTATCAGAATCGAGATTACTCTTACCTGCCTCATTGTCTTCCTTTAATTTTTGTACATCTCTTTGCCGTTGTGCTGCTCCAAGAATATCATCGGCAGTGTTGCCCTTTGAGCCGCTACCATAATTGCCTACGGGTGGTCCGCCACCAGATTTAGGTACTGAACCTGGCTTCTTGCCGCCACTTCTTGGACCTTTCATGCCGGGCCCTTCTCGAGGGGTAAGCAACTCTTTAGATAGTTTTTCCTTTCCCAAGCGTTGTGGATCTGCTTGCCCGGTTTTCCCCTCAGGCTGATTTCCTCCTTCGCTGAAATCTTTTTCAGAACCAGGAGCATTTTGATCCATCTCATATATAGGGTCGTTTCCATCGATCTCGCTGGGGGGAACGCCTTCTGCTTCCCTGCCAACGGGTTTATCGCCGGAAATTGCATCAGCTTGCGTGCCACTGCTTTCTGTTTGATCCATGACGCGATTATTGGAACTCTCGCCGTCAGATGAACTTGTCGGGTTCTCACCACCTTTGCCCGTCAGTGGATCTTTTGCTGTTTTTTCTGGTTCCCCATCGCTAATACTATCTTTTGCTGTCAAGGGAACCTCTCCGGGTGCAGTGGCGGCCGCATTATCAACCACGGTTTCAAAGTCATTTTGAACGGCTTCAGACTGCCTATAATCGCCGATTTGCTCTAGATAAGATTGGGGCTCAAAGGTTGCATCGTTCAAGCTTTCTTGCTCTGTACCGCGAACTTCACTTGATTCGATTTGGCTCTCGATCGGGTTTGTGTTTTCAGACATTTCTATACTCCTTTGCTGCATCTGTGGTCTTTAGCTACTCAAATACATTTGGAATTGCACCTAGGGTAAGTTGATCGGGGTGGCTTCGCCACCGTCATCTTCTCCACCACCCTCAGAGCTGATGTCCTGGAATATCTCCGCTGTTTGAGTTATCGGTGATCTTGACGTCATCGGGCGAGAGAGCGATATTATCACCTCTGCTATCGCCTTCAAGCTTCACGTCATCAGGAGAAAGCGCAGTTTGTCCTGTTTGATCAGGAGGAGGAGGGGGATCGCCAGGCTCTTTATGACCGGCTACGCTGCCGCTACCTTCATTTTTAAACTTCACGTCATCTGGCGAAAGATCAACTTCAGCCATACGCCCACCTGAACCATCATCTTCTATAGCCACATTAGGAAAAGGATGAGGGCCTGGTTCCGGCGCTTCTCCAACGTTTACGCCATCATAAGAGGGAGCCATCTCTTCATTAGCAGGCTGTGGGCCAGGTAAGTTGATCGGGGTTGCTTCATCTTTACCATCACCTGATCCACTAAGCGTTGCCTCGCTCAAGTCATCGCGTACCTTCGGTATGCGCCCAAGCACAGTATTTTTGTCTTCGGTTTTAATCCTGTCTGCTGGGATCCCATGATCCCAATCCAAGGGTTGTTTCACGGGACCCATTTCAACTTCTTCGTCGCTAATATCCCTCATCTCAGGACCAGTGGCAACCTTGCTTTCGTTCTCAAGCGGATTATCCATCTCTGCGATCTCTCCCTCTTCTACCAGTACGCCGCTACCATTCGGTAGGTCACCGGGAGGGCAGCAAGGTATAGGTAACTCTTCCAGCGCTTTCTGGATCGCTTCCGCCTGCTCATAATCACCATTCTGCTCAATAAATGAGCGAGGTTCATTCGTCGCATCGTCTAATTTTTCTTTTTCTACATTGCGACTTTCGCTATTTTCAATTCCACTTTCGTTTGAAATAATATTTTCTTCGTTCATTTGAATCTCTCCTTGTTAGCTTGTTTTTTCATAGTTGAATGTGCTTTGCTTGGGTTGAGTTCTGGCGAGGAGAGTTGAAATGCTATTTGTTGGGCCTCTGATATGAACTCCTTTCTCTACATTTATGGTCTTATTCTTTCTCCTTTCTTTGCCTGAAAAACGAAAAAGCTCCTTGCTCATTTTCCTGACTAAAGCACGCCTCCCGTGGAAGGTTTGTGGTTTAGCCCTGAATAGAGTAAGAAGCTATTTATGATGTGTCAGGGTTGTTATTTTATTGTTGCCCTAATTATATTGATGATCCTTATTATGAAAATAGGTCTCAACTCCTAATTCCCCTGAATAAGTTCCTGATTTATCGCCTGATAGACTTTTAGTTGTTTCTCTGGCAACGCCAACCGCGATTTTGCCATGGCTAACATCAACAAGCAGTACGATAAATTACCTAAATGTCCTTGCTGCACGGTATAACCGTCAACTTCCCCTGTAACTTGCTTCAAATGAGTTAGTGCAAAATGCCAAACGGGGCGAATAGCAGATTGCGTCTCCTTTGTTCGTTTTACTTCTGCGTTGAGCATTTCCTGTAAGCTAGCAAAATCCGGGTCAGAAACAAGCGTGAAAAAACCATAATGACAGGGTAGCTTACAGAATGCACATCCCTTCCTGCGGTGCAAGCGATTGTCAGGCAAGGCTCTTTGCGGCAGACGAGCAACCAGTGACATTTCTTTCTGAAATTCGTGCATATCCTGCGGGCTTTCATCCGCTTTGGATGCGGTTTCAGCCAGCCTTTCGATCCATTTTTCGCTTGGTTCACGGCTATCTTCGTTAAAAGCAACAATTCGCCTGCAAACTTCAGGGATAACCTCCTCATAGAAACTGAATTCACTCGTCTCAGCAGACTCAATCAATTCTTTTAGCAAGGGGGCAAGACTTTTTTTCATTTCCCCGATTTTTGCTGGAGGAGAATAAGAAAGCAGATAGAAATATGCGATCGTTTTTTTGATCGTTTCAGCTGGGAATTTGATTGACATCGTATCCTCCATGTTTTTGGCTTGCTTCCGTTTAGCGAGCTTCTTCTCGTCTTTTGCATCTACCGTGGAATCGGCGAAAATAATATCTTCACCCAAGACGCCATATCATCTTGTATCCCGGATACGATCGCTTGTCCCACTTTCAGGCGTGCAATGACCTTGGCTTGTTCATCAGTGAGTGCCATAGCACTAGCCATTGCATCACGATCATCAGCAGCAACCAAACGGTGAATGATCTTTAGATTTGTATTCTTAATAGCATCAGGTACCAATTTTGCCGGAACCTGATCGACAATAGCTAAGCCCTGTCCATAAGCACGGATTTCAGCCAGAATATCCGAGAACATATCGCCCATTTTGGCTTGGGGATTGGCTTCCCCAACACTCGATGAAGCTTTGCGCAAAATACGATGTGCTTCTTCGATGATCGCCAAGTGACGCAAGGCGCTTGATTCTGGTGACTCCTCGGCCTCATGCTGTGCCTGGCGATACTCATATAAGAAGTTGAGCAATAAAGCCATCGTAAAGCACTTATCAGCATCATCACCCATTTGTTGCAAATTGATCACGACCGGGCGGTCAAAAAGGTCTGCCCAAGGCGTTGACACAGGATGATCGAAGAGTTGCCCTTTCCAGCCGCGCAATAGGCTGCTGATGCGTGTTTTCATCGCTGCCGTGATATTAAGCGTGATGCGTTCTTCGTAACCCTTACTGCGTATCAACCCCGATAGCCGATCGTGCATCTGGCTTAGAGTTGGACACTGCACTTCAGTAGGGGGGAGTTCATCATCCAGCCAACCTTGGCTGCTATACAGATCGACCAAGGCTTCTTCCAGAATGATAGGCAAAATTTCATACATTGGAAAGCTGGCGTTAAAAATTGATTTTAAACGATCGAGGTGGGGCATCACTTGTTCCGTAGCTTCCGGAACACGAACAATGTCGAAGGGGTTTAGCCTTAATTGCTTTAATGGCGTTTTAGCAAAATGTGTACGACCGGGAACATAGACATCAATCTTTCGGTCAAAAGCATTTGCTTTGTTATAGGCCAGCGCAAGTTGAACATATTCATCTTTGGCAGGCTCAATCACCAGAAAGTTTTTTCCCTGTTCCATCATATCTTCGATCAGACGTCTGCATGTATTCGATTTTCCGCTACCTGTGATCCCAGTGATAAAGACATGACGGGTCAGTGTATCTGTGTCGATCTCGTAGTCCAACTCCCCGATTTCTTCTCCACCTTCGAGAACGTGCCCTAGTTTCAGGGTTGATGTTGAGTTGTCTGATCTTGGCGGGTTGAGACTAAAATAAGCAGCCGGTTGAGTGGGGATGCCGGGCATCTCGCGTAAAGGAAGATTTGTCAAAAGAGATAATTCTTCTGTATTCATCGGCGTTGTCAAATTCTCAAACGATTCCCCTAATGGATGGTGTAGCTGTTCGCCATTTTGTGGGGCAAAAAGGCGCAAAGGTGGTTGCTGAAAGGCATCCAGGGAAACTTGAATTTGACCATCCCAAAGTTTTCCAAGATCGTGAGCGCGGATCGGCTCGGAGGTGCTCTTTTCCCCGCTGACCAAAGCCTTGAATTGTGCCTGCGCTTGGGTTATGGCTTCGCTTTGATTACTGATGAGATAAACACCAACATTCCAACAACCTTGTGCTCGTGCTACTTCAAAACGTTCTGCCGTTTTTTCCAACTGCTTGATGCAAGCCTCAGCATGTTTGTTGAGATATTCTTGCCCGAAAGAAAGTGATTCTCCGCTGGATGTCGCTTTGCCAGTAGAAAGACTGGATGAATGACTGGTTGCTTCGGTTTCTGATGTACTGGTACCAACTGTGTCAGATGAGCCGGTGGATGGGAGAAGCTGACCGAACATCCCCAACATGCCAGAAAGCAGGAATGGTCCGCCCGCCGCTAGCAATAAGCCGGATATCCCTGCAAGCCCGACAGCTTTTACGCCCTTATTCATCCCATCTGATTTTTCAAGAGAAGTGCCCAGCACGCCTTTATTTTTTGTTGCCGCTTCGCTTTCTGTTACTCCTTTGGCTGAGCCTTCTGTGGTTGTATCGCCTTCTGTTTGCATGCTTGAATCAGAAAGTCCTGAACTTTGACTACGCTGAATAGTTGCTTTGGAAAAAGCATGTACTTGCCCTGATAATGTCTGGCAAGTGCTTACGATGTTGCTGACAGATTTCTCTGGCATTGGTTCTGCAACGACCAAATAGATGTAGGGTTTCCCTCGCATGCCGCGCATGAGTCGATCCAGGCTTTGGGGGTATTCGTTCGAGCCGCTACTCGCTTTCACAGACGGAATCCCGGTGAATGCACGTGCGTATCGGTACGTACTTAATGGGACGTGAATTTTTTTGGCGATCCGCTTATAGTCGGACACGCTGCGGACACGCGTCCCGGGCCAATTTGCACTAAGAAATTGCCCCAATTGTTCGGCAAAAATTTTGGGTTGTGTCCCGCCTGTTTGGGCGCTGATCCCAATGAAAATAGTATTTCGTAATCCATCGCTGCTGATCAGAAAAACCAGCCGGTAACGAGGGTCGTGGCAGGCTGCCAGCGTAGTTTGGATCGCTCTGACATAATCCTGTGGGGATCCGTCGACCTGTTTGCCAACTTGTTCCAATTCAAGAAAGGCGATATCTTGTTGCTGGATGGGCGTTTCGGGGAGTAATTGGATGAATTCTTCGTCGAGAACGGGGCTATTTAAATAATCACGCCGTAAAGTGAAAAGCATAGATTTGGACAGGGCATCTCCGGCAGCCATCAAAGTTTCTGCATTCAGATTTTCTTCGGGTGCCGGGTGATTTTCTTCAGATGGGACGATTTGAGTTTCTTCGGTCATAAGTCACCTATCCATTCTTGATTTGCTTTACCTCGAACTTTATTTTCCCGATGGAGATCATTGCGCCAATTTCCAGCAAGTTGGATTCATAAGGTTTTAGGCGTTGCCCGTTAAGAAATGTGCCGTTAGTGCTGCCTTTGTCGGTGATTTCCAGCTTGCTCTTACTCAATGTTATTTCTGCATGTAGACGGGATGCTTTTATATCATCTACTCGGATATCATTGCTTTTGCCACGCCCCAGCGTCGTAGTAACTGACTGAATAGGGAATTGCTCTGTTTCGCGTTGTAGAAACCAGGCTGGTGAAGCAGGTTCTTTGGTTGATGCTTCTGTAGGTGATGGCGCAGGAAAAATAATTGTTGGTTCAATATCGTCGAAAGATTCTTGATACTCTAATCCAATTCCTTGAACGACAACTTCATCAGGGTTGTCTGCCAGAAGTACCTTCTCTGTGCCAAAGCGTTCTCGCAGAAAGGTCATGATCGTAAAGAGTTGTGCGCCGCCACCAACCAGAACAACTTGGCCAATATCTTTCTGGGGGATGGCGATCTCTGTTACAGCCTTTTCTATTAGGTTTCTGAAATCACTATCCAGATGTGATGTGACTTTTTTGAACCGAGCTTCGTCCAGAGCGATAAGTCGGCGAAAGACAGTACCGTCGCGCATAACTAATGTGATATTGCGTTGATGCGTCGCGTTATTTTTCCCGGGTGACATCATTTGCCGACTGAGAGATTCTTTCAGGCGCTGCCCGGATATTCGTAGAGAGACCAAAGCGGATGGGTCGTCAGCGAGCGCTGAGGCCGGGATATTTAGCTCATCGGCGATATATTTGGCTAATTCAGCATCATATAAACCACCGCCGAAAGGTTCTCCGTAGCGCCCCAAATAGTTCAAATTGCCATTTATTGGATCGATCTGCCCGGCAATAATATCGGTGGTGCTGCCGCCAACGTCGACGATAAGTGTGATGTCGTTATGGTTTTGTTTTTCTAATAAACCACGATGTTGCAGGCTGAGAATAGCGCCTTCTGGTTCAGCAACAAAGCGGATTTGTTTGAACGTATCACCAAAGCATTCCCGAACAAGTTGCTGATATTCAGCGAAAATTTTACCCCCGTGATCGTAGCGCCAGTGAATTGGATAGGCAAAAGCGAACCATAACCGATCATCAAACGTCTCTGCTCGCCACTTTTCTTGGCGGATCTGCTCCAGAATTGTTGATAATAATAATCTAGTGTATTGCATGGCTTGGGCATGTGTATAACGCCTTTGATGGGGGAGTGGATTTTCTTCCAAGTGGGAGCCAATGCAGGGTTTGAAATATTCTCGTACTCGCCCCCGATTTTTCTCGTTTTCAAGCTCTTGCTGAGCAAGCTCTCCAAAACTTTCCAGATCAGCCCCCTCAGGGTCCAGATAAATAATGGAGGGTAGTTTTCGGTCAATAAAGCTGGTAATAGGAGAGGCTTGTGGCTCCCCCAATAGTGTTGCTCGATTCCCCGTCCATTCATAGGCAGAGCGATATAAGCGCCAATTCGTTGCGCCGCAATCCAGTGCAAATAAGGTTTGTTGCTTAGTGATTGCCATAGCGAATCCTACCTTGATACAGAGGGTACAAGATGGATTATAACGGAAATATGCTTCTTTCTAAGTTTTACCTTGGTGTTTATTGAAAATGCGCTTGCATTATTTCTGAAAGGGGCGTTGTGCCGCTACCAAATTCTCTCAGTAGCCGAACAGATTTTCGCCAAAAGAGCTTTTGTCTCGTCCCGCCCCGTATCGCCCATGACCTCATCTTGCTGCGCGTTATGGATGCAAAATCTGCCCCTGAAAGCGATTTCGCGAACGCTGTTGGCAGTACGACAGTTTGGCGAAAGCTCGAGGCAAAATTAGACCGTGTTGACCTTGAAAACCGGGATGCGAGTCTCATTACAAAAAAACGCTCGACATTGTTGTCAAGCGTTTTTTACGGGTAGCGTTCAGATTCTTTAATTGTCTAATTGTTCACGTAACTCTTCTGCGGTATTTACAGGCAACTTGCAGGCGAAACCTTCACAGACATAGGCTGTCGGTAAATTGTTTTTAAGCGTTCTGTTGTGCAATAAGGCTGGTGCACTTTCTTGGATCGGGTATGGAGTTACCGCTATGACTGTATTTGGACGGTATTTTGAACGCACTTCTGCTATCAGTGCTTGCGTATTGCTATCATCAAGGTCTCCGATAATGGCAACCTGTTTGATGTGCTGAAGCGCAAAATCTGCTCCCGAAAGCCACTGCGCGAAGGCAGTCGGGTACATGCCGACAAACTCGCTCACCAGCCCCAACGTGTCCTCCGCCCGCTGACGATAATCTGCGTTACCCGTTAAAGCATCTAGCTTAAGTAACGCCTCTGCCGCCAGCGCATTCCCCGACGGGATCGCGTTATCCTGCAACTCCTTCGGGCGCAGCGGCAGCGCAGATGCTTCAGACGATTCGTGCGTCGTGTCGAAAAACCCTCCCCCCGAATCGCTGAATTGCAGAATCATCTCATCTGCTAATTCTTGCGCCGCCAGAAACCAGCGATTGTTGAAATCGGTCTGGTAGAGTTCGAGTAAGCCAAGAATTAGCGCGGCGTAGTCAGAGAGAAAAACTTCGCTGCCAACTCTTCCCTCTCGCCACGCACGCCGAAGTTGACCATTTGGTCGCAAGGCTGTGAGCAAAAAGTTGGCATTGCGGGTAGCCACATCAAGATAGTTTAAGGCATTGCGAGGCAGCTTTATCGCCGAAGTAATCTCCTTGCCAGCTTTGGGATTGCTTCGGTCGCTACGCTCTCTCGCCATGACGAGCGTGTTGTTGAGTACCCGCGCCGCCTCCGCAAAAACGATCAGCATTAGCCCGTTCCATTCTGTCAGGACTTTATCATCGGTGCCCGGGCGGATCCGTTTTTCTCGTGCAATGAGTAGTTTTTTGTGGGAAGATGCTAATTTAACGGGAACCTGTTCAGGGTCAAGTGCGAAGCGAGCGGCGAGGGTGGCATCATCTACTGTGCGTTGCAAAACCGTTTTTCCCTCCCAATTGCCTGTTGCGCTGATCCCATACGCCGCTTCAAATAGCGTGTAGCCATCACCGAGCGTTTCTTTGATCTCGTCTTTTTCCCAGACATAAAACTTACCTTCGACACCTTCGGAATCGGCATCGAGGGATGAATAAAACCCGCCATCAGAATGCGTCATTTCGCGAGCAATAAAATTGAGCGTCTCCTCACAAATTTGGCGATAATGGGGATTTTTAGTGCGCTGCCAAGCGTGAAGATAGGCGCGGGCGAGCAGGGCGTTGTCGTAAAGCATTTTTTCAAAGTGGTGGTCTTAAACGACAAAAAGGATTTTCTATTTCAATGCGTCTGAGCTTAGGTGTGGTTGGGAATCCTTCTGATTTTGGGGCAATACTTTCTCTGAATGGGTATTAGAATATCCAAGATACATAAATTCTGTTGGTGTTTAGCTAATAATTATTAGAGATAAAAAACCATCCTTTGTGTTTTAGCGCGTCTCATTGCCAATCTGAGCATTCTTTTTCAGTTGAGTTCCCTTAATTCACCGTTTTCGAAAACCATTCTTGGGATCAACAGTTGTCGGTTTGCCACCTTTTTTGCCCCGTTTTCTGTCGGTTGAGGTTTTTGCACGGTGCGGGATGCGGATTCTGTTTGAGAGCAGAAAAACTCGAGACAAAAAACTGCTTATAAGACGCACAGAATCCCCACCGTCCACTGCACTCATCGGTAGCCCGCATTATGACTTTTATGTGCCGTTATTAATTATGGAAACAACTTCGTCTAACTTACCATTCATAGTTCGAGCCGTGAAGTGATCTGTAAGCACCACAACAAAATCTTTATCTCTTGCAACTAAAAACTGACCACTTTTTGAAAACTTTAAGTTTGGAAAAAGTTCTTGATAATCTTCCCAATAATTCTTGCCATAACCAATAACAGTTTTAGGACGATAATCACTAACTAAATTCTGTAGATATTTAACCCTCCGTGGCTTCACGATTCGATAATACTCTTCACGAGATGAATATTGAGGAAAAAGGTTTTCATACCCCCAATCATTAATACTTGGTTTTGGAATTGGGAATAATTCACATAAAAGAGATGTGCCTTGAAAGCGCCCAAGATAATCAGCTTGGTAATTACGAATACTTTCTGTATCCACTTCTTTTCCCTCGAGGCGGAGCATGATATAACACATTCCTCGCCAAGTTCTTTGTATTATTTTTCTCCCAGAATGATGTTTTGTAATACCAAGAATACTATGTGCTTCTGCGCAATCTTCAACTTGGCGGAATTTCAAGCGTGAACGAATATTGCTTTCACCACCGCCAGCTTCCTCCATTCCAAGAAACCAAACTTCAGCATTTAGTTTTCCATATCCAACGAAGTTTAGCAAATGCTCCAATTCATGTTCAGTAATTCCTGTAGTCAATGTTGTGTCCTTCATATCTGGTTGCGGGCTAACGAGTGCGTAACCTGCCCGGCGACTTTGCAATCCACAAAACCGCAAACCCTAAAGATTTTGCGTAGAATCTAGCAGACTGGAGCGCAGCGGAAGCCGGGTCACGGTTTACGCGGGGTGTGTTGCACAAATGAATCTTTGTATATTTTTTCGGCTTTTACCCTTTCGTTCTCATACGATTAATTTTCGAATGGGCACTTCAGCGAAGGGTATTAATTTACAACAACTTCGTTGTTTCAAAAAGTCCGCTATTGGTATTCAGAAAAATAGAAATCACCTAAATCATTATTAACTGTTGGCGCAGATTCTATTTCTCCAGAGAGAATCCCCGACAATATTTCAAGTTCGGTTTTTGTGGCAAATTTTTCTATATTTTCCACTATGTAACTCTGCAGAAATTTATCGGACACATTATACTCAGAAGATATTGATTTTTTTAGCAGAACATAGACTCCAGCAACATTACCCCCAAGACCTGCGCCCCAAGTTTCACCAGATGTTGAGCCAAGAGAAAGGTTTGTTAAGCCTACGCCTATAGTTCTTGGAACTATTCCAACAACATCCCATCCCAAAAAGCCCAGATTTTGAATCCCTGCAATGCTAAATTGGCCTACTACATTCTCATCAGCTACAACTGAGTCGACTGGTAAATACACGCTTTTAAAAAGATAGCATACTTCTCCGACATCAAGACGATCTCTAAACATTTGAATTCTCGCTTTTACGATATGGGCAAAATATGAATCATGTAGAGCAAGTTGTTTTCTTTTTTCTGTTCCTTGTCTTTTGCAAGGCGTTCTTGCTCAATTTTTTTCTCACCTTCTATAACTTCATTACATGAAGCACAGTAATCATCAAGTAATGCTGAAAGTATGCCCAATGGCTTATCGCAACGCTTGCATTGTGCCATCTAACACTCCTTTTCTCTTCATCAATTTCCACCAACACCTAACGATTGGCTTAGCTGCCGGGGCGGGTTTGGCTCCGATGATCTTTTGCCCCAGGCCAAATTACCAAAAAATCGCGCTGCTTACCTCCGGGGCACAGCCCCGGTCAGCTACAGCTTGGATTAGCTGGCTTGCAGCTTTCATAATAATGTACGGAAGAAATTCTTCTACCTTAGAGATCTTCCCACCACCAGTCGATTTGATCTATCTCCTGCAATCCTTGATTGATTTCATCCAAGTCTATCGCTTCTGGGTCATATTGACCACCCCACCACTCAACAAAGGATTCGTGTTCTTCATGCTTGGGGTTTTTCATTGCTTCCAAAAACTCTTCGAATCCCCATACCCCGCCAACATCCTCTGGTGGACAGGCTCTTTTCCCTTTCATGCAGTACGGATATTTCGCCTTGGGATCAATCGGTAAGATTTTCTCTACAACGATTTCATGTTCCCAACTATCGCCAAAGTCATACTTGTAGACAAATTTACTTTGTTCGGCCGGGGCTATATCTGAAAGGCGATACTTACGTTCATCGATTAACGGTTCCCAATCCTCTTCACTTGGTATGCTGTAATACTCTCCAGCTATTATGAATTGATGTAAATGACTGTTCGTCCAACCCATCGCAATCTGAACAATTTTATGCATATCAAATAGCGTAGCATTGCCGGAAACTAACAACCTTCTCCAGATAAGCGGTTTACTGTGCCGTAAGGTTACTTTGATTTGATATATTTTGTCAGTTGAAAACATTTATCTCTCATTCGCTCTCTCGGTGAAACGGATTCAGCCAGCTAACGGTTAAGGTTTGATACGGCGAAAAGGATCAAGTCAGTCAGAAGGGCATGAAAACCGCCGTATCAAACCTGTTGAACTAAGCCGTGTCTAAAAACGTCAGCTTGACTTGGGGATTAAAGCCATGCAACCTTGCCAAAGGAAAAGATGATCCCGCTTTTTTCTGAATGTACCTTGTATTTTACATGAGAAAGCAATTCCTGAGCAAGGGATCCCGGTGAAAAGACGGGGCATTTGAAAGAGGATTCTGTGAAGTAGCAATAGGAAAACAAGACGATGGATGAAATCCATTGCCGCAGAGGAAAAAGTTTACTGAGGGGTGCGATCATTTTATGGAGACCTGCAAGTCAAGCGATAGATGGTGCGAAAAAGGGCTTACCGCGCAAAAACCTCATCCGAAGTATTTTACTCTAGAAAAACGGTTATATTCGTCCGGTCATCATCTGTTGGTAGAATAGGGTCATCTCACAAAATGGAGTACAAAATCAGATGGGTTGGTTCATTCTCAGACACATTTTTGGGACCATTTTCTCCTTTATCAATATCAGACGATTATCTGATCAGGAAAAAGACCTAGAAATTTTGATTTTTCGACAACAACTGTCAATCCTGCAGCGCAAACAAAAGCACCCGTATAGCTTAATAACTCCATCCGGACAGCGTACCCTTTAAAAACCTCATCCGTATTTTTCCTCTATAAATACGGATAAGGTTTTTAAAGGGTACGCCATTCCCCAAGCAAGACTTTCAAGTCGAACCATACAGTGTAGAAATGTCCTGGGTGGCATCATCCACGATTACTATCGTGCCCCCACTCCCCTTGCTCTTACTGCTACTTGAGTTTCCCAACTCGTTTCCCTCCTTCATAAAAAACCATCCTTTGTGTTTTAGCGTGCCTCATTGCTAATTTGAGCATTCTTTTTCAGTTGAATTCCCTTAATTCACCGTTTTCGAAAACCCTTTTTGGGATCAACAGTAGTCGGTTTGCCACCTTTTAGCCCTGTTTTCTGTCGGTTGAGGTTTTTGCACGATACGGGGGCCATAATATTGCCACACTTTATACTTGGAAGCATAAGCTTGCCACTTTTTACCTACTGGTATGATAAAAAATATAAGAGCCCCTTACATTTAAGCTTTTCCAACAGCTCTGTGAGCGCCAAGGCGTATCCTTTCTAAAGATAAAATAGAATCGGTTGAGTTTTTTGCCGAGCCAGCAAATTCTTTGGCTCGGACTAATTCTGCATCTAAAATTGATATTTCAGTTGGAGAAATTGTTTCCATTATATTACCGTCAGAATCAATTTTTGCAGGAATAATTATACAGTCGAATATGGTAGCGTAATCTTTTTCTGGCGCTGTTCGAAGAATACGCCCTCTTCTCTGCACCCACTCACGCTCTGTTTTGCTAGACGCTAGAATTAAAGCATAGCGAGCGTCGGGGATATCGATTCCCTCATCAAGACATCGAATTGCTACGATGAACTCATATAAACCTGTAGCAAAATCTCTTAAAATACTTGGACGATCATTTCCGTCTAATCGAGCTGACGTAAACCCAATAGCTGTTCGATTATTTTTTTTTAGAATTGTTAAAGCATCTTCGACTTGTTCTTCGTCATTGCAATACACCATACACGAAAAGATCGTCTTGTCTGCCGCAATATTTTCTAGAACTCTCAATTTGCCTTTAGCAGACTTAATAATATCAGCCCGATCATATAATAAAAGTTCAAGCCGTGTTCCGCCTCAGGTGAAAATGGAAAAATGGACATA
>Ga0209249_1002171_pt1 | contig 16679 bp, 14 predicted proteins | sample SaaInlV_200m_DNA_4_FD_184653 | JGI IMG/M metagenome (GOLD analysis project Ga0209249, IMG submission 184653) | Marine microbial communities from expanding oxygen minimum zones in the Saanich Inlet - SI037_S3LV_200m_DNA (SPAdes) (version 2) | ecosystem: Environmental > Aquatic > Marine >...
CTCCCCTTTTTATATTCAAACTAATATATATAAAGGATTGCCGTACTAGGTGTAATAATAGTCGCACCACCTGTTGGATCCTGAAGTCTTAGATTTACTGATTCTCCTCCGTCTGATACCAAATCCTTTAATACAGGTATGATTACTGTTTTAGACGCTTCGCCATCTTTAAATACGATAATTTCATCTACATTCTCATAATCTGACCCAGCTGTTGCTGTATTGGAGATGGTTTTAAACTTAACAGAAACTTCCCCCATTGCTCCCCCTAGTCTCTTTATAGTAATAATTGCCTCCCCATCACTTTCTAAAACCTCGAATTCTGTATGACTCAATTTAAGTGATCCTGAGCCAAATGATGAATTTTCATCATCATAGATTGTTAGTAGAGCGGTTGAATCGCCAATCTCTGCACCTCCTGTTGGATTAGATAGTGATAAGTTTACTGTTTTGTTACCACCCATATCTGAATTATCCAGAATTGTAATAGTAAACGTTTTTTCTGTTTCTCCTCCTGAGAAATTAAGTACTCCACTTGTACTATTATAATTGGATGATCTTGCAGTTCCATTTGTCATCCCATAATTAACAGAAACAGATCCTGTATCTCCACCTGTCCTTACCACTCGGATTGTTGCTGTGTCAATTTCCTCTGAAGCTGCAAAGTCTAAAGCAGAGAACTTAAATGTTCCCTCTTCTGGACCATCTGCAACAGAAGAACTTGAGCTACTGCTAGCTGTTTCATCATCATTAATTAATATTGTTGCTTCGTCTGGAGTAGTTCTACCTGCTCCGCCAGTAATATTATCTAGAGTAATTTTAAATGTCTCATCTCCTTCTTGGTCTTGATCGTCTAAAATTGCTAAATCAAATCGTGCACTTGTAACACCAGAATCAAATCTTACTGTGCCTTCTTGCTTTTCGTAATCCTCGTCTTCGGTAGCAGAGTCTGCAACAAGTGTGTAATCAACTGTAACAACTCCTCTATTGCCAGCTGCCCTCACAAGAGTGACTGTAACAGTGCCTGCATCCTCATTTACTCTGTACTGAGAAGCTGTAAATCTAACCAGCCCAGATGATGGAATTGAACTACTAGAAGAAGAACTAGAAGTAGAACTACTAGAAGAAGAGCTTGAAGATGAACTAGAAGAAACTGATGATCTGCTACTAGATGACGAAGTTATGCCTTTTATTTCATCCCTAAGCCTTTTCATTAAAACAGCTGCTTGGCCTCTGCTTAGTGGATCATTTGGCTTAAATGTACCATCTGCGAATCCTGTAATAATACCAAGTGATGCCATTTCGCCAATAGATGCATCATAATAAGAGCCAACAGGTACGTCTGGAAAAATTAGGGATCCCAAACCACCCTGTCCAATGGCAGACGTAACTAATACTCCAGTTGTTAAACCAGATATAAATAATAAAGTTGATAATTTCTTCATAATAAAAAACGGGAAAGATTGTGAAAGACTATACCAAAGAATTTTAATTCCTCTACTTGACTACCATATAAAGATATTCTCGGCTTGAACATTCTTAATAAAGGAAGCTTTTTCTATACCAAATCTAATAAACGACTGGTACCATACTTCGGTCATTAGCACTCTCATTCATTAAGTGCTAGATACTTCAATTACATTTAACCCCTTATTATATGTCTAATATTCCAAAACTCGCTGTAGAAGTAGAACCACTAGGAGATCGCATACTTGTTATGCCACTTGAACGAGAGCAAGTTACACAGTCTGGAATTGTGTTGCCAGATACTGCAACAGGAGAAAAACCAAGCGAAGGCATAGTGCTTGCACTTGGAAAAGGAGGAACAGGCGAAGATATGCCTGATCCAACTAAATTCTTGAAAAAAGGAGACAAAGTTCTATTTGGAAAATATTCAGGAGATGAAGTTAAATTAAAAACAGAAGAAGGCAAAGAAGTAGAAGTTAAAGTACTTCGTTTAGATTCTGTTTTAGGAAAAGTCGTTTAATTTATAATTTTTAATTCAATCCGTTAATTTCCCCCAAACCATATGTCAGCAAAAGATATAAAATTTAGCTCCGATGCAAGAGAACAAATCTTGCAAGGAGTAGAAAAGCTATATAACGCAGTTAGAGTAACAATGGGACCAAGCGGTCGAAATGTAATAGTAGAAAGAGCATACGGAGCACCAACCGTAACAAAAGATGGAGTATCTGTAGCAAGAGAAGTAGAGCTAGAAGATAGTTTTGAGAATATGGGAGCTCAACTAGTTAAAGAGGCGGCAACAAAAACAAACGATGCTGCAGGAGATGGAACAACAACAGCAACCGTACTAGCATTTGCAATTATGCAACGAGGCCTAAAACACATAGGTAAAGGTGCAAATGCAATCTCTATCAAGCGTGGAATAGATTTAGCAGTTAACACAGTTACTGATGAGCTAACCAAAATGAAAAAAGATATTAGTTCAAAAGAAGAATACAAGGCAGTTGCAACTATCTCTGCTCAAGATGAAGAAGTTGGAGACATAATCGCAGAAGTAATAGATGAAGCAGGTAAAAGCGGCGTTATAACAGTAGAAGCAGGGCAGACACTAGGACTAGAAAAAGAATACGTAGAAGGGATGCAGTTTGATCAAGGATATATTTCCCCTTACTTTGTTACGGATACAAACAGAATGGAAGCAGAGTTTGAGAAGCCATACATTTTGATCACAGATAAAAAGATTGGATCTATTCAAGAGATCCTTCCTCTACTTGAGCAAATCGCTCAAAAAGGAAGAAAGGAAATTGTGATTATCGCAGAAAGTATAGAAGGAGAAGCTCTAGCTACATTAGTTGTAAATAGACTACGTGGTACATTTAATGCGCTAGCTGTAAAAGCACCTGCATTTGGTGACCGCAGAAAAGAAATCCTAAGCGATATTGCAGCACTAACAGGAGGAAGAGTAATAAGTGAAGAGGTTGGACTCAAGCTAGAAAACGCAACAATCGAAGATCTAGGGACTGCTAGAAAAGTAGTTTCCACTAAAGACAACACATTGATAGTTGATGGAGGAGGAGAAAAACAAGATATTGATGCTCGCATTAGTCAAATTAAAGCAGGTATTGAATCTAGCAAATCTGATTTTGATAGAGATAAGCTACAAGAACGTCTAGCAAAACTATCTGGTGGCGTAGCTGTAATAAGAGTTGGAGCTGCTACAGAGGTCGAACAAAAAGAAAGACAACATAGAGTAGAAGATGCTCTTTCTGCCACTCGTGCAGCTGCAGAAGAAGGAATCCTACCAGGTGGTGGGACTGCATACCTTCGTGCACTAGATGCACTTGAAAAAGTTAAGACAGATAACGATGATCAACAAATTGGAGTAGAGATTATTAAAGAGGCTCTAAGTGCCCCACTAGAAAACATTGCTTCCAACGCTGGTGCACCTGCAGACGTTGTAGTAGATAAAGTAAGGCAAGCTAAAGGCAACGAGGGATACAACGCTCTAACAGGCAAGTATGAAGATCTAGCAAAAGCAATGATCATTGATCCTAAAAAAGTTACCAGATCAGCATTAGAGAATGCAGCATCTGTAGCTAGCATGTTCCTAACATTAGAAGCAGCAATATGTGAAATCCCTAAAAAGGAAGAAGCTGCACCGGCCGGAGCACCTGGAGGAGGAATGGGTGGAATGGGTGGAATGGGAATGATGTAATCCCGCAATAATAACCACGCAGTGTCAAAATCTTTTACTAGATCACTGCGTGGTTTTTTCGTGTTACTAAAAAGTTTCTGATAGACTCTTCCCCCAATGAGATCTTGCTTTTCCACGTTCGTATGCTGGCTTGCCGCAATAAACATTTTTATTAGCGGATATGTACTCTGGGTATTTTTTCAAGCAATGCAATATGTGCCAACAACTGGCTCTATACCAATAGAAATAACAGGAATCCAATATGGATTATTATTATTTGAATTTGTAGGTCTTATTGTATCTATAGGATATTTCTTTAACCGAAGAACAGACACAATGGCCACCTTTGTATACTCGATATTTATATTACAAATAATTGCTGTATTCATAGCACCATTTCTTATCGCAGCTAGGATATGGCCTAGGATGTAATTTACTTATTCTTTTGACTTAAGATAATCCTTAACTTCTTTTAGAGATATTTTTATTGTGTCTCCTCGTTTTGCTTTGTTCTGCAACAAATAGTCTGCAAGATAATTTTCTATTATATCTACAATTACTCTTCTCATTTCTCTTGCACCAAATTCAACTGAGTAACCTCTCTTTACTATCTCTGCGACTATATCTTCTTCTACTCGTATGTTAAATCCTTTCTTTTCTGCAATCTCGGTCACTATTCCGTCTAACATTAATAAAGCGATAGAAATTGTATCGTGTATATTTAATGGATAATAAAGCAAAACCTCATCAAATCTATTTATAAATTCAGGTGAAAATGTTCTGTCCTTTATTATTGTATCTACTAGTGATTTTTTAAATTCATCTTTTTTCTTATTACTATTCTTTGCAATAAAGTCTCTAATAAATAAAGCTCCTGCATTAGAAGTAGCAATAATTATAGTATTTCTAAAATCAGTTTTCTTACCCTTATTATCTGTTAAGTGTCCTTCATCTAATATTTGAAGAAATACATTTAACACAGCAGGGTGTGCTTTTTCTATTTCATCTAAAAGCAGTAAAGAGAATGGATGATCCTGAACTCTTTTGGTCAAATAACTCTGGCCACTACCACTAGGGTTCGTATCACCAATAATCCCATATACAGATTCCTCTGTGCCATATTCATTCATATCTACTCTTATTAGTGATTCTTCACCACCAAAATACTCATTAGAAAGTATTTTTGCAGTGTGTGTTTTACCTACTCCTGTTGGCCCTAAGAACAAGAATGTCCCAAGAGGCCTGTTGCCTGCATTAATATCCATTTTGGCTCTTTTTAAAGCGCCTACAAGAGCATCAATGGACTCGTCTTGACCAATTATGCTTGTACTAAGAGTTTCCTTTAACTGAAGTAGCTTTTGTTTCTCGTCTGTTGAAACATCTTCTACATCCACTCGAGCTTTTAGTGATATTGCTTTTCTTATATGAGACTCTAAAACATATTTTTGTTTTTCGTTATTCGCTGTAAGTATTGCGTCTTCTAATACAGAAATCGCACTACCAGGTAACCCCGCATTAGTCATATATCTTTCTGTCAGCCTTAATAGCATTTTTAAAGCCCTGAATGTGATATATGTATTTTTACCTTTCTCTTTCTGTAATTGAATAGATCTAACCATAAGTGTAGAAAGTGCCTCTTTTCCAGATGCTGCTTCTACATATATTTTTTCAAATTGACTATCAAATGCTGAGTTGCCTTTTACATATTTGTGATAAGAATCAGCAGAAGCAACAGCAAACACCCCAATAGACTTACTTTGTAGAAATTTAGAAAGAACTGTACGGACATTACTATCAGAGGACTGCATGAATAATGAAATATCCTTAATGATTATTACAAATTTTCCTGCCTTTTCTGCCTTACTTAAAGCTCTAAGTAATACACGATCGGGGTGCTTGTAACCCGAAAGGATCTCTTCTGTTCTTAAAACTAATAGACGAGTTAGTTCTTTCCCATTCTCCATCTCATCTTTTCTTAATAGAGTCCCAATGTTTTCTATTAATGTCTCTTTACCTACATCTTTATCGCCTACAAATAACATATTCTTCTGTCCGCTTCTAGAAAGAATATGAACTGCTGACTCAATTTTCTTTTTATGAATCATTAATCCACGCTTCTTTGATCTCCATTGAACACTTCCACTTATCTCATCTGTAACACGATCAAGTTCGCTTGTATAACCCTGAACCCACCCTCTTCCAAATGAACCAAATGCCCTAACAAAGCTTTCAGGTGAAAGAGTTGACTCACTTGCGTTAACCCTCCTGCTAAATACCTCCCACTGAACAATTTCATCTAAATCATTAATAGATATATCGCATTCATTTAATAACTCTTTAAATACTCCTCCACTTCTTAAAAATGTAGAAAGTATGACTGGTGCTGTTATGGTTTCTATTCCAAGATCTTTTGCATGCGCTAAAGCATCTTTTAGAAAAGACTGCGCATCTATATTCTGCAAACTGCTTTTAACCTTCTTTGCCATCGAACTTTTTTCTATACCCAGCATGTTTATAACAAAAGATGATCTAATTGATTTTAATGATGCATTGAACAACTTGTTTGTAGTTAGATTTCCTTTGCCATGTATATGGCGGACTATTTCAGTTGATAAATAACTTGCGAGGTTGCTCTCTTCTATCTGTTCATCTATCCCACTAAATTTTTCTTTCATAAATATTGTCTCGATGTGCAGTCCAAATAATATAAGTCCAGCAACAAACGAGAATATTGTATAGTCCCCCGACTCTACAGCAGTTTTAAGTAATGCAATCAATAATGATAGATATACAACTATAGATAGCTTACCAGCCAGTATATTATGCAATACGAGACCAGTATTTGCCTTAGTTTGCCGAATATCACATTTAGGCACAGTCATTTATGAAAATGAAAGGTAAGCTAAAACAATTAAAATACCTGGGTAAGAAAGCCATAAAACTAAATAAACTGTAAACAGCACAATCAATGCTGCATGCAAAATAATTGCTACAGACAAAGCTACTGTTCTAAAAATCATTCCTATTATTCTAGTTGTACAATTGAGTGTAAATACCTGTGCAATTTCTCCTATATTTGTAAGATTTTTTGGATATTCATCCACAATACTTTTCCAAGGAGACAAGAAAGTCTTAATCAAAAACACGATTGAGATAATTTCCAGAAATGCTTTTGCATATGCTATATACTGCCTAAAGATTCTTACAGGATATTCTCCGTAATACCATGGCAGAAACGAAAGCAATAATATGCCGGGGAATGAGAGTATCGCATGAATCATTTAGTTTTTCTTTAATTTGAATATTATCCTGTAATTATAGCAGAATTTCCCTATTATTGGAACATGCAACAAAAAGGCAAATTTATAGTATTAGAAGGTCCAGATGGCAGCGGAACGACTCTTCATAGTCGTTTATTATCTGAATATCTTGAAAGTATTGGGAAAGAGGTCGTTTTGACCAGAGAGCCAACTGATAGGCCAATTGGAAGTATGATTAGAACTATGCTTAAAGATAGAAAGGAAATTGAGCCATCTACACTTCAATTACTATTTTGTGCTGACAGATCAGATCATGTTGAAAATATAGTATTGCCTGCCTTAGAGCAGAGTAAAATAGTCATTTCTGACCGATATACGTTATCTACAATAATTTATGGGACAACTCTTGGGCTAAACCGAGATTGGCTCAAATCGGTTAATTCAATTTTTCCTGTACCAGATTTAACCCTAATAGCATTACCGCCACTCTCTGTGTGCCTAGAGCGAATTAACCGTCGTGAAAATCAGGATCCTCTAGAAACAAATACTATTCAAGAAAGTGTACACAGTGGGTATTCTAATATTAATAATCAAAATACATTTACAGTAGATACTACTGGAGGCAAAGAAGAAGTATCACAAATGATTATTAGTCATGTAAAGAAGAGATTTCCAGAATTGGATTAAGCACTATACAATATAATCAAATGAGCGCTTTATTATTAGACGGAAGATTAGTGGCAGCAGAACTCCTAACATCCTTGCAAAAAGATGTTGCCGATCTAGACCCAAAACTTGTAGTTGTTCAAGTTGGCGAAGATCCAGCTAGTTCTAGTTACATAAGACAAAAAATCAAAAGTTGTGACGCAGTTAAAATGAGACATCAGCATCTTCATCTTCCTGAAGAAACTAATCTTGATGATCTAATGACAATTATTAATGATTTAAATAATGATGATGACGTAACTGGATTTATTGTTCAGTTACCTCTCCCAAAACATCTAAATGAATTTGTACCACAGATAATTAGGCAAATTGATCCTAAAAAAGATGTAGATGGTTTTTCTGCATATAACATAGGAAAAATGTTCCTCTCAACAGAATTTGAACATCTACCGCCTGCAACACCATCTGGTGTAATTACATTGCTTGAGCACTACGACATACCCTTCGAAGGAAAGAATGTAACTGTAGTTGGGCACAGTAACACTGTTGGCAAGCCTCTAACTACTATGTTCTTAAATAGGAATGCAACTGTTACAACCTGTAATGTTTATACAAAGGATTTAGCGCATCATACAAAAGATGCAGACATACTTTGCGTAGCTGTAGGTAAACCAAATCTAATCACTGCAGATATGGTAAAAGATGGAGTTGTTGTCGTTGATATTGGAATCACGAAAACAGAAAACGGACTATGCGGAGATGTGGATTTCGAAGCAGTTAAAGAGAAAGCCTATGCAATTTCACCTGTCCCAGGTGGTGTTGGCCCAATGACAGTAGCTAGCCTAATTAGAAATTGTGTTCGAGCTAAGAAAAGACAATTGGAGTTAAGTTAATAGCACATACTTTTTTCTTGCTCTGCTAAATCTTCTCAGTAGAATGCATACATGGAGTACAGTGCTACCTGCCGGTTCTTTTCATTTTTCTCCTCATATCTATGTGTGGTGTAATAGCTGTGTCAGGTTTTAGAGATGTAATTCAAGACTTATACGACGGTCTGATACTGCTACAACACAGAGGACAAGATGCCGCGGGAATAGTAACTTATGATGAGCAATTCCATTTAAAGAAAAGTAATGGAATGGTTAGAGATGTTTTTCACTCTAGGTCGCTTGCTAGATTAAAAGGAAGAATGGGAATAGGCCACGTTAGGTATCCAACAGCTGGTTGTTGTAGTGAATTTGAAGCACAACCATTTTTTGTAAATACACCTTACGGAATCGCACTTGCTCATAATGGAAATTTAACAAATTCAAAAGAGCTTGCAATTGAGCTCAGAGATAAAGACTACAGACATCTAAATACTACATCTGACTCAGAAGTCTTACTAAATGTATTCTCTGTTGCATTAAGAAATCAGAAACCAACTAAAACCTTAACGGCGGATAATGTTTTTGGGGCTGTAAATGAGGTGTTTAGTAAATGCAAAGGAGCATACTCTGCAGTTGCTCTAGTTGGTGAGCAAGGAATAGTTGGATTTAGAGACCCCCATGGAATCAGACCACTTCAGCTAGGTGTAAGAAAGTTTGGAATGAAGAAAGAATATATAATAGCATCTGAAAACACTGCATTTAAAGCTTTAGACTTTGAGTTTGTTAAAGATATACAACCAGGAGAAGCAGTATTTATAGATAGAAAAAATAATTTACATACAAAGCAGATAGTAAGTGCAGATAGATTCAGCCCATGTATATTTGAATGGGTATATCTAGCTGCTCCAGATTCTATGCTAGATGGTGTAAGTGTATACAAATCTAGAATAAGAATGGGAGAAGCCCTAGCAGATCAGATTATTGAATCTGGAATACAGATAGATTCAGTAATTCCAGTACCAGATACAGGTAGACCAATGGCTACTGGACTCGCGGATAAATTGAAAGTTAGATACAGGGAAGGCTTTGTAAAAAATAGATATATAGGAAGAACATTTATTATGCCTGGCCAACAGGTCAGAAAGCGAAGCCTTCAATTTAAGCTGCATCCAATCGATTTGGAATTTAAGAATAACTCAGTTTTAATAGTTGATGATTCTATTGTAAGAGGTAATACGAGCAAAAAGATCGTTGAAATAGCTAGAAATGCAGGTGCTAAGAACGTCTATTTCGCATCTGCATCCCCCCAAATTGTTTCACCAGATCCATATGGAATTGATTTGCCTACTACAAGCGAGTTAATTGCTGCCAATTCTTCTATAGAAGAAATACGTAAATTTATCGGCGCAGATGGACTATTTTATAACACAATCGAAAATATTAGAGAGGCAATTCAAATAGGAAATAATGATATCAATAAATTTAGTGATGGATGTTTTACTAAAAAATATCCAACACCAGAAATTACTTCTGAAATGCTAGAGGAATTAGGAAATGATCGAAATAGAACAAGAACATCCTACCTAAGTGAAGGCACAGACGAGGAAGGAGAAAATTACAGAAATATGAGCTTGGTTTAAATTAAGTTTTTAAGAATATTTATTAATTATTTTACATATTATATATGCAAATATTGTTACTAACTTCCTCGGCTAGAGGCCATGCAATTGCAGAGTCGCTAAGTAAAAGTTCACACAATCCGGATATAATATCTATTAGCCCAAGATCTAATCCTGGGATTAAGAAGATCGCTAAACAAGAATATGTTTCTGATTTAATGGATTTCGATTCAGCCCTAGATATAGCCAAAAAACACGATATTGACTTTGCGTTTATTGGACCCGATGATCCAATAGGTGCTGGAATGGCCGATGCTCTTGATTCTATTGGCATTCCATCTGTGGCACCTACTAAGTCACTTGCACGAGTAGAAACCAGCAAAGCATTTACAAGGAATTTATTAGAGCAATATGGCATAAATGCATCACCCAAGTTTATGTCTTTCGATAGGGCTGATCCCGAACTCCTGAGTAAATATATTGAACAAGATTTATCTGGTGAATTCGTAGTAAAGTACGACGGATTAAGAGGAGGTAAAGGAGTTAAAATAAGTGGAGAACATCTAAACTCAACAGAAGAAGGGGTTAAGTACGCAATCGAATGTATAGAAGAGTGTGGACAAACAGTAATAGAGGAAAAGCTTAACGGTGTTGAATTTAGTCTAATAAGTTTTACCAGTGGAACGCTGGTTGTAGACACCCCAGCTGTTCAGGATCACAAACGTGCATACAACGGAGACACAGGTCCTAACACAGGAGGAATGGGTACAGTAAGTGATGCTAATCATAGCCTTCCATTTATAGAGCAAAGACATCTAGATAGAGCAAAAGAAATCAACAGGCAAGTGGCTGCTGCTCTGCAAGAACAATGTGGAGTACCTTATAAAGGAATTTTGTATGGTGGTTTTATAATTACAAGGGAAGGAGTAAAGCTAATTGAATACAATGCAAGATTCGGTGATCCCGAAGCACTTAACATCCTGCCGCTACTTAAAACAGACTTTGTAGATATTTGTCAGGCAATATTAACTAATTCCCTTACAGATGATTTAGTTTCCTTCCATGAAAAAGCAACTGTTTGTAAATACATTACCCCAGAAGGATACCCAAATAATAAGGATCAGAAAGGACAGCAAATAGAGTTCCCCGAAATGCCTGAAAACGCAGAACTTTTCTATGGCGATTTAACAGAAGACAGTAATGGAAATTTGATACTGGGAGGCTCTAGGACAGCTGGAATAGTTGGAATTGGGGATACTATAGAAGAAGCTCAAGCAATTGCTCAGGGGCTCTGTGAGCAAGTAAAAGGCCCTGTGCGCTTTAGAGATGACATAGGAACAAAAGAGTTAATGCAACAGCGTGTTAACACAGTAAAACATCTGTTTTCATAAACCTTTGCTATTCATATTTATGCTTCTAGATGTCTGTTTAATAATATCCTTCTTCTTTGCATTCAAATAAGAATATTCATATGTTTAAATGAGAAAAAGTAGACTTAAGTCTGTCAATCAATATTATCAAAATAATAACTATCACAAATATAATCTATCGCTGATTCTGATTCAGCCCTATTAAAAGGGGGATAGTATGAACTTATTTTTTACTCATCTCTATAAGTTTATCTTCTACGTCTTTTTCTCTTAGTGCTGTAATGATTTCACCAATCCCCCCCTCTAAAGTTTTAGACATATTACTAAAGTTCTGATTCAACCTATGATCTGTAATTCTATCTTGAGGGAAATTATAAGTCCTAATCTTCTCGCTCCTGTCACCTTTTCCAATTTGTCCTGATCTCATATCCCCTCTTTCTTTAGAAAGTCTTTCCTGCTCTAAGGCATAGAGTCTAGAACGCAAAATGTTCATTGCTTTGTTCTTGTTCTTTAGTTGACTCTTTTCATCTTGGCACGTTACTACAAGCCCTGTTGGTATGTGAGTTATTCTAATTGCAGAGTCAGTTGTGTTTACAGACTGACCACCAGGACCACTAGACCTAAAGACATCAACACGCATTTCTTCATTGTTTAGTTTAACATCAACTTCCTCTGCTTCTGGCAGTATTGCAACAGATGCAGCTGAAGTGTGTACACGCCCTTTACTTTCAGTCTCTGGAATCCTCTGAACTCTATGGACACCAGATTCAAACTTTAATTCACCATATACACCAATATCTGACGATTTGGAGCTAGCTATTCTACAAACTGCCTCTTTAATCCCACCTGCGTCTGCGTCTGCCTTACTAAGTAATTCAGTAGACCATCCATTCTCTTCTGCATATCGTAAATACATTCTGAGTAATTCTGCTGCGAATAGAGCTGCTTCTTCTCCTCCTGTGCCAGCGCGAACTTCTAAAATTACTGGTCTCATGTCATTTGGATCCTTCGGCAAAAGGAATAATTGAATCTCTTCATTTAATACATCTATCCTAGCCTTTGCCGTTTCTGCTTCCTCCTGAGCCATTTCCAATAGTTCTGGATCTCCTTTAGCCTCCTCTACAAAATCAATTGCTTTCTTGCAGCCTTCATACTCGCGCAAAAGCTCTAGACCTGGCTCTAATTGAGATAACCTTCTACCAATAGTCGCAATTTTTTTAGGATCAGTTAAAACCTCTGGTTCTTGGATTTTCATTTGAAGATCTGCGTATTCTTCCGCCAATGCTTTTAATTTTTTTATCATGCTAAATTCTGTAAAACTTTAGCAGAAGCGTAAGAAAGAATATAGCATGGTACGCATGAAAATCCTTGTAGCAATGTCTGGCGGCGTAGATTCAAGTACAGTAGCTCATCTTCTACATAAACAGGGGCATGAACTAATAGGTGTAATGATGAAACTTTGGAAAGATTCTCCATCTAATAGCTCAGCTAATACTTGTTATTCGCCAGAACAAGCTGAAAGTGCAAAATTGATATGCGACAACCTAAACATTCCATTTCATTTAATTACCATTGAAGAAGAGTTTATTAAGCATGTTGTTAAGCCATTTTTAAAAAGCTATGAAACTGGTTCGACGCCAAACCCATGCATTGAGTGTAATAGATATATAAAATTTGGAGCATTATTCAAAAAAGCAAAAGAGCTTGGCTGTGACAAGATGGCGACTGGACACTATGTTCAGGTTAGTGAAAATAAAGATGGAATATTCCACTTATTAAAAGGAAAAGACCCAAAGAAAGACCAGAGCTATTACCTGTATACACTTACACAAGAAATTCTCTCCTCACTCTTGTTTCCGCTAGGAGGTAAGACTAAAAAAGAAGTGTTCTCAATTGCTAAAACGCTTAAACTAGCAATTCCTGAAACATATAAGGAAAGCCAAGATATTTGTTTTTATTCAGAAGATGGGCCAGATGAATTCCTAAAAAGAAATTTAACAGGGATTAAATCTGGTGATATCTGTACAGAAGATGGAGAAATAATTGGAGAGCACAAAGGGTTGCCATTCTATACGATTGGGCAACGTAAAGGACTTGGTATTGGAGGATTAAAAATCCCTTTATATGTTAAAAGAAAGGATATTATAGATAACAAAATTATAGTTGCGGATAGCAAAGATGATTTTTCTTCATCTTTGTTTATACAAAATCTTAAATGGATCAATCCAGACTATATTCTTGATACCAAGAAGGTATCTGCAAGAATCCACTCACTAGGAGAATGTAAGTCAGGAACTCTTGAATTTGATAACAAATATCCAAAATTCACTTTTGATCAGCCAATTCGTGGGATTGCAGACGGCCAATCTATTGTGTTTTATCTAGAAGACGAAGTTTTGGGCGGGGGAATAATTTTGCGCACTGACTCAATTTGAGAATAGCCCTTAAATCTGATAAAAACACTGCTTGACTCATTGTTTATTTGCTAGAATGACATGCATGTCACACCGTGCAATTTAAGACATTTTCAGGTATAATAAATTGATTTCTGCGCATAACCACGATCACGAGGCTGAATATGATGAAGATGGAAATATACGTCTTCCAGATGCTGATAATGATATTAATCAGAATAATTCATGGACAGTTACAGAAGAAGACTCAACTCCAATTTCAAATTTAGAAGATCAGAGTATTAGAGTCTCCAGAAAACAACATGGACATAATGTTCCATTTGAAGATGAGATTTCACCTTCTTTGGAGAAATCATTTTCTGTATCCAAGGATCACCATATTTTTATATCAGCACGTAAGAAAATATTTAACACTATAAATTCAGTATTTTCAGAAGGCACAAATCAATACAGCTCTTGTTTAAAAACATGCAAGAGCGAATGTATAAATGTTGCCAAGAATTCAAAGTCTATAAAAAAACCAATTTGGAACTTTTTAACTCAACCAGTTTGGGTAGTGCAAAAGAAAAAAAATGAAATGAAACAATATAACAGACTCACATTATTCCTAATTGATACTGTTAGATTCGGTGGAACTTTTGCAGGATTATTCCTGCTTTTGTTTATAACTTTAAATTTCCAAAGTTTCTGGAAGATAACCAAATCTAATCTAAATCCAATTCAAAAGATTCAGGAATCATCTTTGCTGACTGGTGTTGACGACACAATGAAGCAGAAACTACTCAGGAGTCCTTCTCTTGCTGTATCTGGTGACAGCAATGGGAATATGCTCAGCTTCTTGCCACAAGTTGGGCCACCAACAAATAGAATTATTATTCCAAAGTTGCATTTAAATGTCCCTCTAATTACGCCTTCTTATCAATCGCTGCTAAATGAAGAATGGGATGAGCTAGAGGAAGACATTCAAGATGCATTGCAGCTCGGAGTTGTTCATTACCCCGGAACAGCTAGACCTGGGCAAGCTGGTAACTTTTTCATAACAGGGCACAGTTCGTATTACCCATGGGCACCAGGGGCATATAAATCAGTTTTTGCTGGCTTGCATCAACTAGAACCAGGTGATGAATATTGGATTTATTATGGTGGAGATAAACACAGGTACATTGTTCAAGAGAAAAAAGAGGTTAAGCCAACAAATGTAAATGTGCTAGACCAACCAATTAATAAACGAATTGGGACTTTAATGACATGTACTCCAATTGGAACAACATTACGAAGACTAATAATTACTTCTCAGGAAGTTGACCCAATAACTAGCCTACCTATGGATATAGGCGTTAAAGCAGAAAGAGAATTGCCATCTTTAGATGTTGAATCACTACCTATCTAAATAGAAGAACATCTATTGTTTCTGTACAAATCAAAATGTTCTTTCTACAATTGAGTTAGATTAACTATTAATCGATCTCTGAAATATTCGTATATGCCGCCGTGGTGGAATGGTAGACACTGGGGACTTAAAATCCCCTGCTCATTAACGGGCGTACTGGTTCGAATCCAGTCGGCGGCACCATTCGATTAGTCATTGTTGCTAGTGCAACAACTCCTCTCTCATGGTAAACCATTCTTTTCATAAAGATTCGAATGATCCTTTAGTTTGAACTTGTTGAAAACTGAGTGAAGCGCAGAGCGCTGAATCGAAGGACCTTTTCTTATGCATCGTAGTTGTTAATATAACCTTTATTTGTAGGTATTAGAGTATTCCCAATACTCTCTATTTATGTTATAATAACACTATCAAATTAACACAAGTTTTTGACATCGACTTTCAACCTATTGCTTTATTCAAGAGCGATGCTAACTCTAAATCTAAATTATTAGGTTGGATAGGTGTTGTATTACTAATTGTAGCTGGTTCTACATATCCTTCCTTCGGTAAAAAGCTTACAACTGCATTTTCTCCTGTTTCATTATTATTCCTAAGCGAATTTTTAGGAGGAATATTTGTGGCAATTTGGTTTGGTGCGATTCCAATAATAAGAAAATGGAGAAAGGTAAAAAAGAATAAGAAGAAGCTGTTTATATTTAGCTCCTTGTTGAATGGTGTAATTGCACCACTACTATGGTTTATTGGGCTAAGCAGTACTTCTGCTGTTAATGCAGAATTATTTAGTAGAACAGAAATGCTATTTATGATTTTACTTGGTGTAATAGTTATTCATGAAAAGTTTACAAAGCAACATGTATTTTCATTATCCGTAATTTTATTTGGAATAACTTATGTGGCACTTAGAGGATTCACAGAAACTGTGAACATTGCAACAGGAGATATGTTAATTGTTTCGTCTGCATTAGTATATGCACTAGGAAGTATTATCATAAAAAAATCTCTACACGAAGTCCCACCAGAATTAATTATTGCAGGTAGGGCATCTATGGCTGCGCTTACTTTTTTCTTAGTTTCACCATTTATTACATTTAATATGGGAAATGAGTTTTCAAACATTAACAAAGAAATTCTAATAGCTTTAATAGGCTACGGATTTATCGCTAAATTCTTAGGCACATATGGCTTCCATCAAGCAATAGATCATCTAAAAGTAAGAACAGTATCTATGATGGGGACACTTTCTATAGTTGGTGGAATAATTTTTGCTGCCATATATCTAGGTGAGCAAATACACATGTATCAAATTATTGGAGGATCAACAATTGTACTAGGAGTACTGCTAACACATAAAGTTGGTGTCCACTCATCAGAAAAAGTACAAGAGCACCACATGATTCAGCATCACAGGAATCAAATATAGTACTAATTGCTAT
>Ga0209249_1002175_pt1 | contig 16643 bp, 14 predicted proteins | sample SaaInlV_200m_DNA_4_FD_184653 | JGI IMG/M metagenome (GOLD analysis project Ga0209249, IMG submission 184653) | Marine microbial communities from expanding oxygen minimum zones in the Saanich Inlet - SI037_S3LV_200m_DNA (SPAdes) (version 2) | ecosystem: Environmental > Aquatic > Marine >...
CATGGAAGAAGAGACAATGATTATGGACAAACTGAATTTACGTCCGCGAAAATGCCTTGATTTCAAGACACCTTATGAGGTATTCTTCGGATATCAACCTGTTGCACTTACGACTTGAATCCAAGTATCAAACCTAGTGCTCAGATGCCCATTTACTTGGGGGCGTTTCTTTGCCTGTCATTCAATCATCCATCCAATAGAATAGAGACTTTTTATGAGAACAATTCTTGAACTCGAAAAACTATCCCTCGCAGAATTACGTGCTGACGCAAAAGAGCTCGAAATTCCACGAGCCAATCGCCTAAAGAAAGAGCGCCTTGTCTTAAGCATTCGCCAAGCTGAAGCAGGCAAAGAAGGCTTGGAAATTCGTGGCGGTATCCTTGAGATCATGAGCGAAGGGATCGGCTTTTTACGCGCTGATAACTATCGCGTTAGCTCTCAAGATATTTATGTTTCGCAAGCCCAACTACGAAAATATAATCTGCGCAACGGCGATATGGTTGTCGGCTTTGTGCGCGAACCACGTCAGACAGAACGTCATTATGGGCTAACAAAAGTTGAAACGGTAAATGGTATCAACCCGGAAGAAGCACGCCGACGCCCCAAATTTGAAAACCTTGTCCCTGTTTTTCCTGACCAACGCTTCGACTTGGAGCACGATCCCCGCGAGTTGGCAACGCGTTTAATTAACCTGATCGCCCCTATTGGGCGCGGGCAACGTGGCTTGATCGTTTCACCACCTAAAGCCGGTAAAACCACGATCCTAAAACAGATCACAAACGCAATAGCTCTTAAAAACCCTGATGTGCATATCATGGTGGCCCTGATCGGCGAACGCCCTGAAGAAGTAACAGATATGGATCGTTCAGTGGATGCGGAAGTGATTGCCTCAACCTTCGATGAGCCAGTTACCTCCCACGTTCGTACAGCGGAAATCGCACTCGAGCGCGCTAAACGTCTCGTTGAAGTGGGCCGAGATGTTGTCATTTTAATGGATTCAATTACACGTCTCGCGCGTGCCTACAACCTCGTCGTCAACCCATCCGGGCGCACTCTTTCTGGCGGTTTGGATCCATCTGCTCTATATCCCCCCAAGCGCTTCTTTGGTGCTGCCCGTAATATTGAAGGCGGCGGCTCTCTGAGCATTATCGCAACATGCCTTGTGGATACAGGCTCTCGTCTCGACGATGTGGTATACGAAGAATTTAAGGGTACCGGCAACATGGAATTGCACCTCTCCCGCCGCTTGCAAGAACGACGCATCTTCCCTGCCCTCGATATCGACCGCTCATCCACGCGCCGCGAAGACCTGTTGCTCGGGCCTGATCTCCTAAAGCAAGTTTGGCTCATGCGCCGCATGTATATTCAAATGACTTCGCCGCAACCCCAGGGAGCAGGTATGTCCCTCGGCGTAGCAATGGAAGCAATTATCCAGCGCATGCGCACCTCCAAGGATAACCAAGGCTTCCTTGATTCCCTTTCAGCAGAAAACTAGAAAAAGCAAAATTCTTTTCTGCTCTATCCCATTATGAATTTTCTAAAAAAACATCTCTTTTCGCTTATTAGCTGGCTGATCACACTTGTAATTGTGGCTGGCATCATTTTTACTGCCTATAATAATAAAAATGCCTTTGTTAAAACAGCCCCCCCGATCATCCTCGAAGCAACCCCAACACAAGCATCAGAAACAAGCGAAGCTGCGGCGCCAGAGAATGGTGCCCCTGTTTTGGAATCTGGTGGCGATGCGATCAAACGCCAGATCACACTTAAAACACGCATTCCCGAAGATCGCCCCAACTACGAAGTTCGTCAATACACTGTCGCACGCGGTGATTCTACATTTAGCATCGCTACCGAACATAGCATTGAGCCGGAAACCCTGCTCTGGGCAAATTACGACACCCTCGAAGACAGCCCCGACAGCCTGCGCGTAGGGCAAGAACTGAACATCCCGCCCGTTGATGGTATCTACTATCAGTTGAAAGAAGGCGATACTCTCGAGAGCATTGCTAGCGAATTTGAAGGCGACCCTAAAGAAATTCTGAGTTGGATAGGCAACGACATAGACCTAACCGACCCAACACTAAAGACCGATGATTGGGTCATGATCCCTGGCGGCTCGCGTGAGTTTGTGCAGTGGGTCATTCCTATCGAAGCCAGTGGCAACTCAGGCACATCATCAGGCGTTTCTGGTAGCAGTTGCCCAGCTGGTGCTGTTGGCTCAGGCTATTTCGTTTGGCCCGCTGATAATCACTTCCTTAGCGGCAACGATTTTTGGTCTGGGCATCTCGCGATTGATATTTCAGCCAACACAGGTGCACCTGTCTATGCCGCCGACAGCGGTGTAGTCACCATGGCACAAGGTGGGTATAACTATGGCTACGGCAACGTTATCGCCATCGATCATGGCAACGGTTTCGCTACCCTATACGCCCACTTAAGTCAGATCAATGTTGGCGTTTGCAGTAGTGTTTTCGCGGGTCAACTTATCGGGCGTTCTGGCAATACCGGCAACTCTTTTGGCGCACATCTCCACTTTGAAATCCGCCAAGGCGGCGCATTTCAGAACCCCTGGCGCTGGCTACCATAACTTTTATACATGAACCAAGATACAATTCAAGCCGCCCTTAGTGATCTTCCTTTGGGCGGCTTGCGTTATTTTGAGCAAATTGGCTCAACAAATGATGTTGCTCTTGAATGGCTAAACGAAAAAGACGTGCAAGATTTTTCTCTCGTCATCGCCAATGAGCAGACAACAGGGCGCGGGCGAAGCGGACGAATCTGGCAAACCCCGCCCGATTCCGCGCTTGCCCTAAGCTTGCTTCTGCTCCCCATCAGCCGCGAGACGAAAAACATTTCCCATTTTACAGGCCTCGGTGCCTTGGCACTTACAACCGCTCTTGAAGACCTCTACACCCTCAAAACAGAGATCAAATGGCCCAACGACGTGCTTCTAAACAAAAAGAAATTAGCCGGAATTCTGGTAGAAGCCAGTTGGCTCGGCGAGAGCCCAAAAGGGATCGTGCTAGGCATGGGCGTCAATATCCGTGCAGAATCTGTGCCTTTGCCCAAAGCGCTAAACTTTCCAGCTACGAGCCTGGAGGAAGAACTCGATAAACCTGTAGAACGTACCAGAATATTGAATGGTATTTTGAGCGCGCTACTTAAGTGGCGTCCGCTTTTAGGGACAGATGAAATGGTAGCTGCCTGGGACGAAAGGCTGGCCTTTCGGAGTGAGCAAGTTTCGGTTGGGAGGCGTGGCAGGCAAGTCATCCACGGTAAAGTTTTGGGAATTAACAAAGATGGAAGTTTACGGCTCGATACGGCTGATTCCGTCCTTTTTGGGGATGTTCATTTACGTCCAAGAAGGGTATGATATGCGAAAAATGAGTGAAGAGGTGAGTTATGTTGGATAATTTACGCGATGACGCTGCCGCGTCTCCCTTTTTTGATGACGACGAAGAATTACCAGATTTCCTGGAAGGCGAGGAAGAAGAGGGGAAGCCAAAAGCAGATACTTTTACTTTTCTAAAACCCGTTCTGGATTTAACGCCAGTGCAGCGTTTCATTATTGCTGCGATGCTTTTTACCATGGTCTGCCTGATTGGTTCAATGTTTCTAATCGTGACAGGGCGCTTCGCGATTTTTTAGACCCCTCTCTAAGAACGAAAAGAGCCGTGCTTATGAAAAGCACGGCTCTTTTTATTTAATCATTTTTCTTTAGAGAAGTTCCTGTTGCCCATCTTCAGGAACGTCGCTCTCTTCGTTAATATCTGCGCCAACTTGCTTTAAGTCTTCGGCAGCAATACGAGCAACTGCGGCAACAGTATCGCCTTCTTGCGTGCGCATCAGGTGAACACCGCGTGTTGCACGCCCAGCTGTTTTGACTTCACTAACTTTCAGGCGGATAATAACACCACCCGTAGACATCAACGTAAGATGATCTTCTTGCTGAACAACACGCGCTGCGATAATTTTGCCCACAACAGGAATAGCATGTTTATCAATGGTCAAAATACCTTGTGTTCCACGTCCCTTGGACGAATATTCGCTGAGCGGGGTTTGTTTGCCAACACCGTTTTTGGTAACGATCAGCAGACTTGAATTTGGCTCAATAACATCCATCGTAGTCATTTTATCGTCTTTGGCAAGGCGAATACCGATCACACCCGCAGCGGGACGCCCCATCGAGCGAACTGCTTTTTCTGAGTAACGCAGAGCCTTGCCCTGTTCTGTCACGAGGATAAGATCATTATCTCCACTCGTAAGACGTGCCCAGCCAAGTTTATCATGGCCATTCAAACCCATCGCGATCAAACCGGATGGACGCACAGAGGAGAACTCAGAGAGCTCAACGCGCTTAATACGCCCGTTTAGCGTGGCAAGCGTGCAATAGGATGCATCATCAAAACTACGTACGCTGATGGCAGCTGTAACCCGCTCATCACCTTCAAGAGCGAGGATATTAACGATCGGAATCCCCTTCCCCGTTCGGCTTGCTTCCGGTATCTGATAGGTTTTCTCGGAGTAAACTTTTCCCTTGTCCGAGAAGAACAGGATCGTATCTAATGTTCGTGCGGGGATCATCATCATGATCTCATCTTCATCACGCGTCGAATGTCCCTTAACACCGCGGCCACCACGCCCCTGCGTACGGAAGGTTTGAGCAACCACACGTTTGACATAACCTCGTTCAGTGATACTGACCAGGACGGATTCATCTTCAACAAGGTCTTCTTCGTTCAAGTCACCGCTCGCGTTTGCAGCAATGCGAGTGCGACGTTCATCACCATATTTTTCGAGAAGTTCGATTAGGTCATCTTTGATTAAAGCCAAGACTTTCTTGGGGTGTGCGAGCAGATCTTCGTAATAGGCGATCCTCGCCATGATCTCTTTATGCTCTTCCTCGATCTTCCAACGCTCTAGAGCGGCTAAACGGCGTAATTGCATATCTAGGATCGCCTGCGCCTGTAATTCACTCAATTTGAAGCGTTTCATCAAGTTTTGGCGTGCCGCATCAACATCGTCTGAAGAGCGGATCGTTTCAATCACCGCATCGATATTATCGAGAGCGATCAGCAAACCGTCGAGAATATGCGCGCGAGCGCGAGCTTTCTTCAATTCAAAGGTAGTGCGCCGTGTGATGATCTCACGACGATGTTCGATAAAGATTTGTAATGAACGTTTTAGCGAAAGTAACTTCGGCTCATTATCGACCAGAGCCAGCATCTGCACGCCAAAGGTAGATTGAAGCGTGGTGTATTTATAGAGTTGGTTGAGTACCTTTTTGGGCTGGGAGCCGCGCTTGAGTTCGATAACGATGCTCATACCAGTACGGTCGGATTCGTCACGTAAATCAGAAATGGAGTCGATCTTTCCGCTGCGCGCTAATTCGGCAATGCGTTCGATCAGCGAGGTTTTATTGATCTGGTAGGGAATTTCTGTGACGACGATCTTGTAGCGTCCCGCACGCAGTTCTTCAATATGCGCCATTCCACGCATGATGACGCGCCCCTTACCCGTGCTGTATGCTTGGACGATCCCTTCGCGCCCGACAATTATGCCGCCTGTCGGGAAATCGGGACCGCTAACAAATTCCATTAGTTTATCAACGCCGATCTCATCAACAACATCATAATTGTCAATCATATAGATCAATGCACTGGAAAGCTCCCGCAAATTATGCGGCGGGATATTGGTAGCCATACCAACCGCAATACCCGAAGAACCATTAAGCAGAAGGTTGGGTAAACGGGATGGTAAAACACTTGGCTCTTCCAAAGAATCATCAAAATTCAGTGTGAAATCAACGGTCTCTTTGTCGATATCAATGAGCATTTCTTCTGCGAGTTTGCCCATACGCGCTTCTGTATAACGCATCGCAGCAGGGGAATCCCCGTCAATGGAACCAAAGTTCCCCTGTCCATCGACGAGGGGGTAACGGAGAGAAAAGTCCTGCGCCATACGTGCCATTGATTCATAAACGGCTGAATCACCATGTGGGTGATATTTCCCCAAAACTTCACCCACAATACGTGCCGATTTCTTGTGCGAGCCTGTAGCGCGGATGCCCATATCGTGCATGGCATATAAGATGCGGCGGTGGACAGGCTTCAGTCCATCACGCGAGTCAGGCAGCGCGCGCGCAACAATTACGCTCATCGCATAATCGAGATACGCAGAGCGCATCTCGTGATTAATATCAACTTGTTTAATCTCGCCAGCTTCCATAAAATTTCCTTCTCAGAACAAAATAAAAACTCGCCATATTAAAGAAGACTGGCGAGAAAAACTACGCAAAAGTCTGTCTCCAATTATACCGCGAGACAGGCCTAAATTTACTTTAAAAAAGAAAGAGACCCAATCTAAAAAGGGTCTCTTTTGGTGCCGAAGGCGGGAGTCGAACCCGCATGAGCATAAGCTCACTACGCCCTGAACGTAGCGCGTCTGCCAGTTCCGCCACTCCGGCTGGCGAAGAGTATTGTATCTGAAATGAGCGTTTTGTCAACTCACGCTTCAAAACATCGAATTTCTTATTTACTCTTCTTTATCACCTGAATTGGCGCTTCACAAAAGACTGATAATTCAATGGCTGTTGCAACTGCCGCTTTAGCATTGTGCCCGAGATGGAGCGCAGCGAGCGCAAAATCCATACCTGCGCCGATTGCCTCGTAGGAGACAATATTCTCGATCAACCACTCGTGAATGGCGAAGACCTTACCCTTGATGCCGACGAAATAAGAGTTTTCAATATTGCCACGATCGATCCGTTTTTTCTTCCATTCAGCGAACTCGCCCCAGAATTCCAGTAGCCCTTCTTCTGTGGCAGCAGCGGGCTGATGGGTTTTAGCGAAAATATGCAGGAGACTGCTCTCTTCTGCGTAGCCGACAGAACCGATCACCATATTATTCACTTCGAAAAGTTTTGAGCGTGCCGTATTATTTTTAGTTTGGGTATAACCGCGTACGGAGATTGAATCTGCGGCGATCTCATACCCATTTTCAGTAACTTTGCATGCAACAACGGACATTTTTATTTACCTCATATTTCCCAGAGTTTCGCTAGAGTATAGCACAGAGAAAAGTGGGGATTTCATTTTTTAAGCTCATCTATTTCTGCAATAACGAATGCTTGACAAATCCAAAGCTTTATCGTATATTATGTTTAGTTATAACTAAACATAATATACGAACAAAAAGGAAGACTTATGTCGACAACACAAACGCTCGAAGAAATTCAAGAAGATTTTATTCAAGGGCTAAGTCAGATCAGTCAGTTTTGGGGACTCCCAAAGAGCATGGGCGCTATCTTTGGCGTTTTATATCTCTCCCCCGTTGCCATATCTCTGGATGAACTTGTTGAAAGGACAGCTTTTACCAAGGGCGCAATTAGCACCAGCGTGCGGACACTCGCGCGAATGGGGCTTGTGCATCGGCAATCAAAATTGGGCGACAGAAAAGATTATTATGTTGCAGAAGGTGATTTTTACAAAGCTGTTCGTGCCATTCTAAAAGAGCGTGAAAATAGCGAGTTTAGCCGCGCGATTTCTTCGGTTGAAGAAATATTGGGGGTATTGGAAGCAAGCCCAACGTCCACGAGCGAAGCGGATGAATGGGAATTCACTCGCTCACGTGTGGCAGAAATGAAATCCTTCTTTGATGGGCTGGATAATCTTGTCCGCGTTATCACTGCGCTAGAGACGATGAATCAGAACACCGTCCAAAAAGTGATCGCGCTGTTGAAAAAATAATCAATAAAGTTTCCGCTTCCTTCACGGAAGCAGGAACTTCTAAAAAAGGAGTAAGCATGAAAACATCCGATAAGCCTATTAGCCCTATAGTGCAAAAATATGCACTGGCTATCTCTTTCTTGAACTTACTTTGCATGGTCATCACGTTAGGAATCGCACTCTACGATGTCGTTCAGGTCATCGCTCCGCAGTTTACTTACGTTCCTCAACAAAATTATGTGGTCTCAGAAGAATCAAATCCTTCAACGGGAGAAGTTCCCGCCATAAGCTTGAAAGAGGAAGAAACTACTCGCGCTATTCAACAAGAAAAAATGAGTGCTGCTCGAAGCCTAACACAGGCAATTATCATTCTCATGATTGACGCAGTTCTCTTCATTATCCACTGGCAACTCGGCAACCGTCCTGTGAGGGGCGATTTAGTCGCTGCATAAAGGAGAAAAAAATGAAAATCGCAGTTACAGGTTCATTCAGCTATACCGGAAAATATATCACCCAGCGCCTGCTCGAATGCGGCGACGAAGTTATCACACTCACCAGTCACCCCGACAATCCCAATCCTTTTGGCGATCAGGTACAGGCATACCCCTTCAATTTCGACAATCCCGAAAAGCTGGCAGAAACGCTGCAAGGCGTGGAAATTCTCTTCAATACTTATTGGGTACGTTTTTCGCACGGAGAAAACACACACGGGCGTGCCGTAAAAAACACCAAAACGCTCATCAAAGCAGCAGAAAAAGCTGGCGTAAAACGGATCGTGCATACCAGCATCACCAACCCCACCCTGGATTCAGATTTACCCTATTTCAGCGGAAAAGCCGATTTGGAAGAAGCCATAAAAGCCTCTTCGCTAGGATACGCGATCCTGCGCCCGACCGTCTTATTTGGGGATGAAGACATTCTCGTGAATAATATCGCCTGGCTGCTGCGGAACTTCCCTGTTTTTGGCTTGCTCGGCGATGGTCAATATCGTCTGCAACCCATCTTTGTTGAGGACTACGCCGACCTCGCCGTGGAAATGAGTGGGCGCGAGGAAAACATTCTCACCGACGCAGTAGGTCCCGACATCTTCACCTTCGAGGAGATGGTACGCCTCGTTGCCACAGAAATCGAGCAGCCCGCCCGCCTGATGAAAATGCCGCCAAAACTGGCTTTGTGGGCATCTCAAATTATCGGCAAATTCGTTGGAGACGTGGTACTCACCCAAGACGAAGTGGATGGCTTAATGCGCGGGCTTTTGGTCTCTGCCGAAGAGCCGCTGGGCAAAACACATCTCAAAGATTGGCTAAAAGAAAAGAAAGGTAGCGTAGGCATGAAATATGCTTCGGAGATGAAGAAGCATTATCGGTAAAAGATAGAACGCGGATTTTGCGGGTTTGGCGGATTTTCACAGATTTAAAAAAAAAATTGGTGACGACGCAAAGCGTCGTCACCAATCCAAAGGTTTTAAAAAACTGCGGAAATCCGCCAAAATCTTCGTCCTATTTCATGGCCTGATGAGCAAGGCATCTACAAAGATGCAATGCACATCTTATTTTCTCACATGCCAATCCCCAATTGCCACCCATTTATAGGTCGTGAGTTCTTCCAAGCCCATCGGTCCGCGCGCGTGGAGTTTTTGCGTGCTGACCGCCACTTCTGCGCCCAAGCCAAATTGCCCGCCATCGGTGAAACGCGTGCTGGCGTTCACATAGACCGCCGACGAGTTGATCTCATCCACAAAGCGGGTCGCGTTTGCAAAATCATTCGTCAAAATGCTATCCGAATGCTCAGAACTATGTTCATGGATATGCGCAATCGCTTCGTCCAAATCCGCAACGACCTTCACGCCCAAGATCAACGCCAGCCATTCCTGATCGAAATCTTCTTCGCCAGCGGGATGAACATCTTCATTATTTTTTAGGATGGAAAACGCCTTCGGCGCCGCTCGTAATTCGACCTTGCTCTCTGCCAGCCGAGCAGCTACCTGAGGAAGAAACTCGGCAGCCACCGCCGGGTGGACAAGGAGCGTATCGAGCGCATTACAGACACTCGGACGCTGTACCTTTGCATTTTCGACGATGTCCACAGCTTTCTCAAGGTCGGCAGATTCATCTACAAAGATGTGGCAAATCCCGATCCCGCCCGTGATGACGGGGATGGTCGAAGTTTCGATGCAGAGCCGATGCAAGCCGGAGCCGCCGCGTGGAATGATCATGTCGATATATTCATCCAAACGCAGGAATTCAGGAACGATGGCGCGGTCGGGGTTATCTATCATCTGAACAGAAGAGATGGGCAAGCCAGCTTTCTCCAACGCATTTTGGATGACTTTCGCCAGCGCGATATTGCTACGCAAGGTCTCTTTCCCACCGCGTAAAATTGCGGCATTCCCCGTTTTCAGGCTGAGGGCGGCGATGTCAATGGTCACGTTTGGGCGGGCTTCGTATATCACGCCCAGCACCCCGATGGGGATGCGGCGTCTACTCAGACGCAAACCATTGGGCAGCACTCGCGCATCCATAACGGAACCAACCGGATCATCCAGGTTTGCGACGCTGCGCGTATCATCCGAAAGCGCTTTGACACGTTGCTCGGTGAGCAGCAAACGATCCAGAATGGCATCGCTTAATCCCGCTGCGCGTCCATCTTCAATATCCTTCGCATTTTCGGCGAGAACGAAATCTGCCTGCGCTTCGATCTCATCCGCGATGAGATGCAGGGCGGCATTTTTCTCTTCGGTTGTCAGCGTAGCCAAAACACGGCTGGCAGATTTGGCATCCTTCCCCATTTGAATTAGATTGGTCATTTTCTTTCTCCTTTTGGCGTTGGAAGCGTGCATTGCACACACGTATATTTACCTGATATTACGTATTTTTCTTTAAGGCAGACGTTCAGCCCCCCCTGCCGCTCGCTTCGCTGGGGCGTCCCCCCATTTTGCAAGCAAAATAGGGGGACGAAAACATCAACTACTCATTCAACAAGATCATATCATTTCGATGCACAGCGACTGCACCATAAAAATAACCTAGAATTTCTGAAATTTCTTCTGATTGTTCCCCTTTTATAAGGCTAAGGTCTTTACTCCCATATCTGGCAACACCGCGCGCCAATTCTTTTCCACTTTTGGTAAAAACAGAGATCGTTTCTCCGCGCCTAAAATCGCCCTCTACAGCCAGGATACCGGCGGGCAATAAACTTCGTCCTTTTTCAATAAGAGCTTCTTCCGCACCACGATCAATGACCAGTTTCCCCGGTGATGAACGAGTCAATATCCAGCGTTTACGGCTCTCAAGCGGCGAGGAAATAGCGCGGAAACGTGTCCCGACCGATTCTTCGCTGAAGATACGTGTAATGACATTTTCCGCCCCCCCAGCCGCGATAACGACGTCTGCTCCGGCGCGACGGGCATAATCTGCAGCTTTGAGTTTGGTGACCATGCCGCCAGTGCCCAATCCACTTTTGCTGGGGCTAATATCTACATCGGCGATTTCGTCGATACTGTTGACTTCGGCAATCAGTTTAGCATCCGGGTTACTGCGTGGATCAGATGTAAATAAGCCCGGCTGATCCGTGAGCATAATTAGCAGATCGGCATCAGCCAACATTGTCACCATTGCCGAGAGATTATCGTTATCACCAAGTTTGATCTCTTCCGTTGCAACCGCATCATTCTCATTGATAATGGGAATAACACCCTGCCCCAGCAACGCATCCAATGTATCACGTGCATGGAGATAGCGAGAACGCCCTTCAATATCGGATTTCGTGAGCAAAATTTGCCCAACTTGAAGACCATAAATCTCGAAGAGTTGCTCCCATATCTGCATCAGGCGACTTTGCCCAACAGCGGCAAATAATTGCTTGCTTGCCATAATTGCAGGGAGTTCGGGGAATCCCAGACGTTCTTTGCCTACAGCGACAGCCCCAGAACTGACAATGACGATCTCTACGCCTTGACGATGAAGCTCTGCACATTCCCTGACGATATTGATCATCTTTGGGCGATCCAGCTTTGGGCTACCGCTGGTCAGTACACTTGTCCCTATTTTGATAATGATACGTTTGTAATTATTCATAATCTTTATAAAAAGAGATGATGGTCACCGCTGAAAAGAAGTGATCATCATCTACCGGTTCGAAATCTCAGCTTCTACTACTTCTGATTATTATCCTGCTCTTTGAGTAATCGCTCCAACAATTCAGTTTCTTCTTCCTGCGTTTTAACTTCTCCATCCAGCCAGGCGGCACGTAATAGGGTTAGAATCTCCCGATAACGCGGACCTGACCGCAGGCCACGATCTTGCAAATCTTTGCCAGCGGTCTTCGGCTGAACAAAGCGCCATTTAGCGAGATATTGCATCATCGCGTAACGAAGGTCTTCTTCAATTGGGCAAAGAGACGCGGCATAGAGCGCCAGCGGTGGAATTCCATCCAAACGTACGACCCATTCACTATTTTTGGCATCCTTTAATTCAGGCAAGTCATCACAAAGCTTGCGCGTCAACAGCAAGGCACTTTTCAACCCTGCCGCGAAGCGCATCTTCTTACTGATCGCGCGCAGGTTTTTTAACGGTAAAGGCAACAGCCAAGCCAAATATCCTAAAGCACGGCGAGATGAGAGATTGGCAATGCTGGGCAACTCACCAAAATCACGCGGCTGCGGGGTGTTGAGAGCGGTATTTAAACGGCGAACAAGCCCACCATCCCGCGTGAGAAACGGGGAAATCGCTTCGAGCAAGCCCAGATCTGTCAGGCGTGAAAACATCGCCACAGCACGCTCTTCATCCAGGATCAAATCCAATTCGTGGCGAATGCGGTCACCGCTCAATTTCTCTAAAAGCGGGCGCGCTTCATTCATCAGCTCCTGAGTGCGTTCGCTAAAGTTGAAGGCAAAACGCTGCTCAAAACGCACACCGCGCAACATGCGCGTTGGGTCATCCACAAAAGAGAGCGAGTGCAGCACGCGCACAGCACCGCGCTCAAGATCAGCCAGACCGCCCCAATGATCATGTAATTCACCATAATGTGCACCATCAAGACGCAAGGCAAGCGTATTGATCGTAAAGTCACGGCGATGCAGATCAAGCTTAATGCTGCCACGCGAGACCGTTGGAAGAGCCGTCGGGCTGGTATAGAATTCCGTGCGGGCGGTAATGAAATCCAGAAACTCGGGTAGATCTGAAGGGTCAAAAGTAGAGCCTTCGAGAAACCATTTTGCTGTTCCAAAACGGGAATGTGTGGTTACGCGCCCGCCATATTCTTCGGATAAAGCTTGTGCCAACGCCATCGCATCCCCTTCGACGACGATGTCAAAATCCAGACTGGGGCGTTCGAGCAGCAGATCACGCACAAAGCCGCCCACCACATAAAGCGCAACATCTTCTTCGGCGGCTTTTTCTGCCACCTTGTGGATCAAATCCAGCCGCGCTTTGGGCAGGGCGCGTTCAAGCCGTGCCGCCAAATTGCTTTCAGCCGCACGGGGCGATGAGGGCGCAAGCGTCTTGAGCAAATCGGTGCGCGTCACAATACCGATCACCTCTCCGTTTTCAACAACGGGCACCTGTCCCCAACCGCTATCGGTCATACGCGTTTGCAATGTGTCCAGAGAATCGCTCGGCGCAACAATCACTTCACCAGCGCTCATCAGGCTAGCAGCAGTCAGATCAAGATGATGCGCGGTAGCACGATCTACCGCACGGCGCGTGAGCAGCCCAACCACTTTTCCATTTTCAACAATCGGATAGCCCTCATAGCCAAAACGCTGCATCAACTCAGCAGCTTCTTGAACAGGAGTATCCGGCGCGAGAACTTGGAGACCGTAAGACATAATCTCTTTTACAGTGATGGAAGGTTGAATAAACGAGGGGAGAATCTCAAGCAATTTGACGAGCGGAGCGCACGCCGACTTGGGCTTGCTTCCCTTATCTTGAAACTCTGCTTCGCTCTGGCTTTCTCCCCGCTCGGAAGAAAGAGACTTTATGAGCGCCGCAGCCGCACGGGGATGTCCACCACCACCAAATTCGACAGAGATCTTGCCCACATCAATATGATCGGTAGTGGAACGAGCAACGAGACGGATCCCCTCTCTAGTCGTCACAAAGATAAAGAGCGCATCTGGCTCCAGCAGATCACGGAGCTTATGAGCGAGCGATGAGATTTCTTCTTCCAAGTCACCTGCATCAGCACACGCAACGACGATCTGATGTCCGTTAATTTCGTGAGTTTCAGCAGCTTCGCAGAGGGCATCATAAACAATACGTTGCTTTGGAGAAAGCGGCGTATTGAGAAAATCGGCAGCGATCTGTAGGCTGGCACCCTGCTCCAGCAGCCAGGCGGTTGCGCGTGCATCTCGCGGTGTGGTGCTAACGTACGTTAGAGAACCGGTATCTTCGTAGATACCAAGTAGGAGCAATGTTGCATGGAGCGCAGAAAGATGTTTATTGGCATCACGCAAGCTCTCGGTCAGGAGCGTGGCGGTCGCGCCAACGGGGTCGAGGGTCACGTCCCAATCATCGGGTAGATTCTCACGACGCGGATGATGATCCACCACGCGGATGCGCGTCTTCTTCCCCATCCCCTTTAGAGTAACGAGGGATTGAGTATCCACGAGCAAGGCAGATTCGATCTTTTCGCCAGAGAGATCGCGCGGATCAATAAAGGGAAATGCGCGCCCGTAAATGGTGAGAAAGGCGTGCAAATTTCGATTGAGTCGGCGCGGCAAAACAGGCACAGCCTGCTCATTGAGCAGGTGCGCACCTAACAGAGATGCAAGGGCATCAAAATCGGCTTGTTCGTGGGTTAAAATAACGTACATAAGAGGATTTTATCATGTAGAATGATATGAAAACAACTTATATGCAGGATAAAAAATGCTGAAATTAATTCTCAAAGCAGGGCGTGCAGGAAGTGTCTTGTTGGTTACGGTTGTGTCTTTAATATTATCGGTAGGCGTGACCTTTGGCTTCATTTCCATAATCCTTCAAAATGGCGGGGATGCCTCGCTGAAAATAGCCTTATCAGCGGCGGCTATCGCTGCTATTTTTGTTGCTCCGGTTCCAAGCTGGATCATTGTCAATTTATTATTCAAAACACATAAACTTCAAGAAGAAATGAGAAAACTTGCGGCATATGACATGCTGACCGGTTTATTAAACAGACGTGCCTTTATGGAAAGAGCCAATCATTTATTTAACATCGCTGTCCGAGAGTCAGAAGAGTTCGCTATCATTATCATAGATATAGACCATTTCAAAAAAGTCAACGATACACACGGGCACTCTGCTGGCGATCAGGCTTTAGAAACCTTTGGGGAGATACTACGCTCCACATTGCGTAAAAGCGATCTTGCCTGTCGTTATGGCGGAGAGGAGTTCGCACTCTTTCTTCCCAAAACAAATGCCGACGAGGCACAAAATTTTTCTGCTCGACTACATCATCTTGTCAAAGAAAAGAAAACGAAGCATGATGGCGCACTCATAAAATATACTTTAAGTGTAGGGGTCGTATCATATCCACAGACCAGAGCAAATGCAGTTGAAGGATTACTCAACATGGCAGACAGGGCTCTTTATCATGCAAAGAAAACAGGGAGGAACAGAACCGTGCATTATCAAGAAGGAGAATGAAATTATGCTGAAAAAGTTTTTTTTACTTGCATTGCTCATGGCTTTGCTAACTGCCTGCACACCTACCCCTGAAGAAAACAGTGCCCTACCAAACTCACCTATGGTTGAAAGCCCTGTTACGCAGAAAAAATGCGGTGATGACGTTTGCGACGGCCCCGAAAACACCGCTAATTGCCCACAAGATTGTCAAATCAGTTCAGCCTCCCAACCCGCCAACACAGAGGAGGCTGGCTTTTGGATCATGAACCCCAGCAGCGGCGCGGCACTCTACACTCGCATATTAGAACCTGCAAATAGTAATACGAGTTCCCTGCCAGCATTGATATTAATCCCCGGCGGGACAGGAACCATCGACGCGAACAAAGCCCAGCGAATTGCAGATGAGGGTTTTATCGTCATCTTCTTTGACCCAGATGGGCGCGGTCAGAGCGAAGGGGAGGAAGATTACAACGGAACGATCCAGCAAGATGGGCTTGCTGCCGTCATTCGAGAAGTGGCTGCCCTGCCTCAGGTCGACGAAGCCCGCTTTGGCGTGGCATCCTTTTCCTACGGCGTAACCATGGCAACCGGCACGCTGGCGCGCTACCCTGACTTGCCCGTCCGCTTTTATATCGACTGGGAAGGTCCCGTCAACCGCATCTATACCACTACAGGTTGCACAGCCAATAATCCGCGCATCGAGTGGCGCTCGTGTGACGACGATGAATGGTGGGCGGAACGCGAAGCCTTGAATTTCATCGGCGATCTGCAAGTTCCCTATCAACGTTTGCAATCAGAACGAGATCACGTCCAGACGACGAACGACCACGCCATAGAGATCATCAATGCCGCGGTCGCAGGCACTGCCCCTTGGGTACGACTCAATGACTATTCCCCCAATCAAAGTTACGATATCAACAATCAGCCAAACATGTATGCTGAAAACAGCGGAGAAAGCACAGAAGCGCTCTTTGCGCGACATGCACTGGAAATTTTAGCGATGCTAGAATAAGCTTCTACTCTTCGCTATGCAAAAAAACATCCCCCATTTTTTTCGAAAAAAATGGGGGATGTTTTTTTTATAATTTCATCTCATATAGCCGATGTGTCTTATAAAAATCAAGCCCAAAATTGCGCATCTCGCGGAGCATATTCTCGTTCTCAGCCTGAATTTGCACCACTTGCGGATTCCGGTGAAATCATCCACTGATTCCGGTTTATGTCGTCCACTTTAGGAGAAAACAAAACTGGTGAATGGATTATACATCAAGCGGACGACATGCCTTGCTCAGCACGCAGTTTTCGCTGA
>Ga0209249_1002176_pt1 | contig 16642 bp, 14 predicted proteins | sample SaaInlV_200m_DNA_4_FD_184653 | JGI IMG/M metagenome (GOLD analysis project Ga0209249, IMG submission 184653) | Marine microbial communities from expanding oxygen minimum zones in the Saanich Inlet - SI037_S3LV_200m_DNA (SPAdes) (version 2) | ecosystem: Environmental > Aquatic > Marine >...
GAGAAACTGCCGATGGCTGAATCGCTACAGGATTATGAGGCTTTGCTGCCCTGGAACCTCAGTCCGGAGCAATTGGAAATCCCGAAGGCACTGAAGTGTGCTTGAGTTGGCGCTTACACAGATAACATCCCTGGAAGAAAACCATAGGTTCGAGGGCTTTTCCTCTTTGCAGTTCTCGAAAAATGCTTTTATACGCGGGCCGAATTTCCATAGGATCTACTTCATCCAAAATAGTTCGCATCTGCGAATCACACGGTATATTTTTCACGTGGTAAATGCTTTCCAAATTTCCATCAGCTTTTCTTCGTTCATCAAAAGCAAACAAAGACGGTTCTTTGAGTGAGAAAACCGCAAATCCTGACATCAAGGCGTCTGCCATTGAGATAACGGTATCACCCTCACGGTGATCCGATATGCTCAAAAAACCTTTACGCAGACGTTTGAGCAGTGGATCAGCACTAAGATGCTTTCGAGAAGCTAACTTACCTTTTTTTTGTTGGCTTTGATGTTTCATGAATTTTATGAGGAATAATCAGGAATCATCGTTCGCAAAATGTCCAGATTTATTTCAATTTTATGTGCAGTTAGGGTCTTTTTTTTGAAAAAAATCCCCATAAAACGATTCTCAGCTATTTTTCATGTCAAAGCTTTACGAAAAGAAAATCTCAAGATACACTGGTATTCGGCTTTTCAGCAGGATGCGGGAATAGCTGTACATCTGGCAGCTCTGCGAAATCTGGTAGAATGTGGTACGAAAGGATCATGCACGTTATGGAATGGGAGGATTCTTCCTAATTCCATCCTACAGGTTTATATCCCTTTTCAGTTAAGCATTCGTTGACAAAACTTTTATATGCCGCACTGGGTTCGAAGGCTTCAAAAAGTCCGAAAAACAAGCCAACCGCTGCGCCGCTGGCCACGCCTGTAGCAATGCCGGCTCCGACGTTGCCGGAGATAGCGCCGCCAACTGCGCCGCCAACCGCGCCACCTGCCGCTCCGCTCGCTGTACTTTTGGCAACCTTATCGCCTTGACGAGTTTTCACATCGTATTCTTCGGCCATTTCCATGCATCTCTGAATGTCGGCATCCACCTGTTCCAGGTTCACATGTTTCAAGTGCTCATTGGGATAAAGTACTGGTTTTTTTGAACAGGCCGGGGCCAGAGTCCAAAGGGCTGCCGTCAGCAGAGCGGCCTTCAACATGAACCTAAATGATAATTGATTTAAATGTGTCATCTTTTGTTGAGTTGACAAGAACTATTTTCTGTGTTTTGTGTGGAGAGTGTAAGAAAATGGATTTTGTGTGTCAAACTAAATTCATGTATTGATCTGGCAGTGTTGCATAATTTTGGGGAATGTGCGAAACCACCTTCTGCACGAAAGGTAGCTGTGTAGTGGCTATCGAATTCTGACCTTTTGCATATATAGTGTTGAGTTAGTCCCTTTTTTACAATGGGTTTGGTACGTTTTTTTCCAAAAAAGGAAATTTTACATTACCACGTCACTCCATGGAAGTGGAAGTCGTAAACATGAAAACAAAAACAATATTGTTCCCCCTATTCGCGTTTTTGATTCCGGTTTTTCTTGTCTTTTTTCCTTCCATGTGCTTTTCGCAAGAACAATCATTGGAAAAAATCGAAGCTCTCTCCCGAAACGAAAAAATGAGTAACGCCGAAGCGGTACTCAAGGATTTTAGGGATGGAAAAGTAATAGCACACGTTATTGTGAATCTCCGCAAGCCTTTCGCCTTTAGCAGGAGTCAGAACATTAAGGATATGAGCATTCGGCGGGTGCTGGAGAAGACTATTATAAAGGTGCAAGTGAAAGTAATCGATGCTCTGGACCCCGGGCAAGTTGGTATAACCAATATGTTCAAATACATTTTCAGTTTTTCGGCAGCGGTGACTTTCAGAGGGGTTCAAGCTTTGATAGACAACCCTGATGTGCTTTCCATTGAGAAAGACGAGATTCTTCACGCGAATTTGGCCCAGGGAATTCCTTTAATGAACGCTTCAACTGCGAGAAGCAGTTACAACGGCTCCGGATTGTCGATCGCCATTTGCGACACCGGGATCGACTATACCCACGCTGGGCTGGGAGGAGGTGGGTTCCCCAATTCCAAAGTGATCCGCGGGTACGATTGCGGAGACAATGACAATGACCCTATAGACGAAAACGGCCATGGAACCGCGTGCGCAGGTATCGCTGCAGGTGATCTTGGCGCTGTTGGGGACTATATTGGAGGAGCCGCACATAACGCCAGGCTTTATGCAGTGAAAATATCTTACGGAAGTGGCGGGAGTGCCCGGACATCGGACATGATCGAGGGCTGGGAATGGTGTATCACTCACCAAAATGACGACGCAAGCAATCCCATAATGATCATCAGTACAAGCTTTGGTGGGGGAAGGCGTTATAGCCCGTGCGACAGTTATTCAACATCAATGACCGCGGCTGCAGCCAACGCGGTTTCAGCGGGCATTACAATTTGTTGCTCTTCTGGTAATGATGGCTACTGTGACTCCATGGGTTGGCCTGCCTGTATCTCTCACGTTATTTCTGTGGGCGCTGTGTATGATGCCAATTTCACCGCCTCAACCATCGGTTGGTGCGTTTCCTCAGGGTCGTGTGCCACAAAGTATGAGACGTTGGGGTGTTCGACTGGGTGGTATTCGCCCGAGGTCCCCAATTCAGACAGTGTTATCGTTTATTCAAATACGGCCTCTTTCCTTTCGCTGTTAGCCCCTTCCAATTGGGCCACCACGACCAAAATGGGGGGAGGGTATTGGACAACTGCATATGGCTTTGGCGGCACTTCAGCCGCTTGCCCTTATGCCGCCGGGGCGGCTGCCTGCCTTCAAAGCGCAGCTAAATCAATTACCGGGTCTTATCTAACGCCCGACCAGGTGAAATCAAAGCTGATCGATAACGGTGATTTGGTTACAGACGGGAAAGTTACCATTCCCAAACCGAGGGTGAACTTGGGTGCTGCGGTAAATTCACTTTCTCCCCCGCCGACTACCTCCACAACCTCCACGACCTCCACGACGACGACATCCACATCTACGACCTCAACGACGACCACCCTTCCACCACTACCACCATGCCCGGAGTGTTCCGGCAGCCCTGTAGTCCTCACAAACATCAATTTCAGCTCAGATAGAGCCTGTGAGTGCAGTGATGCTACCGCCATCACCATCGGCGGCGGCGTAACCATTAAGAGTGGAGCGACTGTTACATTTAAAACCCAATAGTGAAAATGCAGAGCGGGTTTTATGGAGAAGAAGGCTCTGTGATTAATATAAAACAGCCGTAAAATGGTTATGGTGAGGGACACCACCGATTACACGGGTTACTGACAGGATTGGCCTGCCGACAGAGTTGTAAGGTGTCAGGTGGTTTCTGGCACGGGGCCGCCATCTCCCCACCAGTTTACAGATCAGTTTACAGATCATTGAAAACCTGCCCATATATCCGAATATTTTGCCAATTCAAGGCGGAAGAGTACCTGCTATGTGGATAGTCAAGCCATTTTTCAGGAAAATCCTCTTTTTTCCCTCTAATGACACTCCAATCGCGCACCGATGCTAGCAGTTTAGGTCCCCGCGTGAGAATGGGCATGTATGTGGCTCGTCGGAACGCGGGGACCTAAACTGCGGGTTATTACCCAGAAATCCCTCAAAAAAGGATTTTGTATTTTTCAAATTGACCCAGATGGAATACCTTTACCCAGCCTGCTATTCGTAGTCGAAAGCCACAAGAGATTTACTCGTTGTAAGGTATCAGGCGCCGTACCCTATATTCGAGGCCCTTTCATAAAGGCCACAAGGTACGCTACACGGTCGCCTGAATTCAATGGGTTTTTATTCCAAATTGGACAATCTAATCATACGGTTTTTTAAAAAAGCGCTTTAGCAATTTTTGGTGCTTCTGGTTACAGGAATTCTCAAGCCGCTTTCTGAAAATTCAATTCATAAGGTACGTGGTCAAGAAGCATTCTTCTGATGCGGCCACTGAGATTTCTGGCAACTGCAACAACGGCTCTTTTTCCGCCTCTCTTATTCTTGATCCTCTGATATTTCCTTTCATCTCCGGGTCTTTGCCAATCAAAATCCACGACGATTCAACGAGTGTGGTCCCTGCACGGGTATTTTCGGCATGCGTAATGTGACCCATGCGAATATGCTCACCACTGGAATATTGTGAGGGGGTCAAACCAAGATAAGCGGCAAGCTCATCAGCGGTTTTGAAACGGGTGATGTCTTGAATCTCAACCAGAATCTCCATGGCACTCAGTGTAGCGATGCCAGGTATGCTCTCCAGCAATTCTACCCGTTTTGCATATTTTTATTCTTTGGCCAACTCAAGAACATCTTCTGTGATTCTTTTCTTTTCGGCACTGAGATAATTGAAAAGATCGACTAGGGCTTTCAGCGATCTGTTGAGGGATTCATAACCGAGATCAAGCTTCAGCAACCAATTCATGAACGGTCCCTTCCAGTGCTGGGTGCCTTTAAAAGGAACGTCTATGCTGTTAAACAGCAGAAGGCTTTTTATCTGTCGCATGACATCTGAGCGATGATTGACGATTTGACGCCGGGTCCTTAACAACTGACGATGAGCCCTCTCCTCGGGAGAAAGTACCCATACTGCCTTGAGCATGCCGCTCTCAAGAAATCGGGCCAGTTTGTGGCTGTCTTTCTTGCCGGTTTTGACCTTACTTCCGCTTTCCGTGGGGATCAGGGAAGGTGGGGTCACAATACACTCAATTCCATCCTCGGTAAGCCCGTCGTACAGGTCGAATCCTCCGGGGCCGGCTTCATAAACGATGCGCAAATGATTTCCTTTAAAGCGAGATATGACTTTCTTAAAAGCCTCGTAGTTTGGACTGGCAGGGGTTATGGCTAATATTGTATCCCCTTCAACAAGAGCTGTGATTCTCCAAGAGATTTTGTGCATGTCAACACCGATGCTAACCATTTTTCCTTTGAAATTCACCTTGTTCTTCTTTACTTTAGAAGCCATGGGAAGTTTCTCCTTTGTTGTGGTTTTTTGAACTCTGATAGGGCCTACAAATTGTTAGCCAGGAGGAACTTCCTTTCAATTTAAAATCCGTCATAGTCTCTATATAAACAATCCATTTGATATTCCGGGCAAAAAGAGAAGTATTGATCTGCCAGTCTTGCGAAATTCTGGCTATTATGATACGCAAGGATCATGCACGTTATGTTGAATCGAAGTTGTTGAGAAATATCAAAATCCTGACTTTCCCCAAAACCGAATTTTTCTTGACACAAGGCATTTTTTGTCATTACATCAGGCGACGTTCAACCAACCATCCAACCTCTATCCAGGAGGTTTACTTATGAAAATACAGACCAAACTCTGTATGCCCCGCTCCTAACTAGCATTGTCTGCCTGTTAGGAGCTCAGCACCTTATCTTGTAGAAAACCAAGCCCATCGTGAGATGAGGACGGAAAACTAAGGATCTTTAAAATCTCAACCTGTTGCCTATTTGCCTGCATCCACTGCTAAAAGATAGCCGGGTTGCCGAGAGCCACATCGTTAATTTAGCAAAAGCGAAACCTGACTTTTTATATTTTTTGGACATGATAGACGGCATTAGGGGTTCACGGCTTCCCACTGTAAACGGGAATTGCTGCATTCGTTGGACATTCCGCAGACATAAGGTGAAAGCAATGCAGGGGTACCTTTCACTTTCTGCACGTACCCCTGTATGCACAACTTTAGGAGGTCATGGCATGAATGAAAAATACTATTTTCTAAATTCTCACGGCTTTAATAAAAGGAAATTACCTGTCCTATTCCTGTCACTCATCCTCGTCGTCATACTGTCCAATTTAATCGGTTGCTCTGATAGTGGCTCTTCAGGCTCTTCTCAGGAAGGTTATTCCACAAATTCAGGTATTCCAATTGCCACTTTAAACCAGGACGATGAACCTCCTCTTGATGTGAGCTCACAGGGACAGGCAGCCTGGGCTCAAAGCACTGGCGATATGGATACTATTTATTCTTACCGAAATCAATCTGCTTCTCTTCCAGGCACAGGTATTCCGACGATTGTAACAACCGTGGACTATTGTTCAGATATAGCGACAAACAATGCCGGACAGATTGCCTGGGTAGAGTTTGACGATAACGGTTCCGGACTCTGGTTCTACTCCAACGGGGAGGAAGAACAAATTCCCACTGGTCAGGGCGTTAGCCTTTATCCGAAAATGAATGGCAGTGGGCAGTTAGTATGGACAGAGATCGAAGACGAACTACTTCAGGTCCAGATCTACCTGTACAGGGATGGAACAACAACCCAGATCACCCAGAACAATCTTAACGCCTATGCCAATATTAACGACAAAGGTGATATTACCTGGAACGAGTTGAATGGAGAGGATGTATCTATTTACTTAAGAGATAAAGATGGCCAGGTTACTAAAATCACTGAAAATGACCTCGAAGCTTTCACTAAATCCTGGGAGGAAGCATGGAAATCAAAGGATGGATTACGCTTGAGTGGTGTTCTAAGCTCCACTGGCTCGTATGTGTGGGAAGCCGAAGAGGGTGGGGCTACCCAGATTTTTATGTACAGAGACGGCCAGGTTACGCAGATCACGAACGATGACAAAGACTCCAGATTTCCAGACATAAACAACCATGATCAGATTGTTTGGGAAGGAAGTGATGAGAATGATACAGAGATATTTCTTTATAGCGGCGGAACTATCACCCAGCTCACCGATAATGAGATTTTCGACACAAAACCGCGTATTAATAATCACGGCCAGATAGTATGGGAATCATACGACGGCAATGATGACGAGATATTTATTTATGACAGTGGAACTATAGTTCAACTTACCGACAACGAAATCTATGATGAATCTCCCCGGATTTGCGACAGCGGCCAGGTTTTCTGGATTACCAGTAAACCGGGAGAAGTAGGTTGGTACTATGCAAACATTATGACTACCGTTCAGGGAGAGGAGTCCAGGGCAGAGGCAGAGAGCCCGGAAAGCAGCACCATCCCGCCTGCTAGAACGGCCGGGATTACCGCAGGTGAAGAAGCTGACCTTGTGTCTCCCATTGAGTGTAATAGCTGCATATGGCCGGAGGAAAAAATTCCACCTCCGAAAGACCCAGACAATTTTACCTTCGTAGTCTTTGGTGACACAAGAGGATCGGCCGGTAGTGTTATGAGTTGGAAAAATATTATTAATAAGCCATGGTTGAATTGTTTAAAATCTAAGCTCCTAAACGAATATAAGCCGGCCCTGATATTTTATGGTGGAGATGTTTCAACGTATCGTGACGTGGATGCCTGGAATTGGTTTAAAAATGAGTTTGTAATGCCATTACGTAACAACGGTCATTATGTATTTATGGCAAAAGGGAATCATGACTGCTATAAAAGATCCTTGATCCCGTTCCCTCCGATTGGATACCCGATGTATGGCATTGACCGGCAAAAGCAATATCAGAGTATATTTGATTTTAGATGGGTTCCTAAAAACGGCCCATTTTGTAATATTGATGATAGGTATAAAAATCTTACATACTACTTTTCCTATGGAAATTCAATCTTTTTCGTATTTGACACCTACTTCATATATGGTTATACACCTGGCCTGAGCGATCCTCATTATCATGAGAACATCGATGAAAGGGTGGTTGACTGGTTCTATAATTTTGGGAATGATTATTTTAACCAATTCAAGCACAAATTTACCTTTACCCATGCCCCTATTTTCAGCGTTGAGGGAGATAAACCAGAAAAACAAATGTACCGTATGTGGTCTCTTATGACAGAGCGTAATTTTGATATCTTTTTCGGCTCCCATACGCACCTCTATTCTCGAAAGTTAATTCCCGTTAGTTTTCAGATCAAGAAATGGAAGAAATTGTATCCCTTTCATCGCGATATGGTACAGGTCGTTGCCGGGCGCATGACTCCGAGTACAGACAACGCAAAAGTAAATAAGGCAGAGTGGAATATTCATCCTGAAATACACTTTGTAGTGGTAAAAATAGCTGGCCGCAACGTCACCTCAACAGCATACGCACTTGATGGAATGTGCGCGACGAAGGTTTTAGATACGTTTACCGTGAAAAGGTAATAATGATGCATAATGTAAAACTGGCGTAGCCTATTACTTTACTTTCGCGCTGTGTCCTTGTGCCCCCTTCGGAAACATGCATGGGAGAGGGGCACAGTTTCAATCTTGTTAGAAACAGTATGCAAGAAAATCGAAGGAAAAACACCCACTGGCAAAGAACCTCCTTCTCGAATAGACGGAAAAAGGGGTCACATCATGATTAGTGTATTAATCCAATCGAACGCATCCTTACTATTTTATCATCCCGGAGCCCCTTCCTGAACTCTTTTCTCCGTGATTTCAACTGATCACTGAGATACGAAGAAACAACCACGGCATTTAGGGAGGTTGTGAGATGAACTCAATACCTCTTCCGTTGCACGGTTTAAATCGCTCTCCACATTATGATAGAAAGGCAATACATCTTGTGGTCGCGCCCTTTTCAGGCTGTTAACCCAAAAGTGAACAATGCCTATATCATAGTTGCGTCAAGTAATTTTCATCCCACAGAACAATACCTCTGGCAGCCTGAATGCCAGCTAATTTCGCGTGAACCCTCCACGTGCAGGACTTCCGTTTCATGCAGACATACCCATGCCGCAGGTGACAGATGAAAAGAATGCGAAAACCGCTTCAGACCCTTCTGATCAAGCCGGCAGGACCTGACTGCAACATGGATTGCACCTACTGTTTCTACCGGGAAAAGGCCTCGCTTTTTCCTGAAAGCCCAAAGCCTCGCATGTCACAAGACGTGCTGGAGAAGGTGGTACGACAGGCCATGGAACAGTCCGGGAGCCAAATCAATTTCATCTGGCAGGGTGGAGAACCCATGTTGATGGGACTCGAATTCTATGGGAAATGCGTTGGTTTCCAGCAACGCTTCGGCTGTGGACAGACCGTGGGAAACGGACTGCAGACCAACGGCCTGCTAATGGACGCCGAATGGGTTCGTTTCCTGAAATCCTACAACTGGCTCGTAGGGTTGTCCCTGGACGGACCGCAACATGTGCACGACCATTATCGCAGGACCCGGGGCGGCGGTGGCACATGGAAAAAGGTAACGGCCAGTGCCGAGAGAATGCTCGCCGCCGATCTGGCTGTCAACGCCCTCATTGTTGTGAACGACTACTCTGTTCGATTTCCGGACGAGATTTACGCGTTTCACAAGAACCTCGGGTTGTCCCACATGCAGTTCGTCCCTTGCGTGGAACCGGCGAAGAACGATCCATCCCGTGTTCTCGGCTTTTCTGTCCCCGCCGAAGGGTACGGACGTTTTCTCTGCCGGCTCTTCGATCTGTGGATGGACGATTTTTCGGGCCTTCAGCCTGCCACATCCGTACGGTTGTTTGAATCATTGTTTCACGCTTATATGGGGTACCCTCCACCTGAATGTACCCTGCTCCATGCGTGTGGAACCTATGTGGTGGTGGAACATAACGGTGATGTGTTTTCCTGTGACTTCTTTGTCCATCCCGCGTGGCGCCTCGGCAATGTGAAAGACGCAAGACTGTCGGAAATGCTGAACGCCGAGAGGCAATTTGTTTTCGGCCGAAGAAAAGCGAACCTGCCCGACCAATGCAATGGCTGCCGCTGGCTTTCCCTTTGCAGGGGGGGGTGCCCAAAGGATCGGCTCCCGGGACAGGCGGGGAAGGCGCCGAACCACCTTTGTTCGGCCTATCAGATGTTCTTCGAATACTCGGACCAAAGATTTCGCAGGCTCGCGAAAAGGATGGAAAGTCAGCAACCGTATCCTGATACACAGGCAGAAGATCCAACAGGAGGGCGGCCCCCTGACGTCAAGGTTGGCGGCAAGGTCAGCAGAAACCGGCCCTGCCCCTGTGGAAGCGGGAAGAAATACAAGAGGTGTTGTGGTGCATAAGTAAATAAATCCTTGCATCGGCCAGTTATTGTTGCGTAAAGTGATCTTATGGCTTGATGTTTGGCGTAGTTCCCATTGCGAGATTGAGCGGATTATGTCGGCTGGCAACCAACAGGTCCGACAAACCTCCAAAGATAAGGAGCAGGGCAATGAAAGAGAGGACGCGGCGCGAATTCCTGAAAGACGGCTTGGCGGTCACAGCCGGGGTTGTGGCCTCCGGTGTGCTGGGCAGCACCGGAACCGTTAGTGCAAACTCTACGGACGACGGTAAGACGTCTTCACCCTTGGAAACCACCACGAAGAAACGTAAGAATATCGTGTTGATCATCACGGACCAGCAGCGGCAGGCCCAGCACTGGCCCACCGGATGGATCGAGGAGCATATGCCCACCATGGGGCGCTTACAGCGGCACGGCGTGACCTTCACGAACAATTTTACGGCCGCGACCGCCTGCTGTCCCAGTCGCGCGACTTTCCTTACCGGTGTTTATCCCAGTGTGCACGGCGTCGAGAACACCCCGCCGAATCCCCCCTTGGGGTCTGACATCACGAACATGTTCAAGCTTGCGGAACAGGCTGGCTACGAAGTCGCCTACAAAGGGAAGATGCACTTGTTCACCCCGCGAGGCACCCCGTCCCAGGACAATTACTCGAGTTACGATATCAAATGGGCCTCCGACAACTACCGCGCCAACCGATGGAATCCGCCTGATTGCGCCTTGGCCCCGGGCGGCGCCACCTGGATCCCCGGGGGGTGGCCGAACAATGATGGCCGCTACGTGAACGGCGTGCCGGACACCTACAACCGTATGAATCCCGCCGTGGGTAAAGGCGAGACGATTATGCAGTATCTGGACAAATATGACCCGAAAGCGGACAAGCCGTTTCTCCTGGTGTGTTCCTTCGGCAACCCCCACGACATTTCCGTGTGGCCCGATCAGGACAAATGGGGCTATAACAAGGCGGATTACGCTAATCTCAAGGAAATCAACCTCCCTTCCAACTACGACGATGACCTGAAAGAAAAACCTGCCGCCCAGAAGGAATTCCAGAAACTTACCGACAAGACAGACCCTTGCCCCGGCAAGCAGGACCGCGTCGAATACTGCCGCTTCTATGCGTACCTCCACAGCGTGGTGGACAAGCATATCGCCGCCGTGCTTGACAAGCTGGACGAGAAGGGGCTCACCGAAGACACCATCATTTTCCGTTTCGCGGACCACGGGGAGCAGAGCTGGTCCCACCAGATGATACAAAAGGGCTTGACCAGTTACCAGGAGACTATCAACGTGCCCTTGGTCATCTCCAACCCGAAGCTTTTCCCCAAAGGAAGCACCACGTCATCCTTCTCCAGCCTGATCGACCTGGTTCCCACCATAGCGGAAATAACCGGCGCCGCTTCCCCTGAGGACCTGAGGAAGATGGGCATCTGCGGCAAGTCCCTGGTGCCCGTCATGCGAGACCCGAAGGTCCGTGTCCGCGACAACATCATGTTCTACACAGAGGATTTACAGTATTTCTTCGACCAGTACCTGGGGATGAAGAATGCCTTTGCGACCATCCCGGGCAAAATCCGCAGCATTCGCTTCGAGGACTGGCTGTATGCCGTGTATTTCACCGATAAAGGCACCAAGCTCCAGTATGAGATGTACAACCTGACCGATGATCCGGGGGAGATGACCAACCTGGCGTGGGGATCGCGGGGACGGGCGAACCGTGCCCGGATGCAGAAACTGCACGACATGCTGACCGCCGAACTTAAGACCTACAAGGCTTTTCCTGATGGATTTCAGTGGCCGGCAAAGGCAGGAACGGAATCCGTATAGCAAACCTCCTGCCGCTTTCTCAGCGCTTTTTGAAACGTCTGAGTTGTATGGCACTCCATTTGAGATTCCGACTGTTGTATGTGATGGATGGACCAAACTCTTGAGGCAGCAATATCTGCTGCTTTCGGAAGCTCCCTCACGATACCGGGTACTCCAGGGATGATACGGTCCTTAACGGGAAATGGCCAATTTTTCTTTTACAAAGCGCCCTTTCATGTAGACGGGCAATAAAACCAACACACTGTTACCTGAAAAGCCTTGAAAAAAGTAGTCGCCGTCAGGAGAGTTTAGGTAGTGCCCGAACGAAAACTGTCTTTTTCGCCAATCTCTGCGTCAGATAAAAATTTTAATCCTCGAAATACTAAATGTATTCCTGTGGTTAAAATTTTGATCTTCCTTGATCTTGACAAAAAATCCTAGTTTTCGTTCAGACACTATCTAATAACCCTCGTCGTGAGTGCCCATATAGACGGGAATAGTAGTTTCACTACGAATAAGAATTTCAATGGTAATTCATTGGATTTAAAGCATTTCAGGAAGCGGCACAAGATATTTTCTTCGTTTCCTGACCTTGAAATGGTGCGTATATCCCGCATCACGGGCCAGCTGAAGGGCAGCGGGAAAGTCCTTTCCCACGTCCTGCGGGCTGTGGGCATCGGACCCAAAGCAGATGGGAATATCCCTTTCCCGCGCCAGGGAAACGATCAGGGCCGATGGATAAATTTCCCCCACGGGTTTCCTGAGGCCCGACGTATTCAACTCCATACCCATTTCAGCCGCCGCCACCCGGTCCAAAACCGGCTGCACCATCTCCTTCAGATCTTTTTCCGATGGTCGATATCCGAATTTCTTGGGAATATCCAGATGGCTCACCGCATCGAAAAGCCGCGTGTCCACCAACTTTGCCACCAATTTGAAATAGGCGCGCCAGGTATCGGAAATATCCACCGAATTCCACACCTGCTTCACGTCCGGGTCATCAAACCCCCAGTCATCAATAAAATGCACTGAACCGAGCACGAGGTCAAAATCCTGGACCCCAAGCCATTTTTCCAGGAACGTCTCACAACCCCTGTAATAATCAGCCTCTATGCCGAACAGAACCTGTGGGGTCTGATGACCCGTCTCAGCACTCACCATCTCCCGATAGGCGCCAAATTCGTTAAGACTCATACGGTGATTCGAATCGTATCCATCCGGATTGGGGGCATGATCCACAAAACAGATTTCAGGGATTCCAAGGGTGCCGGCCGCATTCCGGTACTCGGCAACCTTTCCTTCCGCGTGCCGGCACAAAGCGGTGTGCATATGGTAATCGGGCAATTGATTTTCATGCGGTTTCGCCGCACGAAACACATGGTCTTCCGTACAGTTCATTTCAATATGGCTCCCGTGACATGTGGATGCCGTTCATCCGGATCATTCCGCTTTGGGGCCCGCTTTTCCCCGCCGCTTGTCCCTGACGTACAGCTGGTCGCCGCCCACCAGTTTTGTTTCAAAGATATCGATTGCCCGAATCAGATCGCCAAGTTTTTTATACCCGTAATTCCTGGCGTCAAAGGATGCCTGATTGGAAATATGTGCTCCGATACGTCCCAGATAGGCCCAGCCGTCATCATCCTGCTCCGAATCGATGGCGTTTCTCAGCAGGTTCAACAGCTTGGTATCCGATTTCAGCGCCTTGCCTATCTGCTTCACCCCTTGCGCATCGTTTGTTTCCGGTTTAGCGGGCTCATCCAGATACAGAAAGCGGGAACATGCGTTAACAAACGGAGACGGCGCCTTGCGCTCACCGAAACCGATGACCGATTTCCCTTCTGAAAGAACCCGTAATACCAGCGGCGTAAAATCACAGTCCGACGATACGATGCAGAAGGCGTCGATATTCTTCGTGTAAAGAATATCCATCACATCAATGGTCATGGCCATATCGGTGGCATTTTTCCCTTTCACGATGTCAAACTGCTGAACCGGCTGAATGGCGTATTCATGAAGAACATCCTCCCAACCCTTGATTGAGCGCTTCTTCCAGTTTCCGTACGCTTTCCTGATGCTGACAACACCATATTTTGCCAGTTCAGACAAAATCATATCGATTTTTTTCGCGGGCGCGTTATCCGCATCAATAAAGACCGCAATTCTTTCCTTTTGAACTTCCATAAACACTCCTTAGTTGGTGTCCGCCCACAAATGAGAAAATTTGTTCGAGTTCAAGGAAGGCGATGATTGTAACTACAAGAATACATTTGAGTATTTTGAGGATTACAATTTGAGCCTGACGCCGAAATCGGACAAATTGGCCATTTGTGGATTAGACCCAGGAACCGGTCTGGGGGCGGGGCAACTGACCGGCCATCATGGCGCGGATATACCCGTTAAAATCATTCTCTTTGCCGTTTTCCAGTTCCTTAATTTTTTCATGAAGCTGGCTCATGAGATCTTCATGCTTGAGCATCTCCAGTGGATGCACACCATAATGCCCGGACCGTTGAAGCAAAACATAGGCCTTCTGATCCGGTTCGGGAAGAGACAGAAATGAATCCAGGTCTTCACGCATACGGTCCCGATCCCGGTCCAGATATCCGTCGATATGCATCAACAGATTCAGGCTGAAATCCGCGCACCGGAAATGTGACGGCATCTCCTCAAGGTGAAGCAGCAGTTCTCGAATTTCAGAAACGATTTCCAGATCGTTCATGGGCACAAACCTGCCTTCCCGGGCCATGGCTTCCATGGGGGAATCGGGGGGCAAAGCAAATGTGCGAACCCGGATGAAATCAGGCCTGATCCGGTTCAAGACATCCGCCGTCTCAAGGGCATTCTCACGACTCAGGTCCTTGCCCCCCACCCCCGGCATAATATATTCCGAAAGCTGGATACCGGCTGCCATGACCCTTCGACCCCCTTCAACCATCTCTTCCGGGCTCTCACCTTTCTGAATCAACTTCAGAACTTTCACGGATCCGCTTTCAAGACCCGTATGGATCCGTGTCAATCCAGCCGCTTTAAGTGTTTTCAGGGATTGGACACTTTTCCGTTTCAGACTCTTGGCACGTGCATAGGAAGTGATGCGGGTCAAGGAGGGGAAAGCCTCGCCCAAGAGTTTTAAGACCTCGAGCAAGTCCTCCGTGGGAAGGATCATGGAATCCGCATCCTGGAAAAACGCCGTGGTGATTTGTGAACTGTTGCGGCCGTGATATCGCGCCATTTCATCAATATCTTCTTTTATTTCCGCAACGGATCGTCTGGAAAAAACGGTTCCTTTGTAGGCCGGACAGAAAAGGCAGCGGTTCCACGGACAGTTTCTCGTCACGCGCACCAGAAGGCTGTTGGCTTCACTGGGCGGTCGGATAACACCTTGCTCAAACATCGTACATATTCTCCTTTAGATTCAGAAACCCAAATGGGACGCTTTTAGAGAATTCCAGGGGGGAGGAAATCTTCACGGAAGTAACAGCCGTACAATTTCAGGAAGGGCGTCTTCCACCCAGGAATCGAGGGTTTCATAGGTTGTGGCATTGATGGGATGGGGCATGACGGCGAACGGATAGTCGGGAAAACCGTGGGCCACGGCCATGGCTTTTCCTGAACTTACGAAAGGCGCCGTGCAGACCACTGAGGTCGGAACGCCCCGTTTTTCCATGACGATGCCATCGAGCACACTGCCCGAGCTGCAAGATCCTCAATCCCCGATGCCGGCCACCACCAGATCCACCTTACCCGCCAGCTCTGCGGCAACATCCTCGGGAATGGCGTGTGAAGGGGAAGGCTTTCTCACATGGATATCGCCACTGAGTCCGTAAAGCTCCCGCAGTCTATGCCCAATCTTTTTGACAAGATAATCAGAATTCTTTTTTCCATTGTCAATGAGCCCGAGGGTCAGTCCTTTCAGGGTCTCAGGCCGGGGGGCCGGTTCAAACGTCGTCCTGATGGGCTCGTTGGTAGGATCCAGAACCGTATAGGTCATGATGTTTTCCTTTCCAGCCGTCGTAGCATTCGCTACTTTGGCGGCGTCGGCCCTTCCGGCGTCAGGGATTCCAACGGAACCCCGGTCACCGCTCAGGTCCCGCCGGCACATGATTGCCCAACAGGCTCCGTTACGGCCCTTGACATGTGACGGCTGAACCATCCAGGCATACAGGCCGAAAATCTGCCGGCGCCTCCTCCGGCCATAATCAGCAAAATATGTTCCGGGGAGGAGACGGCTCGGACCATCCTTTCCTCATCCCCCGGCTCAATGGGCGATTCGTTCAACCCGCCCCTCTTCAGGTCTGCCAGGGGCCGACGGGCATTCTCGTAAAGAAATTCCCGGACACCCTCTTTGGTCCATCCATCCCTGACAATGGTTTCATGGTGTTCCGGGCAGATGATCACTGCACACTCGCAATCCCCACCCATATTGAAGCTTCCCAGGGCCCGCATGCGATCTGCGATGGTGTTCAGAATATTTTCAGGCTTCAAAGCCACGTGATTCTGTATCTGGTTGGGCCCCTCTGCTGCAAAAAGGGTAACAGCACTCGTTTCCTTCCCAAATCCCCGCATCATATGGAGGGGCGCCCATGAACCGGTTTCCTGCTCACCGATACAGTAGGTATATTTCCCGGGATGACCCAGGGTGGATCTATCGAATTCCCTTCCCCCCAGGTTGTATAGAACAAGCCTCACCGCCCTCCCGATGGTGGCATTGGCACGATTTCCGGGACCCATGAGGTTCTGACCGTTGTTCAGGCCACACGCGCTCGCTACCGGACCGTTGACCACCATCAGAATACCCGATCCCGCAGTGCTGGCGGAAACACCGTGAAGACCAAATTCCGGACGGGATA
>Ga0209249_1002179_pt1 | contig 16611 bp, 18 predicted proteins | sample SaaInlV_200m_DNA_4_FD_184653 | JGI IMG/M metagenome (GOLD analysis project Ga0209249, IMG submission 184653) | Marine microbial communities from expanding oxygen minimum zones in the Saanich Inlet - SI037_S3LV_200m_DNA (SPAdes) (version 2) | ecosystem: Environmental > Aquatic > Marine >...
CGGAGATTCTGATGTTGTGCCCAGTTTTCTAAATCGCTGCCCGGATTGTAATTCGTCTAATGTTCAGTCCTGGGATGCTAAGCATTCTTGTCCTAAGTGTGGGGAGCATATGACAATAGCAGTTCAAGCCTAAATTAGCAGGAAGTAAATAATTGGAAAAATCAAAGCTATTACCCCTCTCAATTTTCATCTTTCGAAAAGGATTAGGTTCCATTTTTGTAGGGCTGTCACTCCTAGCCCTGTCTGCACCAATTATTCAATCAATATTTGATTTTCCCAGTGGGGAAGGTATTTATGGGCTCCTCTCACCAATTTGTCATCAGTTTCCGACAAGATCCTTCTGGGTAACAAATAGACCAATGGCTCTATGTAGTCGCTGTTTTGGTGGATATTTAGGCCTAGGAATTGGCTTGTTGTTGATAAATACACAAATCAGATATTTGAAATCGCTTGCTTTGGGCATTCTACTCATTATCCCCGGTATTGTCGATGGCTCGGTTCAGCTCTTGACACAATACGAAAGTAAAAACGCTATTCGATTTATTCTTGGCTCTATTGGAGGGCTTGGATTATTCTTCATGTTTTTTCCCTTTGGATCAAATTCAACAAATAAGAAAGGAACAAAATGAAACAGACTATCAAAGTGTTGGTCATAATCATTATGACTTCACTTGCAGTAGCAGGGACTGTCACTGTGCCAAATGGTTCAGTTATTCCAGTTAAGACAACAAATCAGCTATCTAGTGCACAATTGATGTTGGGCCAGGAGGTTATTTGTAGCGTTGCTCAAGATGTAAAAATTGAGGGTCAGGTAGTAATTAAAGCAGGTTCTCCAGTATATGGTTCTGTCCAAGAATCGAAGGGCGGCCAAATGGCGGGTATCGCCGGCTCAATAATTATTGCTTTAAACTCAGTTGTGGCTGTTGATGGAACAAATATCGCAATTACTGGGTCGTTTTCAAATGCCGCAAAATCCGAGGTTGGTGGGACAGTCGCAGTTGGTGTAATACTTTGTCCCCTTGCTCTTCTGAATACAGGAGACGATGGAGTAATTCCTGTTGGCATGCAGGTTCGAGCCATGACAATGGGTACTTTTGATATTCTTGTTGAGTAAGCTCTAAGAGTTGAATCCGCAATCAGGGGAGATGTCACTTTCTGATTGCGGACTACTGATTGTATGTTGAAACTCCTGCTAACAAAGGTAGAGCTGACACAAAACCAAAGAAGTGCAAGAGGGAATATGATGTGGAGGGCTAGGATTATCAAACAAAGCGAGTCTGTTTCGGAAAGCAGCTCAAGCCTATAGAGTTACGGATATATGGATATTGGGGAGGACAATAATATAAAAAGGATATTCAATTGTTAGGATTTGGAAAATCAATAGGACTGCTTGAAACAAGAGACATTGAGCAAGACTTAAATGGATTGCTATTAAATGCAGTGGAAGGCACTGAGGTATGGATTATTACACCATACGCAACCATGGATCGACTCACGACACTAAGAAGACTGATCTCTGATACTGCAGGGAGGGGCGTGAACATAAACTTTGTAGTTCGTGATGAACCAGAGCAAGTAAATTCTGCAAAAAAGAATTTGAAAGAAGCCATAGAAAATGGAGTAACCCTCTTTGCCTTCAAAAGATTACATGCAAAAGTGTATTGGTCTGAATTCACTGGTAGTATTATAACATCAGCAAATTTGGTGGACGGTTCCTTCGAATCAAGTACTGAAATTGGTCTAGGTATAGAACCAGGGAAGTTACATGATGAAATACGCAAATGGATCGATAATGTGATCAAGCCTGGATTACGTAGTATCTCAACAAGAGAGAATAAGAAGATAAGTACTTCAAAGTCGGAGACCAAGATTGTTTCCACTTCTGGCTTTTGTATAAGATGTGATGCGTCTATCAACTTCAATCCCCAAAAACCATATTGTGCAAAAGATTACAAAAGTTGGGCGAAATATTCAAATTCTGAATACGAAGAAAAATTTTGTCACAAATGTGGAAAAGCCACCAAGTCCTCATTAAAAAAACCAATTTGCTATAAATGTTATAAGGCAGGCTGAGTGGCTGACTCATATGCAAGGCAAATGACCCATTTATAGAGATAATCTTATGGTAAATATCCCAAAACTTGACAGAAGTAATCGCTCACGAGAGTATGAAAGATATACTGAACATGAACGAGCAGAAGTTGTATTCGAATATTTGTTCAATGGTTCATCACATAGACAACTGGACGAGAAAATACTAGGCGTCCCCAGTAGTTATAGTCGTGGATGGCAGTCGATGGGAATATTACACTTCCTTGGACTTAAGGATGCCTTTAAGGGCATTTTTCAGGGACAAGAGCTACCTCTGGTGATAGCTGAGTTCTCGTCTCTAGATGAAGATTTTAAGCGTCTAGCCTACTATCTTTCTATTTATGGTTTCGGTGTGAGCAACCCAAATGACTTAATGCTTTTTCGGTTAAATACAGATATTGATCCACTGGTAAAAAAAGTGGGGTCATCTCAATTCTCTGATGGGGTGAGGGTCAATAAATCTTATCATGACATTTTCAACCCGCCAGATTCAAAATTTTATACTGAGCGTGGGACAGCTAGAGCTATCCGTGTTCTCTTCAATAATAAAATTTTTGATGCTGTTTACAGATATGAAGGTCAAACAGATAAAGATATTGAGCTTCAAAGCATACGATTTCAAAAAGATTTGAAGGATGAATTCAATCTAGTATTTCCCTTTCAGTTGGGTGAGTTTTCAATCGCGGTTGGTAGGGATATTAATCATTTCCTATTTATTCAACCAAATAGCGATACTCAGGATATTGAAGATGCTGAAGGATATCCAGAGGGCAGAGCATCTTTCAAGAAACACAAGTCATATGAACGCAATCCGAAGGTGATTAAAAAGGCAAAAAGTAATTTTTGGAAGAAGCAAGGCTTCTATAAATGCGAGGCTTGTGGATTCCGATTTGATAAAGTCTACGGTGAGAGGGGGCATAAATTCATTGAGGGACACCATACAAAACCAGTTTCGGAGATGAAATCCGGTGACACAACTTTACCCGAAGATATTGCTTTATTGTGTTCAAATTGTCACCGGATGGTACATAAGACACCCTTTATCACAGTAGGTGAACTTGCTGCAATAATTCGCCCCGGGAATCACAATTAAAGTGGGGATTTTTGAGTTGGTGCCCGCAAATCGAGAGCGATAATGAATTATAAAACGATTCACGAATTTATAAAAAACAAAATGCGCATGTCGCATATCTATCAGCCTGTGATGATCAAACGACTGCTTGAAACAGGTGGGATCTCGCACCAAGATGATATTGCTAAGGCTATTCTCCAGTATGATGAAGCTCAACTAGAGTACTACATAAACATTACCAACAACATGGTTGGGAAAGTTCTACGTAGTCATGCGATCGTTGAAAAAGATAAAAAACGCTACTCTTTGCCAGGCTATGATACTCTCACTAAGAGTCAGATCTCCGAATTAGTTGCTTTGTGTGACCAAAAAATTGGGGAGTACATAGCTAAACGTGGAGATAAAATCTGGGCCCATCGGAATCATGCTGAAGGTTATATCAGTGGCACAGTACGCTATGAGGTTTTCAAAAGAGCAAAGTCTCGATGTGAATTGTGTGGTATCCCATCCTCAGAGAAAGCTTTAGAAGTTGATCATATTATCCCACGAAACTCAGGTGGGAGCGATGACATTACTAATCTCCAAGCATTATGTTACTCGTGCAACGCCATGAAGCGCGACCGGGATGATACCGACTTCAGAGAAATCCGAGAATCATACAACCACCGTCAAGATGACTGTTTATTCTGCAATATTGAAAATAGCCGAATAGTTACTGAAAATGAACTGGCATATGCAATACGTGATGGATTCCCAGTCACAGATCTCCATACTCTAATTATTCCGAAACGTCATGTCTCTGATTATTTTGGGCTGGTTCAACCAGAGGTCAATTCTACTAACCTGCTAATAAGTAATCTGAAAGCAGCGATGGAGAAAAATGATAAACTTATAACTGGATTCAATATTGGAACGAATAGTGGTCAATCTGCTGGACAAACGATCTTTCACTGCCATATCCACTTAATTCCACGGCGTGACGGGGATGTTGAGAAGCCAAGGGGCGGTATAAGGCATACAATTCCTGGACGAGGTGAATATTTGTCCTGAAGACGTAAGGAACGTTTTAAAGGCTATTTTTAACTATATTCGGGCAAGTAATGACCAAACAATACCAAGCACCAGGATTCCTGGATAGACTTAATAAAATCTGTGAAGACAAGGGAATCACTTAAAATGAAATTGAGATGTTCGTATGGCTTGGTTCCACGCAAATGACTGATTTAAAATCTGCCGCACTTACTATTCAAAACGGACACCTCTGTCTGCTTAGTGGTCCTAGCTTCATTACTATTACTGCGAGACAGGTATATGACTATGTCTTCAACTCTGCTTCCATTATTGATGAAAAGTATAGCGTCGACAACACTAGTATCCCTCATCTCTCATATTCAAAATTCCCTATTGATTTAAATGCTAAAATCACCTCTGGTTCTCATCAGGTATCCTTGTCCATATTTGGATTGGAGACAGACTGGATTCTTGATGAAGGAAAAGTTGAGGAAATCATCGATCATGCAATAATTGATGATGTTTGGTATCCACTTGACCCATATGCACTTGCTGAGATTAAGAAGATCTTGTTATCAAATGATATTCCCAAGCTTGGTCCTATTTCACTTTCTTCATATTTAAACCTTAAGACTGATTCTCGGTTCGATGAATATTTCACAGATGATGTCACAGCTGATGAAATTGCTAACTCAGTTCCAGAAGATGTTGAAGCTCGACTTGAGGTAGCATTCAAAGGTAAACTTTTTGACTACCAAGCCTCCGGATTGAAATGGCTATTAACTCTCGCGAATGAAAACATTGGGGGCGTACTTGCCGATGAGATGGGACTTGGTAAAACCATTCAGGCAATCGCTCTTATTCTCGCTAAACCAGTTCCACAAAAGGGTATTTCCTTAATAGTAGCTAGGGCTACTCTACTAGAAAATTGGAGACGAGAAATAGTCAAATTTACTGAGGGATTGTCCGTTCTAGTACACCATGGACCTAACCGAGTTGGTAATTATCGAATACTACTAAGGAATGACATAATAATAACTTCTTACGATATAGTGGTTAGAGATAATTCAATGTTCAAGATGATCCATTGGGATATTATCATTGCTGATGAGGCTCAGGATATAAAAAATCCTGAAGCAGGTAGAACCAAGGCGATAAAGGCTTTAACAAAGGGAGCCGGTTTCAGTGTGACTGGTACACCAGTGGAAAATAGATTACTCGATTTATGGTCACTTTTTGATTTTTCCCTGCCGGATTATTTGGGGAGTAAGACAGAATTTAATTCTTTGTATCAAGATAATTTGGATTCTGCAAGGCAGCTTGAACCAAAGGTGAAGCCATTCATACTTCATAGGAAAGTCGAAGATGTGATGCAATCACTTCCTGGAAAAATAATTATTCCACAGTATATCCAAATGGATTCCCAAACAGCACAAATGTATGAGAATATTCGAGGAAATGCTCAAGGTCAGTTCGCCAAGAATTCAAACTTTACAATACTAATTAAATTGAGGCAACTGTGTTGTCACCCCTTACTATTGACCGAGCTGCCAAAAGAAATGATTGCATACTCAAATAAATATCAGCGATTGCTTGAAATAGTTGAGGAAATAGTTTGGAATGAGGAAAAATGTATAATCTTTTCTTCCTTTACAAAAATGCTGGATATTATTACTAGTGACATTGCAAGAAGGTTTGAAATTTATACTAATAAGGTTGATGGGACTGTAAGTGATAAGAAAGAAAGGCTTGAAATTATTGACGAATTCACAGCTATCAGTGGGGCTGCTGTTTTGACATTAAATCCAACAGCCGCTGGAGTTGGGTTAAATATTACAGCAGCAAATCATGTTGTTCATTATAATCCAGAATGGAATCCCGCCAAGGAGGATCAAGCTTCAGCGAGGGCTTATCGCATTGGCCAAAAACGACCCGTTACAATACATAGATTGTTGTACGTCGATACGGTTGAGGAAGTGATTGATGAAAGACTGGATAGAAAGCGAACTCTTGCCCAGAATACAACTATTGGCGTTGAAGGTAGTGATGATGAATTGAGAGATATTGTGAGGGCGTTAAAATGTTCACCCGTGACTTGAGTAATGTGTTATGAAAGTATCAAAAATACTATCTAAAAGTGACACTGGTGAGAGTGGCTCCAACCAATCAGGTGTATTAGTACCGAAGGATAAAGCTATATTAAAGTTTTTTCCGACTTTGGTAGAAGAAAAGAAAAATCCGAGACAAACAATAGTATTTTCTGGACCTGAAAACGACAAGTGGTCGTTTAACTTTATTCATTATAACAATTTAAAATATGGGGGCACTAGGAATGAGTATAGACTTACATGCATACGGGGGTTTCTGAAAAAATACAATCTACATCATAGAGATATTTTACTTCTACAATATGATCAACAAAATGGATATACCATCAATTATGAAGTTGATCGTAATGCAGGAACTGGGAAAAAAATCATCTTAAAGAATACATGGAAAGTGATAAATATATGACTACAGGACCAGTAAACTTGCCACCCGATCCCTCTCGAGTTATTGAAGGGTTAAGAGACACAGGATATACATTTAATACAGCGATAGCCGATGTTATTGATAATTCAATTACTCACGGGAATGCGTCCAAAATTTCCGTGGGAATAGATATGGATCTTGATGGGAAAATATTGGTAACTATTGCCGATAACGGAATCGGTATGGAGCTTGAAAAACTGATTAATGCGATGAAGTATGGTTCGCAAGCCCTCGATGATCCCCTAAGCCTAGGTAAATTTGGATTAGGGCTAAAAACGGCTTCAACAGCGTATTGTAGACGCTTGTCTGTTCTGACAAGACCGAAAGGTGGCAATGAATATCTGAAGGCAGTATGGGATCTTGATCACATAGCTGAAGTGAATGCGTGGAAACTACTTATGGAGGATCCCTCCGCGGCAGATCTTCAATATCTAAATGGGGTATCAGAAGACTCTGGTACCGTTGTGATTTGGGAGAAGGTAGATCGAGCTATTAAGGAATACCAAAGCCCAACAGGTTCAGCTGCTAGAAGAGCTCTCACAAAGCTTAAAGAGCGTTTAGAGTTTCATATTTCATTGGTTTATCAAAAATATCTAGATCCAAATGTGTCTGAATGGTCAACACTTTCCATTGATTTGAATGGAAATGCTATACATGCATGGGATCCCTTTTGTACTGCCGAGGAAGACACAGAATTACTAGCGGAGGACAAGCAACCTGTCTACGACGAAAATGACAATTCTGTCGGAGAATTCACCATTAAAGCCTATGCACTACCTAACAAATTCAGTTTCTCATCAGTTGAGGCCAGGCAAAATGCTCGTCTAGGAAATAGCATGCAGGGTTTTTACATATACAGGCATGGAAGGCTAATACATAATGGGTCATGGCTTGGATTATTTACCCAAGAACCGCATGGAAGTTTGCATAGGGTAGAGTTTTGCTTTGATCACAATCTCGATGAAGCATTTCAACTTGACATAAAAAAATCAAGGATACTATTAAACGAGGGAATTGCTAGCTGGTTAAAAAACGAATTTTTACCTGCACCTAGAAGAGCGGCCGATAAAAAATACCGAAAGGGGAAAAGAAGTGAGATAACAGCTTCAACTGCGGGTATTCATGATTCCTCAAATTCCTTGATTGCCTCTAGAGAATCAGAAGTATCAGGTTCAAAAGTTGAAGTGGTGGATATGAAAAGAGGTGAAGCTATGGTAACAAATCGTTATGGTGAATCCAAAATTAAGTTGACCATTTCTGAAGCAGAGAATCCTTCTGAGTTATTTGTAAAACCAGTAGAAAGCATTGATGATGGCTTGTTGTGGGAACCAGGAATAATTGATTCCAACAAAGCTGTATTAATAAACACGGGTCATATCTATTATGAAAGGGTTTATTTGCCCAATAAAAATGATGGAGTTATTGTTCAAGGAGTGGACTCACTTCTCTGGGCGTTGTGTGAGGCTGAAATGTCAACAATCAACGACAAAACACAACGATACTTTCGTGAATTAAGATTTGAAGTATCACGGGTTTTACGAAACTTAATAGAGGAGCTTCCAGAGGGGGAGATTGAAGATTGATAGATAGAATTAATATTGAAAATGTTTTACTCCAGCAATGTGGTGTAGTATTTACTACCGTTCACTCTTCAAAATCGACTATCGAAATTCGTCCATTTGATTATCCAAAGACTCAAGGATTCTCAATTGTAGTGAGCGTTGAATGGAGGTCTGTAAATGCTGAAGTTGTTTTTGATAATTTTGCAAAACCATTATTGTCAGCCATAATTGGTTCTGATGAGTTAAAGATTAAATTGTTCTCCCAACAAGTTAATTCCGCTGAGAAAGCTGGTTATAAATTCAAATTGTTAATAAATAACAATAAGGTTCTAGCACCAACCTTTTTCAACCAAACATCAATCGGGCAGAATGTTAAAATCTCGTTGTCAAAGGGAAACCTTGTTCCTTCGGATGAAAGCAGGGAAGCAATAATAACCGAGATTATTTTTTCTCTAATGGAAATATTACTTTCAGTACTGCCACATAAGACCCATTCAGCATACAGCGAATTTACTGAATTAGGATTGCCCGAAGGCGCTGTACAAAAGGTTTATGTTAACAGATACGAAAGAAGCGCCTCAAACAGGAAAACATGTTTAAATGAATGTGGTTATCAATGTAATATTTGTGGGTTTGATTTTGAAGAAAAGTACGGATCTTTAGGAAAACATTACATCCATGTTCATCATTTAATCCCTGTTTCCCAACTCGGAGATAACTATCGCATAAATCCAGTGAAGGATTTAATTCCGGTTTGTCCAAATTGTCACGCAATGCTTCACAAGAGTTCTCCACCTTTATCGCCCAATGAGCTGAAAGAGCAATTGATCAATGAATAAGCACAACTACACATTTATAGATTTATTCGCAGGAATAGGCGGTATAAGAATTGGTTTTGAGCAAGCTGGTGGAGAGTGTGTGTTTTCATCCGAGTGGGATAAGTGGGCTCGAATCACATATAAGGCATTTTTTGGACATGCTCCCACAAACAGTGACATACACGAAATTACAAATCAAAATCCTGAGTTTATCGATAGACATATTAGTAATCACGATATTCTCACAGGTGGATTCCCGTGCCAGCCCTTCTCAATTGCTGGAGTATCAAAAAGGGGTTCTATGGGCAGACCGCATGGCTTTAATGACCCAACCCAAGGGACGTTATTTTTTGAAATATTGAAAGTTATCAGGGCAAAGAAACCGAAAATTATTTTTCTTGAGAATGTTAAGAATTTGAAATTTCACGAGGAGACTGAAACTTATAAAGTAATACTAGACTCACTTTCAGAACCAGAGAAAGGCTTGAAATACGTTGTTGTAGATCAAATTATCGATGCTAAACATTGGGTTCCTCAACACAGAGAAAGAATATTTTTCATAGCTGTTCGTGAAGATTTGGGTATAGCGAAGGAGGAATTATCTGAGTGTTTAAATATTAAGGATGTATCAAGAAAACTGACATTGTCACAAATACTCGAAAATGAAAAAAAAACCAAGGCATATACCTTAACTCTTGGTACTTGGAATGCCCTGAAAAAGCACAAGCAAAGGCATCAAGCCAAAGGGAATGGTTTTGGGTATGCAATTATTGACAAGCCATATAAGGATAAAACCACAAGGACCCTTTCTGCTAGATATTATAAGGATGGAGGCGAAATTTTACTTACACAGCGAGACACAGATATACCAAGAAAATTGATGCCTATCGAATGCTTAAGATTGCAGGGATTTCCAAAGAAATATGAAGATTATTTTAATGGGCGCTATGAGCAACCCGTTTCAGATCACCAAGCATATAGGCAATTTGGTAATTCTGTTGCAGTTCCGGTAATAAGCTTTCTTGCAAAAAACATTATTGCCCTCCTTGACAAATTAAATACTGATAGCGAAGAATGAGAAATGGAGAAAAGGACGAACCACGAATAGTTTTACTTCGAAGAAAACTATTAAGATGGTATAGGACTGGTGGGAGGCATTTCTCCTGGAGAGAAACTCAAGATCCATTTAAAATACTTATTGCTGAAATAATGTTGCAAAGGACAAAAGCCCAACAAGTAGAGCCGGTATATAATGATTTTATTTCCAAGTATCCTTCTCCAAAGCACATCTTAGATGAACTTGATACAACAATATACAGCGAGCTGTCCTCTCTTGGTTTAAGATGGAGAATAGGCACAATTTTGAATACAGCTGAGTTTCTCATAAACAGGTACCAAGGAAGGACACCATCTACACGGGGCGAGCTAATAAGAATCCCTGGTGTGGGGCAATATATCGCTGGGGCTGTAGTTACAACAGCATTCAATAAGCAGTGCTCTTTGCTCGACTCTAATATAGTACGATTGTTTTCGAGATATATGGGGTTTAAGCGTGTGGTTGATGCCAGGGCTGACAAGAATAGTCTAGCATGTTCCATATTCTATTCCAAATCAACGAAACCAAGGCAATCAACATATGCAATTGTAGATTTTCCAGCACTAATATGCAAGCCCATCAATCCCTCCTGTTATCGGTGTATTTTCAATAAATCGTGTGCTCATGTTAGCTGACTACAGCTACTTTTATTATTACACTGCTTCTAGTAGAGATGAAGATCTAGAGCAACAAACCGCTCTGCCATCTACTAGCTACATATCTGACCAAATTAACTATTACTTCCAGTCTATCGGGAAGCTAGATCGATTAGGTGCACAACAAGAACGCTCCTTGCTGTCCAAACTTAATGATCCTGATAATCTAGAGAAAAAGAGGGCTCTTGAAAAATTAGTGTTGGGATGTCAGTACTTAGTTATCGAAGAGGTGCTATATTTTTGTGAGTCAGGCATTGAATACCAAGATTTGATACAGCAAGCTAATCTTATACTTGTCAAAGCCCTCTTCCAAGTTGCACAGACACCTAATTCCATAGAGAAAACGCCTTTAAAAGGTTATTTGCATTTTAGGCTTTATCGGTATCTAACAAATTATGTCTATGAGACTGTATCACTCATTAGATTCCCAGCAAATCGACAAAAAGAGATTAAAGAGAATACCGAGGAGTTAAGTGACTACCTAGAAATAAATCTGTCATCCTCAATCTTAAGAGTAAGTTCTGATGAAATTGATAAGAATCCTGATCGAGTATGGCAGGATTTTCCTTACTTCAGAATTGAAAATATTCCTCTCGAGTATATATCAGATGAGGTGACTTTATCTGATTACTGTGACAATACGATTGAGGGAGACCTTGTTCACCATCTGGAGTTTCTATCAACCATAGAAGAGGAAACAGTAAAGAAATATTTTGGTCTAAACGGGTGCAAACCACTTACCCTTGAGGAAATTTCAAAAGATTACTCATTAACGCGAGAGAGAATAAGACAATTGAAGGAGCGGGCCGTAGAAAAGCTCCAACACCCCGTTAGGAAGAGCACATTTCGCTTATTCAATATTTCTTATGACTACTTATTTAACTCAAGTAATTATTTTCTTGATAAAGAGATATGTTTCTCGCGACATTTTTCTGCTCCATCACATAACATCATGACGGAAGACAAAAAGTCATACGGAATGTTAAAGGAAAGCACGATCCCTTTCCGCCGAATTAATAGAATCCCTGGGGTCAACAATATGGCATCAGTTTGCAGAAATCTAATTGTAAAGACCCTCAGTGAAGTAGATCATCCTCTATCAAAATCTAACATTGTGGAAAGCATACTAAATTTATTCCCCTCGATGTCGGAGACAGTTATCGAGTATGCAATTTCAACGACAGAGGGTATTGAAAACAAACATGGTGAATATATACTCTCAAGTAATGTTGGAAAAGATTCATCAAGCCGTATACGCTTAAGTCCATTTTTTCGTGAATTCGAATATGACAATGATGATGAATTCTTCAATTAGTCACTATCATTATGGATTATCGATTTTTGTTGCCTGCATGTTAGTTCCAAAAATATCCTTGTTGGGCAAGTAACAATTTGCTTCGTCCCATATTCAGTTTACATTTGTATTGTCGTCATTTAACTCAATTGCCGCGACGTAAAAGAAGGAGCTAAACTGGGAGCAAGGTGACACCTCTCAGGGTGTCATTTTTCGTTTCTGGGAGAATTGACAACAGAAACAGTGGTGATTTGCGAGGATTGCAACCACTCAAAACATGTGCTAAACCCTATCCTCACAAGTCTCCATCAAAAATGGGAGCAAAACGATGAAACATTCAACTAGTTGGTGGGAGTCACATCTATTAAACGATGAAATCTATGGGAATATTCGACTCAAGACATTGGATGGAGGTCAATATGTTCCATACAACATTTCCTCTATCTTGGTAGAGCCTGTTGACCTAGACGCATTTCTGAAAGAGGATGATAAATGCTTGCCCTTGCTCATTGGAACGCAATTTGGTTTCTTTCCGAGACTGAATAGCATACCTGGATTCTATCTTGAGCCCAGAATCGTGGCGTTGTTAAGTAAGAGCGTACTGAGTGGCAATGTTGCAGGAATGTCAATTTGCCTGATCTTAGGGCATACCAATCCATGGAAGGTCATCCGGAATTTTCCTGACAAGCCCGATTACTATCCTTCATCGATTGCTGATGAAATTGATCCAGAGAGGGATTTTGGCTGCACAATGGGTTCTGGTGAGAGGTTGGTCGTGAAATGAGCGAACTCGGAGAAGGATTAAGAGGGAGACAGAAAGAAAAGGTTCTAAAGCTATGGAGCGAACTAAACATGGAGGTAGAGCTGTATTTCACAACTTGGTATAAGTACGGCGGAGGAACAACGGGGCATGCTATCGGCTCAGCCTATTATAGGCTCAAAAAATACCAGAAGTTTTTTAAGTCGTACTGCTAGGATTGTCCGTAGAGCCTGCATAATCATCTGGTTGCTTAAAGTTAGTTGGAAGCCATATAAGCCTCCCCTATTTTTAAGCTCAAAGTGGTGCAAAGTGATTATAATATTGTTAAGGGACTCGAGACGCTAAAAATATCGAGGATGTAGACTTTTCACACCCGGATGATATCTAGAAGGATATCACTCGAGTTGTACTGTAGAAACTCCGATAGGGACATTAATTGGAGGTTGGCGTATGAGAATTGACTTTGGCTCCAATTTGAGTGGTGCGATGGTATCGGGGTCAGCAAAATGGGGTATTTTCAGATGAGAACCATAAGCGAGAAGATGAAAGACTTACTTGAAGGGCTTGATGAAATAGGCTATGGAGAAGAATACAATAAAGCCAATAATTTTGATAAATTGATTGAACTTATGACTTTGAGAAAGGAAATCTTCGAAGAGTTTGTCTGGAATCCTGGAAGAGTTATCAAGGCCGAAAATTCAGAACACGCTGAACATATTCGATCAATGTTGTCGAAATTCTGGCTTTCATTAGCGGAGGAAGAGAAAATATTTGATGAAATGTTATCAGGGGGATTCGATGGACTCCTTGCCAACATGATAGGGGAATATGTGGAAAGGTTACAAATGGTCAAACCAATGGTCATTTGCATATCCCCAGAGGATTATCGTTTTGATTCATTCTATAGTGAGGCGATAAATGCTTGGCTTGCTGGTGCAGCTGAATTCATAACAAAACCGATCATGGCCGACGCCTTGCTGGGGGTTGTTCAAAAGTATATTCAAGATAACCCTTAAGCATATAAATACTCCCCGAGCTTTAAAGGGAATCAATTCTTCGAGGCAATTATTGAGATATAACCACGAAAGCCACTCACAATTAAAGTCTGTCGGGACATACCCTGAGCCACCACCCCAGCCGAGATGAAGTAAGGGAGCCCTAGTAATTCCTTACCGCATCCCGAGGTTTTCATCTCTGTCGAAAACATTCGGGGAGGGAACCACTCTAAGCCTCCAATCGGAGGCTTTTTATTCTCTTCTCCCCCACCGAACTGTCCTTGTTGCTGGTATCATGTGCAGTGTATTTCGTTCGAATTCCATGTTAATATGACTAATAACAAGGATATACAAGATCGGTTAGTTACTTTGTATGACTTGGTTCAAGATAATAAATGGGGAATATTTTATCGTGTCAGACCAATTCGGGGAAAATTGATGGAAAAATTCAGCATTTTTTGGCAGCGCTATTATAGCAAGATTGAGACAAGATTTTTTCCAACAAAGAATACTGTGGAGGATGGACTTCCATATTGGCGTGAAAAATTATTCATGCACATCATGCTCTTCGCCCTTCCCGTTGGTAGCATCATTTTCATTCCGAATATAATAATATCAATTCGTCAGAATCTCAATCTTATCGCCATTATTGATTCTCTTATGCTCATAATGGTTTATATCCTTTTTTTTAACACCAATATAAAAGTTCAACTCAAGAAATATATTTTTGTGTACAGCATCTATGCCCTGGGAATTTTCCTCATGTTTTCATTAGGACCAAAAGCACCTGGGTTAACATTTATACAAGGATCAATAATTTTTGCTGTGCTTATTATTAATTCAAAATCTGGTTACACGCTTGTTCTATCAAATGTTACGATTTATTTGATGCTAGTCTTTGCTATCAATTCAAATGAATTTTCAACCCCATTTTTTACGGAGTATACCCTCGGGTCCTGGATCGCTATTGCCACAAATATGATAGGCGTAAGTACAGTGTCTGTTTTCTTAATCTCTGCACTATTGAAGGGTTTGCAGGATACAATTTTGACGAACACGAAATTGCAAAATAAACTATTATCAGAGGGAGAAGAGTTGAGGGCTTCTAAGTTGAAGGCTGAAGAATCTGAAGAGCTCAAATCACACTTTCTTTCTAATATTAGCCATGAAATTAGGACACCACTTAACTCGATGGTAGGATTTACAAGTATCCTCCAGGATAAAACGTCGAAGATTTTAGGTTCTTCGGATGTCAAACTTTTTGAATGGATTTATGCAGGTGCAGAGCGTCTAACAAAAACAGTGGACCTGATTCTCAACATGTCTCAGCTTGAGGCAGGAGCGCAAAATATTGAGCAAGAAACAATAAATCTGGGAAATTTAATCGAAAACGTTGTTACAGAATTTGAACCATTGGCAACAGAAAAAGGATTATCTCTATCCATAAAAGATAATGCAAATAATATCCAGGTCATGGTCGATATATTCACTTGCAGTCAGGCTATCAGCAACCTCATCGATAACGCTATCAAGTATACAAATACCGGGTCAATTGATATTAGTATTTTTACAATTGATAACTCTCCAGCGATATTGATCAGTGATACCGGCATTGGTATTTCCGAGGGGTACAGGGATAAGATTTTCGAACCATTCAGACAGGGAAGTGAAGGGTATACAAAAGAATATCAAGGAATCGGATTGGGCTTATCCGTAGCCAGACGATTTCTTGATTTGAACAATATTGAGTTCAATTTGGACAGCGAATTGAACGTAGGAACAACTATTACTTTAAAGTTTCCACCTAAAGGAGTGTTATGAACATTAACCAAAAGAAACATATTTTAATTGTCGAAGATGATAGTTCAACAAAGGCATTGTATACCTCAATTTTGTCCGAGAATTATAGATTATCTACAGTCTCGACTGTAGAAGATGCAAAAGAAATCATTGAAAACGAACCCTTCGATCTCGTGATCGTAGATATTGGATTACCTAGGGAATTGAATGGTATTGATCTAATTGTTCACATCAGACAAAATGACCAAGATCGAAGATTGTCAATTCTCACCATAACGGCGCATGCTTCCAATCAAACCCGTCTCGATAGTATCTCAGCTGGATCTGATGATTTCTTGTCGAAACCTGTTCACCCAAATGATTTAATTGCAGCCGTCGAACAACAATTAGAATCTGCATAAAATGTAACAAAAGATTTCTTCACGAATAAATGAGCAGCAAGCCGTTCGGATGACGAACAAATGAAAATCAAACTAGGGAGAAAACTACCGTGACAACAAATAAGGAAACTGAAATGTTTACGGCGGGAAAGCTAGCAGAAGCATTAGAAATCTCACCAGGAAAAGTCAAAAAGTTGATTTTAACTCATGACATAAAGCCAGATGAAACCAAACGCGGTTGTAAGTTCTACGGAATAGAGACCTTACAATTGCTCGATCCTGAGTCTAAGAAGTAATGACCTGCCCCCAAATTTGGACAAGCTGTAATGTTAGTCCCTCTCCTCCTCACATTACGAACTAATGTCAGTTAGTTTTTGATTCTGTCTATCCCCACTGGTTTGGCCTTGCTGCGTGTATTGTGCCAATTACATGATTAGGAAGCCAAGGAAGTCTAGCTTATTTTTAACTCAAAGTTGTGCCAAATGTTAAAAAGTCCATCAAATGAGGGGGAATATAGTGAGAATAATATTAACAACCAGTTTAG
>Ga0209249_1002180_pt1 | contig 16609 bp, 20 predicted proteins | sample SaaInlV_200m_DNA_4_FD_184653 | JGI IMG/M metagenome (GOLD analysis project Ga0209249, IMG submission 184653) | Marine microbial communities from expanding oxygen minimum zones in the Saanich Inlet - SI037_S3LV_200m_DNA (SPAdes) (version 2) | ecosystem: Environmental > Aquatic > Marine >...
CTTACTTCTGTCCCATACCGGCGGCCGGACAACCCAGAACGCTCCGCCCCAAACGCGTTCCCGGCATTCAATCTACCTGAGGATACGCGTTTGCCACGTCCCATTCAAGGACATTCTAATAACGCAAGCCGCTAGACTAGACGCTCGCTACCATTCATTTCAATTAACCCAACCCATCTAGAAAAACGTCATCCTCAATGTGTTATTATCACGACATATTTTATCCAAATATGTCGTTTTAGGAGGCTTTATGATCATGTTCAAAGAATGGTGGGGAAACGATCTTTCCAAAGGGGTCAAATTTGTTTTGCTGGCATTGCTCGCCAACGGGCTGCCGGCTTTCATCATTCTGACAACGCTGCCAAATATGACCGAGATTCTCTTTGTCTGGACGATCAAACCAGCCATCAACGCCCACCTGATCGGCGTGATGTACAGCAACGCTCTGCTACTGGTCGGCATTAGTGCCCTTCAGACCGAGTGGAAAAATTTGCGCGTTAGCATGGTCGTCATCACGCTTTTCTCCATTTTCGCCACCTTGCTGACCTTCGTTTACCTGAAACCTTTTCTCGCGCACCCCTGGTATCACCTTGCCTACTGGCTCATCATGTACTTTGTGCTTTTCTTCGCCGCGCCTTATGTCTTTATTACACATGAGAAAAAATATGGCGGAAAACTCCCCGTCCAAATGCCGCTTAATTTCGGCGCACGCTTGGGCGCAACGCTCTCACTGCTCCTTAGCCTGATCTTTGCGCTGGGGCTGCTCTTCAATATAGAACTAGTCAATCAAAATTTTCCCTGGAAACTTCCCCCATTGGTCGGCGGTCTCATCGGCGTACTTTTCATCACGCACACTGCCGCATACGCCTGGGCACTCTGGGATGGCGATTGGCTGCGCGTCCGCCCCATCTTTTGGCAGGCCCCACCCCTCGCATTATTGCTTATCCTTTTGCCGCTCATCCACCCCGCCGATCTCCGCCCGGACGCAGGGTTTTCGCTGACCCTCTACTTCGTGCTGGCAGGCTATGCTCTCTTATCTAATTTGGGGATTATTCTGGGATACCGCAAAGCCGAGAGGGATTTCCTAAATGGATAGCAAAATTCCCCGCGCCGCACTTCGCGTAGACGCTCTTGGCCTCATCTTGGCAGGCCTCATCAACACCTTCCTCGCCTCAGCAGATGCCGGTTTAATCCTCGCCCCCGGAACAGCTACCTCGCAACCCGACATCCTCTTGCGCATCAACTGGATCGCTGAAAATACCCTCCGCTGGCAGGCTGGCTGGCTCTTTTGGTTTGCCGTCACACTCTCTTTTTCGTGGAGCTATTACGCCCTCGGTCGCCATCTAAATAAAACCCTACCCTGGGTAAATCTCGCCATCGGGCTAGCCCTCATTGCCGCCGCAGTTGATATTGTCGGCGTGCTCATCAATATGGTCGTCCTCCCCACGCTGGCGAGTGATCTCACTACAACACAAAGCCTTTTCCTTGCAATGGAAAAAATGGCAAACGCGCTCACCAATGTCGCGGCATTTGGGCTATATTCATTTGCCGGTCTCCTACTTCTCCCTGCCATCTTTGCTACAAAAGATTATCCAAACTGGCTGCGCTGGCTCGGCGTGATCGAATGGAGTATTGCATCCATTGCGACAGTTTTGCTTATTATTTCCCCACACATAGCAACGATCCCTTTGCTGATTAGCTTTGCGCTCTTCGCCCCCTGGGTTTGGGGAAGTGCGTTTTGGGTACTACGTAAAGAATAAGAATGTCCTATAAAAATTCGGTAATGGGTAAATTGAAGTGATGTGATGATTCTGCGAGGAAGGCTTTAGCCTGACGAAGCAGTCTCATTATCTAAAATACGAGATTGCTTCGGCGATTGGTTCTTGAGCCTGTCGAAAGAAAAACAGCCTCGCAAAGTCAGTATCACTTATTGTTTTACCACTACCAAAATTCTACGGAGGTTTAGATGAGCATTTCTTTTGAAATTTCAGCACATATTCCCGCTAACGCTAAAACGCTATATTCAGCCTGGCTGGATTCTAGCAAACATAGCGCCATGACCGGAGCCCTTGCAGAGGTAAGTGCCAAAGTTAACGAGGCTTTCACCGCATGGGATGGCTATATTTCTGGCAGCAACATCCTGCTTGAGCCTGAGAAACGAATTGTCCAGGCTTGGCGCACGATAGAATTTTCCGAATCTGAGCCAGACTCTCGACTAGAGATCATCTTCGAAACGGATGAGGAAGGCACGAAAGTGATTATTCGCCACAGCAATCTGCCTCTTCACGGTATGCAATATGAGCAGGGCTGGGTCGATAATTATTTTGACCCCATGAAAATCTACTTTAAGAGCTAGGTTTCGGAATAGCAGGCCTTCGATCTAATATCTGGAGATCTCTATTTCCCCTTATTATGAAACACTCTCCAAGGCTTGCATGAAAACGTCTACCATATTCTCGATATTCACTTCCTCGCGCACGATCCGCCAGGATTCTGCGCCCATTGCACGCAGGCGGTGAATATCTGAGAGAGCATCTTTCAAAGTCATCGTTAGCGCATCCAGATCATCGGGGGGGATTTGCCAGCCATTCTCGGCGCGGACGAGATCATCTTGCGTGCCGTCTCCTTTGGCGACAATGACGGGCAGCGCGTGCGACATGGCTTCTTGCACCGCTAACCCACCCGTGCCGGGGAGAACGAAAAGGTCGGTTTCTGCCCAAGCATGATTAAGTTCTACCCCATGACGCTCCCCCAAAAAACGAATTTTCTCAACCGTATTTGAATTTACCGCCGCAGCTTGCTTTTCCAGAGCAGCGCGCTCTGGACCATCTCCAACGATCCATAAGCGGAGCATGAGTTCTTTGGGCATATTCTCAAATGCTCTAATGAGATTATCAAGCCGTTTGCGTGCTTGCAGCCTCCCAACGTAGAGCAAGATGAGTGGTTCTTGCGCCTTGTATAGCGGGCGCTGAAGCATCTCCCCTTTTGGTTTTGGGGCAACGGCATTGCGGGCAACAAATATCTTTTCTTCGGGGATGCCGAGGGCGGCGTAGTTTGCGGCACCACGCTGACTATAGGTGATGAGGGCATCGAATTTGTTGAGGAAGCGCATCCAGTTTTTTTGACGGAAGCCTGCTCCCATGCCCGTATGTTGCGGTGCGCCTAATCCCCAACCGATAACGGGACGCCCGCGTTTGCGCATCCACTTGATTGCAGCGGGTGTCGCCAAATAGCGCGGATTGGCTTCGAGGATAAGCGCATCCGGATTTGTGTCTTCTAGCCAGGCAAGCATATTTTGTTGATAGCAAAAATAAAGAGAGCCGCTCAAAAGATGTCTATTTTTTGCTGGGGTATATTGGGTGATCTTTAGATCTTTGGTCGTCGCGATGGATTCGATCAGGCGCGGCTCACCTGCAAAAAGGGACATGCCACCCTCGCAAGATCCTGCGAGGAGGTCGAAGAAAAGTGCGCGATAGTGGGGCAAAACGCGCTGCTGCACAGCGAGGCGACCGGGAAAAGTTTTCATCAGGCGGGGATATGTGGCGCATGCCAAGCAGGCGATTTATGCACGTGGACGATTTTCCAGGCGCCATCTATTTTGACAATAACACGGCTCTCATTATGCGTGGCAACTTTGACACCTCCTGGCAGAGCGGTGGAGATCATTAGAGAATAGCTGGCAACAGCGGTATCGCCATAGCGTTGGATGTGGAGATTTGCCAGATCAAAACGAGCAGGCACTTCGACTTGGTTCAGTGCAAGCTCCGGCTCACCCTCTGCACCGAAAACGGTGCCGCGCTTTTCGTTGGCGTCCATCATAAATTCGTGGAAAGGCAGCCCGTCGATCCGTTGCGGCGTAACCCACCACTCGTAAAGGGTCAGGTCTTCAGCGCAGGTTTCGTTATAGGCAGCGACATCGTTTTGCATGACGGTGTTGAGGTGGTGCAAGAGGAATTCGTGAATTTCTTTGTCGTGAGGCATAAGACTCCTTTTTAGCCTTTTCTCCCCCTGCGTGCGGGGGGAGCCAGAGGGGGGCACAATAAAAGCCCCCACCTAACCTCCCCCGCGCGCGGGGGAGGAACTGTCTACAAAAACTTCTCCATAAAGCTGAGATATTTATCGACCATCAGATCCAAACCAAGATTTTCTTCGGCGTGTTTTCGCGCGCCTGCGCTGAACTCGGCTCTGTTTGCAAGAATTTCCAGCGCGGCTTCAGCCAGCGCGGGGATGTCGGGCTGCGCCAACTTCCACTCGTTAGCACCGTAAGCAACTGTACGCCCCGCCGAGGGGGGCACAAGCTCAGCAAGTGAACCGGTATCAAATCCCAGCACGGGCAAACCGCACGCCAAGGCTTCAATGACGGCATTTGGGCAAGGCGGATTTGCTTCAGCAGAAAAATAGAGCTGCGCAGAGCGATCAATATCGGGGATGGATTTACGCGGCACGACGCCCAAAAATTGGATATCTACTTTGGCGTTGGCAAGGATTTCGGCTTTGCGGTGCTCGTCTACGCGCCCGACAACGAGCAGCTCGGTCGGGAGAATATCTGCCAGCGTTTCGGCTAGCTCCACGCCCCAGCGTAACCCAACATCCAGCCCGCCGGCGAGACTGCCTTCGACAAGAAGGATGCGGTGTTTATCAACCTTGTCACTGCGAGGAGGGCGATAGCCCGACGCGGCAGTCTCCGCTTTTACAGAGGGAGATTGCTTCGCTTCGCTCGCAATGACAAGCTTTGGACTATACATATCCAAGTCTACTGCATTGTGGATAACGGTCTTCAGAACACGCGTTTCTTTATACCAATCTTCCCACCAACGTTGGGTGAACTTACTCTGGTAGACAACACCATCCGCAAAACGTCGACGGATGAAGGCAAGGGCGGCATTCCCGTACTCAGCGCGGATATGGTAACGGAAACCTGTCCAGCGTACGCGTTGAACCCAATTAATACCATCGAGGCGTTGGATGATCGGGACGCCACGTTGACGCGCCCTCTGTAAACCGGCGAGATTCCGCGTCCCAGCCAGGAGCAAGATCAGGTCCACGTGCGGATCGTCGAGGTCGTAGCTCACTTCGATGCCGCGAGATTTTAATCCCTCTGCAAATTTAATCCGAAAAGAGCCAACGCCGCCCATGCTCTCTACGCGAGGATAAATACAAATCCGTTTCATGAAGGTATTATACTCATTAGACTACAAAAGTCTGCGAGACTTTTGTAGTCTCTATTCAATTATGGTATCCTTGATTATCCTTAATTTGCGGAGAATTGCTTCATGTATATTGCCATTGAAGGCGTGATCGGTGTGGGGAAAACCACCCTTGCCCGTCTACTCAAGCCTACTTTTGATGCTGAAATTTTGCTCGAGGTTTTCGAGGAAAATCCCTTTCTTTCAGATTTTTATGGCGACCGTGCTCGCTATGCTTTTCAAACCCAAATTTTCTTTTTGCTTAGCCGCTATCATCAACAGAAAAAGAGCGTGCCTGATTTGATCGAAAAACATGGCAACTTGATCTCCGATTACACCTTTGCCAAAGATGCCTTGTTCGCACGCATCAATCTCGAAGGTGATGAGTTGGAAATGTACGGGCGTGTTCACGAAGCTTTAGCTGAAAAAATACGCCACCCTGACCTCCTGGTTTTCCTGCGCGCTGAAACAAAAACGCTGATGGAGCGCATCGCCATGCGTGACCGCCCCTACGAACGCGATATGGATAGCGGCTATATTGCTCAGCTGGGCGCAACCTACGCCGATTTCTTCTCGAAACCTTATAATAATACGCCCGTGCTAACCATTGATGCCGATGATCTTGATTTTGTACGCAATCCTGAAGATCTACGCTTCATCCAAGGGAAAATAGCTGAAGCGCTCAAGCAGACACCACTTCAGCCAGAATTGATCGAGCCCTCACCCTAATATTCAGGAAGAGGGAAATAAAAAGGATTTCCATGCGAATCACGCGAGACCTGCTCCTTCGCCTTGCGAAAGAAAATACCGAAGAACGCGCCTTCAACGACGATACTATTATCGCTGCGTACGTGAGCGGCTCCCTACTTCGTGAAGAACCGCTGCTGGGCGGCGCCACCGACATTGATCTGGTCTTCGTTCACAACACCCCCGTCGAGACCCCGCGCGAGATAAAAGCCCTCAGCCCCGATGTTCATTTAGACATCCACCATCGCAACGAAAAAGATTATCACCCACCACGCGAACTGCGCGGTAATCCCTGGCTGGGCTATGAGCTTTACGATCCCATTCTGCTTTACGAAACAAAACACTTCTTTGAATTCAACCAAGCCAGTTTGCGCGCCGGTTTTGACGAACCCAAAAGTCTCCTCAAACGCTCCTACACCCTGCTCAATCACGCCCGTAAAATCTGGATGGATCTGCAACTCAACGTGGAAGTCGTCAACCCCGAAGCCATCACTAAATACCTCGACGCTCTCCTTCATGCAGCGAACGCTGTTGCGGAATTAACTGGACCTCCCCTCAGCGAACGGCGGATTCTGCTCGACTTCCCCGCGCGTGCCGAGGCAATACAGCACCCCGAGTTCACGCCCGCGTTATTCGGTTTGCTCGGCGGAACCGAAATAGTTGGCTCCAACCTGGACGAATGGCTGCCCGCTTGGAAGAACTTCTTCAACTTTGCATCTGAAGCCAGCCTCGTCGATACTCGCGTTCACGCCGCACGGTTGCCTTATTATCAAAAAGCCATCGAGGCCATTCTCGCCAGCGAAAATCCCTTGGCTGCCCTCTATCCCATGCTCCTTACATGGACACTCGCTGCCAACGCGCTGCCCGAAAACCAGATCTCCGCCTGGCAGAGCGCCTGTCAGCTTTTGGGATTTGACACAGAAGGCTTCGAAAAGCGCCTTGCAGCAATAGATCACTACCTTGATTCTATCGAAGAAACGCTCGAAGAAATGCTCACATCGCATGGTTTCGAAGTCTCAGAAGTCCTTTAAAGTGTCCACATGTGGGGGTTATGCCCAAAAAAAGTGTTGTCTCAGTACCTCAGTGCTGTGGATAACTCGCTAAATACTGTGGATAAACAGCTCTGAATGTGGACAAACCGCTCACTTGTTCGATAAATGGGAAAAAGACTCCCCCCATATCTGGGGTTCGTTTTCTAAGCTTCCCCAAATAAAGAATATTTTTTATTTCCTCGACAACCTGAAAAACTTTAACCTTTTTTATCCACAAAACTGTCCCGTTAAAAATTGCAGGGAATTCCCCTGCATATGGGGACAAGGCCTACTTGACCTGCCTTTTATAGGGGCATAATCGTGCAAGTCTTGCTCTCTCCACATCTTCCACAGTCCCTACTAAGACAACTACATTCATATACAACTTAATGTATATGGATATAAATTCTGCTCCATCCACAGCATTGACACGATATAAATCTTTTAGGACAAATGTACTCAACTTTTTTGCTTGTAAGCGAAGATGATTTTTTGTACAATTTGAATAGGGATTACATCGAACCTTTTCTTATAGTTCATCATGGAGGTTTACAATGGATATCATTAAAGTCTCAGCCAACTCCCGAACATCTGCTGTTGCAGGCGCTATTGCAGGAGTTGTACGTGAACATGGTCGCGCTGAAGTGCAGGCAATTGGCGCGGGCGCAGTCAATCAGTCTGTTAAGGCGCTCGTCTTGGCGGTCAGCTATTTACAAGAAAGGGATGAAATCAATGTTGTATGCGTCCCTGAGTTTGTGGATGTAGAGATCGAGGACAAAGTCCGCACCGCGATCAAGCTAGTCGTTGAACCTCGCTAGAAATCCCTACCCAAGGCAAGAAAGACGAAAGAGGCAAAGAGAAAGCTCTTTGCCTCTTTTTATACTTAGTGATACTATTTTTTTTATGTTAGACAGGTTGGATAAAAAGCACTTTCTCAAAAAATCAGACTCTTTCCCACGCTGGAGCGCGGCTTTACTTTTGCTCGGATTTTTGCTTGGCTCTTTCATCCCGGCTTTGAGCAGAAGTGTTCAAGCTGCGCCGAGGCAAGCAGCCGCATTGGATGTGGTGATTAACGAGGTAGCATGGATGGGGACGAGTGTAGACGCGAATGATGAGTGGATCGAACTATATAATCCAACAAGTAACGATATAGATATGGCAGGTTGGACGCTGAACGCAGACGATGGGACACCAAATATTCCCTTGAGCGGCACGATTGTTGCTGGAGGATACTTCCTTCTCGAGCGTACATATGATGACAATGTTTCGGATATTTCCGCAGATCTGATCTATACAGGCAGCTTGGGAAATACCGGCGAAATTCTTAGACTAAAAGATAGCGGGAGTGTTGAAATTGATACTGCTAACATTGCAGGCGGCAACTGGTTAGCAGGAGATAATACAAGCAAAGCCAGCATGGAACGCATCGCAGTGATTGCAGACAGCCCCTCTGCTTGGGCGAGTAATAATGGTATTACAGTTAACGGTCTGGATGCAAATAATAATCCCTTGCGTGCAACGCCCAAACAACCAAATTCCGTCAGTTATGCCCCACTTAGCATTCTCATTAACGAAGTGGCCTGGGCAGGAACCGAAGCCTACTTCGGCGATGAGTGGATAGAACTCCACAATCCAAGCTCTTATCCGATCTCTTTGGATGGCTGGCGGCTGGCATCTGATTCTGGAAGTCTTGACATCTTTCTAAATGGAACGCTTGCTAACGGAGCCTATCTCTTGCTAGAGCGTGGGGCAGATGGCAGTGCAACCAACATTTTAGGGCAAGCATACGATAGTGGACTTTTAGAAGATACTGGCGATACGTTAAGACTACTTGCTCCAGACCGTACCGTCATTGACACAGCCAACAGTAACGGTGGCGCATGGCCTAACGGACGCCTTTCTCCCGCCAGCAGCATGGAGCGCATAAATGCTACTGCTGATTCAGATGATAATTGGGTCACAAATATAGATCAACATCTTACTGCCAAAGACGCGGCAGGGAACGCGATCTATGGCAGTCCGGGCGAAGTAAATTGGGGCGATAATATTACACCGACGCCAATTCCCACGCCGACACAGACAGGCACTCCTGTTGCATCGTTAAATATCCTGATCAATGAAGTAGGCTGGGGCGGCACAGAAGCATCCAGCAATGATGAATGGATAGAACTCTACAACTCGGGCAGCTTGCCGATTGACCTAAGCGGGTGGAAATTGGTCTCATCCGACGGAGGCCTTGATATTGAACTGAGCGGCACGCTTTTTGATGGAGGCTACTACCTGCTTGAGCGCACTGATGATGATACCGTCTCAGATATTACAGCAGATCTCATATACACAGGCTCCCTCTCGAATGATGGTGAGTATCTAAAATTGCTTGCGCCAGATAGCGCAGTGGTAGATACAGCCAATAGCAGCGGCGGCGATTGGGATGCAGGCACTGCCTCTCCTGGCTTCTATAGCATGGAACGCAGCGGTACTGTCACTGATAGTGCTGCTGCCTGGCTCAGCAATCCCGGCACTATTCGAAACGGATTAGACGCTGAGAATAATCCCATCAATGGCACGCCAAAACAGCCCAATTGGGCATTCAATGTCACCGCTACCCCTTCCCCGACACCTACCAGAACACCCATCCCGCCGACCAGCACACCGACTTCTTTCCCAAACCAATCCGTTGTTCTTAACGAAGTTCTTGCACGTCCCGGACATGACTGGAATCAGGACGGCGTGGTGGATGTGAACGACGAGTTTATAGAGATTATTAATCGCGGCACGAGTGCCGTCAGCTTGGGTGGTTGGAAGCTGGATGACGAATACAATCTCGGTTCCTCCCCATATACGCTGCCCGCTGTCACATTGCAAGCGGGCGCTCGAATCGCCATTTTTGGATACGCCTCGCATATCTCGCTCAGCGATGGTGGCGATACGGTGCGCCTGCTCAAGAGCGGTGGCTCAATTGCCGATGTGGTCACTTACACCGTTATCAAGACTGTCGATCAATCCTGGTGTCGTTTCCCCGAAAATGGTTTCTGGAACAGCAAATGTTTCCCCACGCCAAATGAAGAAAACGCGCTCCTGGGGGATTTCCCTGCGCAGAACGCAGACTCTGTTCGCGCTTCTTGTCTTGTGCCCGATACCGTGCCCGAAGAAATATTATTGATCGAGTGCGGGCTTTTAGGGATGAGCGTGCGCGATGCGGAATTTTGGGAAGAGAATCTTCCGGGATACTGGATAACGGGACACGCTAAAAGTTCAACCTGGTTCCATTAAACGGAAGCAAGTTGCCAGTAAGAGCGAATCCGGCAGAGTCTGATTGACGGCTACTCGTTGGGTGTGGTATCATCCCTTCCGCAAAACCAGCCATTGGGCTGGTTGTATCTATTTATATTTCATTAAGGAGCAACACATAAGCGCCAACGATTTTCGAGTAAATGGAGAGATCCGCAGTTCAGAAGTTCGCCTGATCGGCCCAGAAGGTGAAAATATAGGAGTTGTGACTTTCAAAGAAGCGATGGACATTGCCACAGAAGCAGGTCTTGATCTTGTAGAAGTTTCGCCAGGTGCGAAGCCGCCTGTTTGCCGTGTAATGGATTTTGGGAAATTCCTTTACCAAAGATCCAAGAAAGAAAAAGAAGCACGCAAACAACAAACCAAGATCGAAATGAAAGAGATCCGGTTGCGTCCGAAAACCAACGAGCATCATCGCGGGTTTAAAGTCAAGGATGCAAAACGTTGGCTCGAAGAAGGGAAAAAGGTCAAGGTGACCATCCGTTTTCGAGGGCGTGAAATGGATTATCCCGAAATTGCTCTTGAAGATTTACGCGAAATTGCTGCAGAACTGGCAGACGTAGGTGGCATTGAACAGTCGCCCAAAATGGAAGGGCGCCGCATGATGCTTATTTTGGCGCCGCTCGTAAAGAAATAGATATATATTCTAAATACGTTTATCTCCGCGGGAGATCGACCCACCCCGCGGTATTTTTATGAAAGGAGTGTCACAGTGAGCAAAAAAGTGAAAGTCAAGAAATATAAACTCAAAACCCACAAGGCTACCTCGAAGCGTTTTCGCCTGACAGGTTCTGGGAAACTGGTGCGAACCAAAGGCGGCAAGAGTCACTTCCGTCGTCGCACATCGAAGCGCACAAAGGCTTTATTGAGCGAGATGATCGTCGTCGAAGGCAGCGGTCTTATCAAACGGATCAATCGCCTTGCGCCTTATATGAAGAAACGCTAGTCTCTTCTGATAATATTCAAGTTTAGTTGCAGCTATTGAGTGTATACAACTGGCAACGGGGAAAGCCCCGTACCGACGCTCATGGGTTCGCAGGAGAAAAATAATGGCACGTGTAAAGAATGGTCCTCACGGACGTCGAAGACATAAAAAAGTACTAAAACTGACCAAAGGTCAGTATGGCTCGAAGAGCAAGCTTTTCCGCCGCGCAAATGAAGCAATGCTCAAAAGTCTCTGGTATTCGTACCGAGACCGCCGAGTCCGCCGCCGCGATCTGCGCAGACTGTGGATCGCTCGCATCAACGCCGCCTCGCGTTTGAACGGCATGACCTATAGCAAACTGATCCATGCCCTCAAAAAGTCGGAGATCGAGATCAACCGAAAAATGCTTGCCGATATGGCAGTCCGCGATCCGAAAGCCTTTGCCGCAGTTGTGACAAAAGCTCAGGAAGCGTAAAACAGAAAAAATTGTAGGGTCACGAGAAATCGTGACCCTATTTTATTTAACTGATGTTACCCAAAAATACCATAGTTCTTTATTCAGCCCCCACCCCCGCTTCCCCCAAATTCTAAAAACGGAATTTAGGGGAGAGGCCTGGCTCCAAGAAAGTATTTTCTCTGAAAAAAAACATATCTACACTGGTTCCCCCTATTTTTGTTTTTCAAAATGGGGGGATGTCCGACAGGACAGGGGGGCGTTATGATGGAATTAAAGCTGTGCGTAACATCAGTTATTTAATACGATACAATGGGGGCATGAACGAAGTTCTTCTCAACCACGCTTTCCCCAACAAAAAAAATCTCCAAATCGTACAAGGTGACATCACTATAGAAAAGGTCGATGCAATAGTTAACGCTGCCAACAGCCAGTTGGCGCATGGCGGTGGTGTTGCGTGGGCGATCTCTCGACGTGGAGGAGAAATAATCCAGCGAGAAAGCAAAGCATGGGTAGAAAAACATGGTGAAGTCAGCCACACCGAGCCAGCCTATACATCCGGCGGAAACTTGCCTTGCCGATATGTGATCCATGCTGTCGGTCCCGTTTGGGGAGATGGGGACGAAGATAAAAAACTCGCCGATGCCGTGACAGGCTCGTTGCGAGTCGCTGCTCAGCTTGAGCTTGCTTCCGTGTCATTACCAGCCATCTCTACCGGGATATTCGGTTTCCCCAAAGAGCGCGCGGCGAGAATCATCTTCTCGTCTATTGAAACCTACCTCACTCAAAACGCCGATTCATCACTCACAGACGTGCGCCTGATCCTCTACGGCCAAGCGGACGCGGAGCTTTATCTCAGCTTTTGGCGTGAATATAAAAAATAAAGACAGTCTCTGAGCGGAGTGCTGAACCCTGAGCTTGTCGAAGGGTGAAGCACGAAGTCGAAGAGCGAATATAAAATACCGTCCTTCGACTACAGGCTCAAAAACAGTCACCTTCCGCTCAGGAGCTGGAAACTATGATCACTTCCCCGCAAAACCCCAAACTTAAACTTGTCCGCGCCTTACAGGGGCGCGCCAGAACCCGTCGTAAGGAAAATGCTTTTCTCGTTGAGGGCGTGCGCCTGCTTGAAGAAGCGGCCTCCGCTCAGTGGAAAATCCGTTTTGTGCTTTATGATCGCAGCCTTGGCTCGCGTGGAAAAGCAATCTTAGAGACGCTCCGCACACTCACACATGACGTCGAAGAAGTGGATATTACCTTGCTCAAATCCGTGAGCGATACAGAGACATCGCAAGGTATCCTCGCCGTTCTTGAGCTTTCAGAACTCCCCGTTCCCGGTTCCCCTGACTTTTTGCTCATCCTCGACCAGATCCGTGACCCGGGCAATCTCGGCACGCTTCTCCGTACGGCTGCTGCCGCAGGCGTGGATGCTGTGATCCTGCCACCCGAAACGACGGATGCCTTTGCGCCGAAAGTTCTGCGCGCGGGGATGGGGGCGCATTTCCACCTTCCCATTATGTCGATGGGCTGGGATGAGATAAAAACGCAGGTAACGGGATTTGGGGTTTATCTGGCGGTGATGGCGGGGGATGTCGCTTATACGGAAGCAGATTTCACGTCTGCGTCTGCGCTCGTCATCGGTGGAGAAGCGCAGGGAGCCAGCCAATCTGCTCGTGAGTTGGCGACGGCAAATATCCACATCCCCATGCCCGGGGAGATTGAATCGTTGAATGCGGCTGTGGCAGGGTCGATCTTGCTTTTTGAAGTGGTCAGGCAGAGAAATTCATAAGGGCAGACCTATGCCAGCCCTGATGGGCGTCTTTCAGTTATATGCGAAGAATGGGTTTGAAGTGGTGGAATAAGGACTGCAAAATGCGTAAAAAAATATTTTTCATAGTCATTGTTGGTATGATGCTTTTATCGTGCAATGTTTTTTCACAAATTCTATATAGCGAAAAAGATAATGTCGAAATTGTATCTTTAGACGACAGCGAAATGAATATTGCTATTCAAAATGCACAAGATAGTTTACCGATATTTATTGAAAAATTTCAATTGCCTAACTCTTCTCAATCAGTTTTTTCAATCAAAGCAGGTTTTTCTTACGGGGAAAACCAAATGGAGCATATTTGGATTAGTAATTTGTCTTTTGAGGGAAAGCAGTTTTTTGGTATCGTAGGGAATGAGCCCGTTTATGTAAAGAATATTCAATTGGGAGATGAAATATCTGTACAACTTGATAGCATTTCTGATTGGCTAATTATTGAGAACAACCAACTTCATGGTGGATTCACAATTCATGTATTTCGCAATCGTATGAACACTAGTGAACGTGAACAGTTTGATCGTGATTTTGGAGTTTCTATTCCGGACGAGCCAATGTTGCCGTAGTATTTTTGCAGAAGCCTCCTTTCCCATTCTCAAGAGGATGGGAAGGGGGGATGCTTAACTAAACAACGTAGGCTGTGTCGAACTATCTTTCCCCTCTTCCCACAAAAAGACCTTCAAATCGATCTTTTCTCGCTCGTCAAAAATCACCCCTTCTTCCTCGAGCAATTCCCGTTGGCGTGGAGCAGTGGGGCGTGCGCTGATCTTCCCCTGCGAGTTGATGACGCGCCACCAAGGCACATCATCGGGGCATTGTGCCATTGCGCCGCCGACCCAACGTGCGCCGAAGGCTTTGTAGCTTTTCGGGTCCATTTCGTTCGGCGGCGGGATGATATCCGCGATGCGCCCATAGGTGCAGACCATCCCGCTAGGGATGCGGCGCACGATCTCCCAGACCTGGATGTTGTAATCGAGTTGATTTTTGGTGGACGTATATCGGGGCATGATTTTTCCTGTTTTTGCCACGGAGCGCATAGACTACAAAAGTCTTAGAGACTTTTGTAGTCTATTTCTTTGTGGTAAATCTACCACTCCCAGTCTTTGAAACTCTGCATTGCCTCGCGCGCGGTCATGTCCAATTGCAGGGGCGTCACCGAAACATAACCCTTGTTGATCGCGCCGAAATCCGTATCCGCGATCATTTTACCGGTGGGGTGTTTTCCCCCGATCCAATAATAAGGCCGACCAAATGGGTCCTCGCGGGTGACCAACTCGTCTTGATAGATGCGCTCGCCCTGACGGGTAATTCGGCAACCTTTGATCTCATCTAAAGGCAGATAGGGGATATTCGTACTCAGTAAGACTCCCTTCGGCAACCCGTTTTTGATGACCTTTTCGGCTACGCGCCGTGCGACTTCGCCCGCGGAGGAGTAATCTGCTTCCGCTAAATCGAGCGGAGTCTCCAACGAGAACGCCAGCCCGGGAACGCCGCCGATAACAGCTTCCATTGCCGAGGTGACCGTGCCCGAATAAGTGACATCATCCCCGATATTGGCGTGAGGGTTGATGCCCGTCACGACCAGATCGACGGGGTCGGTTAATCCCAGTAATGCGAGCGCGACACAGTCTGAGGGCGCACCATCGGTTGTTAGGGCGGGGGTTCCGTCTTTAAGCTGAGCGTTGTCTACGCGCAATGGTCGACCGAGAGTCTTAACATGTCCGGATGCAGACCAATTTCGGTTGGGGGCTAAAACGGTCACTTTTGCATCGTCGAGTTGACGCATCGCTTTAACGAGAGCAAGTAAACCCGGAGCTGTGACCCCGTCGTCATTTGTTACGAGAATATGCATATCTTTTTCCTTATAGAACAAACAAATAAAGCTTGGCTAATCTACGTCACTGCGAGGAGCATGCACTTGCGACGCGGCAGTCTCCTTGAGGGTGGTGGAGATCGCTTCGGCGGAAAAACTGCCTCGCGATGACGTGCCACTGGTTTACAACTTCTAAATGCTATATCCATTATTTGTTGAAAAATCATCCCCAAATTTTGTGCGCGAGAACGCCCATCAGCATCGGGATACCTCCAATAATGATCGCAACCAACATGAGCCTTTCGCTGGCAAAGCGTTCTTTCCAGTCTCGGCGAATACGATCAGGCATGGCCTGATCGCTGGTTGTCGATGCGAATTGGTAACTAAAATTACCTGTTGCTGTGCGTGTGCCACGATAAATTAGAAAGCCAACAAACATCGCCAGCCCACCGCCTAGAAAAGATATATCACTAAAACGACGCACGCTATGTTCCCCGGCGAACCACCAATAAGCAAAGATCGCAGCCAAGAGTAGGGTTTCGTAAAGAAGATACCATTTTAGCTCTGCGAAAGTATGTTTTTTGTTTTCCATGTCTTTCCTCCTTAATTTTCAAAAAAGCGGGTAATTTTACCGAATTTCAAAATTGCTGATCGTAAAACCTTGCTCATCATCAATGCCATCTTTGTCATGGTCAATGCTGATATTGGTCGGGTATCCGTAGCTGGCATCATATCTAACAGAGATCTCGTCGGCACCCGCTTCAATGGCGCGCTGGATAACTTCGAATAGACCGTCTAATGTATCGTAGCCGCTGAAATATTTACTCTCCATTTCTTCGCTGCTATTCGCATTCCTGATCGAGACAGGAGTGCCGTTCTCAACTTCGATGATGACCGGCTCGTCAAAAGCAGATGGGCAATTACAGAAAATGCCTAATGTATACTGATAATTTTCAAGAGCCTGGCTTTCCCAAATTACTCGATTTTCTACTAAAGTTTTTTGTGTTTCTGTATCTCTTACGATAGAAGGATGCTCTATAGGAATGGAATTTGATTCTACAGGCGTACAAGCATTTAGCACAAGAATAAGAAAGAAAAGGAAAAGAGGGCGTAAAAACTTAGGGTATGTCATTTCGTGATCTCCTTCTACCGTTAAACAGATTTCGTGATTATACAATGATTAGCAGGAATGGCTAAGTTAATGAATATAGGGAGTGTCAAGAAAATTGTGTAAATGGGATTTAGATTTTCATTCGTCCTTCAAACCGGATGGCGAGCTGGTTCAGTATCAACGGCCAGTTATGAAGGGGCGCACTCCATTTCTTCGTGATATTCAC
>Ga0209249_1002182_pt1 | contig 16598 bp, 9 predicted proteins | sample SaaInlV_200m_DNA_4_FD_184653 | JGI IMG/M metagenome (GOLD analysis project Ga0209249, IMG submission 184653) | Marine microbial communities from expanding oxygen minimum zones in the Saanich Inlet - SI037_S3LV_200m_DNA (SPAdes) (version 2) | ecosystem: Environmental > Aquatic > Marine >...
CCGCCAGTGGACCGTGTCGTCGGGAGATGCCACGGACACCGCTGCACCGGATGTCCCAAGCATGACCGCTTCGGACAGAGCCAGGGTCTCGGCGTTGATTCGTGGGAAGTGCTTCCACAACGGCGTTTTCTCTAGTGCCCAGCCGGGATCGCGGAACGAGTACCAGAAGATGCCCTTTGCACCGTGGATCAAGGAGAGGTAGACCATGCACCGCGCCTGTTCCGGCGTGGGTTGGTTAAAGGGATGCTGCGTCCACCCGGACTGCAGGACAGCGGTCAAATTTTGCCACGGTTTGAGCCCGGCCACGGCACCACTCACCCAGTCCGAGACCATTGTGAGGGGATTACGCGGGATTGGGTATGGATCCACCTGCATGATGTCGCAAAAGTCTGCCCAGAATCCGAACGTTGGTGGCGAGCACAGGGTGAGTTCAATTGGGTGGTTCGGGTCGGCGTTGCGAAGTTGGGCATACACGTCGGGCACTTCGTCCGCGATTTCCGGGCGCCCCTCGGGCTCATCGATGATCTTCCAGCACATCACTGCGGGGTGGTTGGCGTAGCGCTTGATTCCTGCGATGGACGCCGGCAGGTTCTCAGCGACCTTCCCTTTAGCGTACAACGGGACATCCATCTTGAGCCCTGCGGCGGCGGCAGCATCCAGGGCCTTTCCGAACGCTTCGAGAGACTGCGGACCACGTCCCTGAACAGCGTTGAAGCCAGCCTTGGCAAGCATGGGATAGTGCGCTGGCGAGCAGTGGTAGATACCAACCGGGAAGAACGGTTTTCCGTTCACCAGGATGGTGCCCGTTTCGGTAAGGGCCGTGGGTTTCCTGTTGGGCATGGGCACGAACACCGTTGCGGTGTGCCCGAGTTCTTCGCCGAGGTGCGACTCGACCACGAACGTACCGGGGGCAAGTTCCGGGATTGCCAATTCTACATCCCACACGGTCGCATCTGTTCCCCGCGTGAGTGTCTGTTGCGTGCTGACTGTGCTCCCGTCAGGCGCATGCATGGTAACACGGATAGGCGGCTTGCCGTTGGGCCACGGTTTGGCCAGCCCCGCGACAAACGACACGGCGTGTTGCCCCGTTCGGGCAGTCTGACGTTCGGGCCCTAGAGTCACCGCCGGCGGGGGAATGTCCTGGACGAGTTCGACGTCATCGAACCAGATTGTGCCGCCGCCGAACAGACGCAGGAGGAGGCTGGCTCGTGTGATCTGTGGAGGGAAACGGGCCGTGACCGCAATCTGCGTCCAATCAGGACACTTCGTGAGTGGGAGTCGAGCATATTTCCCAAGTGTGTTCTTGCCGCCCGCCGTGTAACCCTCGATTTTCAGGGCCGCAGCCGCGTGCGGCTGGGCCGCTTTCCCGCGGACCCAGGCGCGGAAGGTGTAGGTTGCCCCACCGTTCAGGCTGTGGACAACCTGGGTTGCGTATGGCATTGAGGTGCCGGCCGGTTCATCGATCTTGATCGAGCTTGCGCCGGTACGTCCTGTTTGCACATCTGTGGCGATCAGGCTGTCGAACTTCCCCACGGACCATCCCGAGAGAGCTTCCTCGAAACCTGCGTTGACCAGGGGGACAGGCGTGGGCTCAGGCTGCGCCGCGGCCGAACAGGCTATCGCGATGATGCCGAACAAGGGCATGAGGGTGCGAGGAACAAGAGCTGAACGCTGGCACATGGGAGACACTCCCGGTCGAGACGTTAGGAGACACAGATAGTAGTCTCTGAACCGTACTCACGAGTACCCGAACTGCAAGCATGTTGCGGTCCATCCGTCCTGCTGCTGCCGCCATTGTGATTTCACGCGAATCTCGGTCAGAGTCTTTCTGCGAACGTACGGCCGTGCGGTGCGAGGTACGAGCGTCCGAACCAGCCGATTGTCAGGCATTTATACCGGGTTCACTGGACCAATATCCCGAGGATGCTTTGGATTAAGCTCCTTGACGATATTTTCTGCACGATTCTGAATGACATCCAGGATTCTTGGGGATTGCCTCTGAAACGCCTTGGGACCGATGTAAAGCTTCTCTTGCGCCAGCCCCTCAAACAGAACTTGGACTGCTGCGTCAACAGGGAAGCCATACGTGTTAAAGAACTCTCTCATCTCGGCGCTATTGCTACCCGATGGGGTTACGCTGTTGCTGAATCGTGACGGTCGCGACTCCTCTGCCAGGTATAGCCCTGTATTGATTAGCCCGGGCATGAAAGCGGATACTTTGAGCTGCGGAGCACTGTCGGCCAGTTCATGATAGAGGGTCTCTGTGAGGGCGACAGCAGCATGCTTTGACACATGATATAGATCAACGGCCTCAACGACTCCTCCCAGCGATGCGACATTCACGATGTGTCCGGCTGTGTTCTGCTCGATCATGCGTGGCACAAACGTCCGTATCCCGTGAAGCATGCCGTAGAAATTGACACCCATCACCCAATGCCAGTCATCCAAACTACTCTCCAGAACGGTTGATGTTGCTGAAGCTACTCCGGCATTATTCACCAGAAGATCGACAGCCCCAAACGTCTCGTAGCTCTTGTTGGCCAGGTTCTCCACTTCCTCTAACCGCGAGACATCCGTTTGCGCAGTCAGCACCTCCGCACCCAAAGCCTGTAAATCAGCCTCGGTTCTTGCCAGTGAGTGCAACTGGATGTCTGCCAGGACAAGTCTCATCCCCTTTTGGGCACAGTGGGTCGCAATTCCGCGACCCACTCCACGACCTGCGCCAGTAATGACAGCAACCTTGTCCGTAAAGTCTTTGATAGGGGGTCTCCTTTCTCACAGTTGCCTAATGTCACGATGAGGGGGCGAGATCTCGAGCGTCCCTCTCGCTCGATTTGTTGCCAAAATATCTCTTCCGGAATGCGTTTCACCACCCGCTTTGCTAGAGGACACGGAGTTACGGAGCAAGACAACCCCGGGGAGATTGACGCTTCGCTGCCGACAGAGGTCGGCCTCTATCCCTTCGGGATGGTGACGGATTCCGCATCCGGCTTCCAGCCGAGCGCCAACTCTGCCGATGCTCTTCCGTTCTGGAGGACACGTAACTACGAACGAGTTATGTCGCCAGTATAGAGGCGTTTGTAGTAAGGCACTCAGCGCAGCGGTGTGCCGTTGGGGTAACGCAACTCCGGCAAGGCCTACGTTGCTAACTACAAACGAGTTATGTCGCCAGTATAGAGGCGTTTGTAGTAAGGCACTCAGCGCAGCGGTGTGCCGTTCTTCCTGCTTTGCTCAGGGGAATCATCCCTCGCGCCGCCCCCATGGCTGGGCGCTGCGGTTCATTCGTGTGCCTGCCAACCATCCTCAAACCGCCAGCGAAGCGGTGTTTCCGCGATCTTCTCATCTCCGTCGGCGTCCCGGGGATGTCTGGTAACCCTCAGTCATGTGAGGCGGCTCGACGGAGTCTCTCCCTCCATCGGACACAGATGGCCCAGCGGATCCCTGGAGGGAGAGACTCCGTCGAGCCATCTTGGAGTTCTCCCCCCACGTAACTGAGGCATGGCTACGCCTACTCACAGCTGTGTGCTTTCTGCGGAAGATGAACTATTCTGAGCACACAGAGAGGTCAGCCTATGTGGGTTCCTGGCCCGAATGAGAGAAACGGGCGAATACACTCCGAACTGGGAACGGGAACAGACGATGGACACGGGGTACAGAGTTGGGTTGGGAGTAGCTATCATGGCATGTCTCATGGGCTCGGTCGGAACCGCTGCAGAGGAGGCGACTGGGCCTTGGAGGATGGGGGCGCCGATTGTGACGTACTGGGCCGGTCCGATGCCGATGACCGACGCCGTCGCCGAACAGATGGCGGCCGGCGGTTGGAACTTGGTCTGGGTGACGAGGCGGGGCGCAGCCCAGGGTGTGGGTGCCCTTGAGCATTTCCGTGCCCAACTCGACGTTCTCGGTCGGCACGGTCTACGGGGGATCTTGAGTTTGGGAGGCGTGCCACGCGATCCAGAGAAGCCCATGGCTCTCGATGACCCCGAGGAGAAAGCTGAGCTGGACGCCATCGTCGAGGGCGTGCGGGAACACCCGGCGCTCTACGCGTACCACATTCTCGATGAACCCACCGCAGCGGCATTCCCGAACCTGGCTCGCATGAAGGCCTACCTGCATGAGAAAGACCCCTCGCGCCTCGCGTTTGTGAACCTCTATCCGAGCTACGCGAGCCTCAAACAGCTTGGGACGACCGGGGAGGCTCCGGAAGCCTACCGAGAATACCTGAATCAGTTTGTGAAGACGTTCCGTCCACAGCTTCTCAGCTACGATCACTACCATTTCGCGGTCAAGGGCGATGGGCACCAGTATTTTCTCAACTTGGCTGAGATCCGCCAGGCAGCGCTGGTTGCGGATATCCCTTTCATGGCGATTCTGCAGGCGTGCAGCTGGACGGTCAACATGCGGATCCCGACTGGTGAGGAACTACGCTGGCTGGCGTACACGGCTCTGGCCTATGGGGCGCAGGGGATTTCGTGGTATGTCTACGGCTATCCGGGACATGACGGTGGAATGATAAGCCCGGCGGGGACATACCGTGAGCCTCATGTTGCCCGGTCGATGGGGCGTGCTGTTCTCGGCGGGCCTCCGACATCTCTGTACTATGTTGCCCGTGAACTCCACCGGGAGTTTGTTGCCATCGCCACCGAGCTCCGTCCCATGGTGTCCATTGGCGCGTATCACGTGGGTATGTTGCCGGAAGGCACGGTGCCTCTGCCCGACGACGCAGTTTTCCGCCTCGATCCCCCGGTTGCCGACCGAGACTACGCCACTCCGGTGGAGGGGTACGTTGTCGGCTGCTTCGGAGAGGGCACGACTATGACTCACGCGCTGGTGGTCAATCTGAACACGCGCACCTACAGCGGGCGAGGCCAGGAACGGCGCGAGGAGTTCCTCAGTCCTACTCGGCGGAAGATCGTCGGGCAGGGCCCTCTCGAGGTGTTTGATCCATCGACTTCCACGTGGACGGCCACAGGCTCGAACAGCGCTGAGCTGCGTCTTCCCCCCGGCAGTGGCCTGTTGGTGCGAAGGAGTTTGAGATGAATCGTGCGTCACACCCGAACTGGCCCCCGCGCGGCCTCGCAGTGTTTGGGGTAGCAGCTCTGCTCGGGATCCAGCCGTGGTCTGCGGGGCTCGATGCGCACGGCGACTGGAGGAATGCGCTCGCGCCGACCGTCACTGCTTCGACCCCGAGCGAGGCAGAACACAGGTCAGGGCGGCGCAGCCCTCGGCGTCCGGGGCCGCAATTGACGCTGGTTAGCGAGGGGGAGAGCGATTACACCATTGTCGTGCCGGCCCAGCCCACGACGCAGGAAACGAAGGCGGCGGAGGAACTTGTGCATTGGCTCAAGGAGATGAACGGCGTTGCGCTGCCAACTGTGGTGGAGGGTGAATCTGCCGACATTGGGAAGATGATCAGCGTGGGGCGCACCACTCGGCTAGCCGGTGCACACGTCCCAGAACGCAGGTCTGAACTCGGGGAAGAGGGCTACGCGATCGCAGTCGACGGGGAAGACCTGCTCCTGTTTGGCGGAACGCGACGCGGTCCTCTGTATGCGGTTTTCGCGTTCCTTGAAGAGGATTTGGGATGTCGTTGGTACGCGGCCCAGCGATTGCGGAAGCAGCAGGACTGTATGATCCCCAAGCGGGACGAGCTCGTTGTCCGCCCGGTGTTACGTGCTTATGTGCCTCCCCTGGCCCTCCGAGATCCCTACTACTGGGATGCCTTTGACTGGGACTGGTCCTTGCGGAACCGGACCAACTCCGGATTCCGTGGTGCTCGGCTCCCGGAGACGTGGGGCGGCAGCACTGATTACGTTGACGGCTTCTTTGTGCACACCTTTGAGCGTCTGGTACCGGTCGGCGAGCATGTCACGACGAATCCGGAGTACTTCGCGGAATGGGAAGGCAAACGCAAGCCTTTCAAGCCCAACAGCTGGCCGGGACAGCTGTGCCTCACCAATCCCGCCGTGCTGGAGATCAGTGTTGATAAGGTCCGCAAAGCACTCCGGAAGGCGCCACACGCGGAGTGGATCAGTGTTTCGGAGAACGACGGACGAACGGGCTACTGCACCTGTTCGGCCTGCGCTAGACTGAACGAAAAAGAAGGTGCGACATCCGCAGCCCTGGTGGCTTTCGTGAACGCAGTGGCCGACGCAATCCGCGAGGAATTCCCGCGTGTTCGTGTGACCACTTTGGCCTACGGTCATGCGTATACTCCGCCGAAGACGATTCGGCCGCGTGACAATGTGCTCATCCGTTTCTGCACCGACCAGCACGCCTGGCGTCATCCCTACCGTTTCCTGTCCGAGAGCAAGGACGTGGCAGACGCAATGCATGGCTGGGCCGCTCTCGGGGCAAAGCTCACGATCTGGGACTACACGGTGGGCTTCGGAAACTACCTGCAGCCACGCCCCAATCTGGCGGTGGTCGCTGAGAACATTCGGACCTACGTAACGAACAGCGCGGAGGGCGTAATGCTGCAGGGCGCCTATCAGAGTGCGGGGGCGAGCCGAGCCAAGCTCAGGTGCTGGGTTTGGTCGAAGCTGCTTTGGGACCCGTCGCTTGATGTAGAGGCTCTGATCCGGGATTTCACCTTCGGCTACTTCGGGGCTGCTGCCGAACCATTACAGGCGTACAATCAGCTGTTGTGGGACTCGTGGGAGCGCATGCATCGCGATCCCATGGGGAGCGACGATGACCCGATTGGGCGACCACTCGTCGAGGCCGCGACACAGTTGATCGCCGCCGCAGAGCAGCTCGCGGATTCCGAGGAATTGCGCCGCCGGGTCAGACGGGAGAAGCTCGGCGTTCTGCACGCGCGGCTGCAATTGGGCCCCGCGGACAGAGACGATGTCGATCGCTATTTGGGCGATGTCAGCCGGATCGAGACATTGTTGAAGGAATTCGGCGTAACGCACATGCGCGAACGACCGAGGGATGTGGAAGAGCGACTCCTGCGTTGGCGAGCCCAGGCGGGGCAGTTGCGTGTGTCGCTGGACAAGCCGGGGACTGTGTTCGCCGATGATCTCGGGCTGCGTCTGGCCAAGCACCTCGGGGACTATGCCGCTGCGGTGGTTCAGGATCCCCTGGCGGGGAACGGCTATACCATCCGGCAACCGGGCCGCCGGAAAGACTGGTCGCTGCAGTGGGTCATCCCAACCGACCAGCTTGTCGAAGGCAAGACATACACACTGCGTCTGAAGCAGCGCCTCGAGAAGCAGGGCACTGAGGGCAGCGCCTGTGTTGTCGGTGTCTACAACCCACTCGCCAAGGCGTACCCGGTTCGGAAGAGCCTTGTGGCGGCGGATTTGCCGTCGGATCGGTACGTCTGGGTCACCGTTGGTCAGTTTGTGCCGGGAAAAGGCGACTTCGTCTATGTTGCTCCGGCGGACAACAGCGAAGTCGTGCAGGGCATCTATACGGACCGGATCGAGTTGCAGCCCGTCGATTGAGCTCTGCGGTCGGCACTCCCGTTCCGGATCCCGAGTACGCGAGGAAACATGTCATGAACGAAGTCGTATCACTGGAGAGCAGTGCGCTTGCTCTGCACATTTTCGACACGGGAACGTTTGCGGTTAGCATGAAGGCAACAGGCTGTCGCTGGGAGCCTGACCCCTGGCTGGGGACTCCCTGTCGAGTGGAGATGACAGCCCCGGGGCACGGCCGGCAGACAGTGGACGTCGGTGGTGTGGGGAATACCGAGTGGCGTGCCCAGACTGACGGTGTTGAGCTGGTGATGCTTGGCCGCGGCAAGGGGGGGGAGACGCGGGTCACAGTATGGCTTGGGGTGAATGGATCCGTATTGCACGTGGCCGTTCGCGCGGTTGAGCTCCCGGAGAACGCTCGGCTGGAAACCGTCCAATACCCGTTCCGCGCTCCCTACCTCGAGACCGGGAAAGACATCGGCTATGTGGCTGTTCCCAGCCATGAAGGCTGTCTTATCCCAACTGGCCCGGCCCAGCTCGGGACGACCGACTTCTGGCACTGGGAAGATGTCAGACACAGCGCCATGTCCTGCAAACGGGAAACGATGTCCACCATGCCTTTTTACGGTGGTCAGAAGGGCGGACTGGGCTACACGGCCATTCTGGAAACGACCGACGATTTCGACCTCGAGTACCTGATCAACTCCAATTTTCAGCATGCCTTTGAGGCCTCCGGGAAGCAGTCTCCCTACCCATACATCGCCTGTGCCTGGCCGGTGTGGCTGTCTCAGAAGGGGATTCTCGGCTACGAGCGGCGCATGCGCTTCGAATTCGCGACTGGGCTTGATTACGTCGGCATGGCCAAAGCGTACCGCAGAGAAGCACTCTCCCGGGGGCATCTGGTCACGCTGCGCGAGAAGGCGGAAGCCAGGCCGCAGATCGCGCGTCTGGCCGGGGCGCCGTACCTGGCTTACTACGCCGGCTATCCACACCTGCCGCCGGGCTATCCCGGCTTTGAGCATACCTACAAGCAGCTTCAGGATGTCATTGACGACCTGGCTGGGCCCATGGGGCTGGAGCGTGCCTTCGTACACTTCTGGGGAGCCTACACGACTCAGCCCCCGGGATGCTTGCCCTTCGACACCGCACCGGGCCCCGTCGAGGACCTGGCTGAAGCGGTCAGGAAGTGCAGGGACCATGGCTTCCTGTTCACCCTGTACAACGATATTTCGGCTCAGCTCGAGGAGACGAACCTGTGGATGCCGGAGCTGATGTGGAAGACGCCTGACGGCAACGTGCGTCCAGGCCGGCGCTGGTGCCGCACGTGCTCAAGCCAGTATGTGGACTTGTTGGCAAAGCACATGCCTGAGGTCGTCGCCAGGCTCGGCTTGGAGGCCGCCTACGTGGACTGCATCAATGGCGGCTTCACCGATGAGTGTTACGACCCTGATCATCCACTGACTCGCACCCAGGATCGGGAAGCACGTATGGCCTTCTATGAGTACCTTCATTCCCTGGGGCTCATCTTTGGGGGCGAACACATCGGCTGGTGGAACGCTGCCGTGCTGGAGTACAGCAACGGCGTAGGCGTGGCACCCTACACGCATCCGCTCCTGCAGAAGTTCCCCGTGCCTCTCTACCACCTGGTCTTCCACGATGCACTCGTTCCTTTCTGCAGCGCGGGAGACGATTACACCACCAACTATGGGACGGCCTTCGAGGACAAGGTCTTGCGTGATCTGCTGCGCGGCATCCCCCCGATGTACTTCCTGAACCTTTGGGACCATGCCAAGTGGCGCCGCAAAATCCAGGACAGCTACGCGGTCATGTCCGAGCCTGCTGCCGCAGTGATGTACGACGAAATGCTGTCACACGAACTGCTGACAGAGGACATGATGGTACAGCGCAGCACGTTCTCATCAGGAGTGGAGGTGACGGTCAACCTTGACGAGGTCGAGAGAGAGGGATTGCCGGGTAAGGGCTACCGTGTCACCGGCCTGGCGAGCGGAAGACACGAGGGGCATTTCCAGAGGCAACTTCAGACGAGGCAACGCAATGACTAGCTCAGCATTCAGCGCCGCCACGATCCGAAAACGCATCGCGCGGTTGCCTCGACTTCCTCTGGCAGCGCTCCCGACCCCGCTGCAGCCCTGTCCACGTCTGTCACAGGAGCTTGGCGTGGATTTGTGGGTCAAGCGGGACGACCTGACCGGACTGGCCTTCGGGGGAAATAAGACCCGCCACTTTGAGTTCATCTTTGCCGAAGCTCGCAGACAGGGAGCGACGGTGGTCCTCACCGGCGCGTCATCGCAGTCGAACTTCTGTCGCCAGGCGACCGCGGCGGCAGCCAAGCTGGGAATGAAAGCCGACCTTACTCTTCTGCGGGGCGTCAAGGGGCAGCGAGTGCAGGGCAATCTGCTTCTGGATCGGCTCCTGGGAGCTCGGGTGGAGGTGCTTGACAACGACGATTGGCTTGGCCTGCAGGCCGTTTTTGAGGCGAAGGCTGAGGCGTACCGTCGTCAGGGAGAGACGCCGTTCATTCTCAATGTCATGGGGGATCTCTGCGCGCTGGGCAGTGTTGCCTACGTCGAGGCATTTCTCGAGCTTGAGGAGCAGTGCCGGGGAGTGGAACTGAATCCGACCACGCTTTTCCTTGCGGCGGTCAATATGACGCCCGCCGGCCTTGCATTGGGAGCCAAGTTGCGCGGCTCTTCAGTAACCATCCAGGGCTTCTCTCCCGTCACCTGGCCGGAGCCGCGTGATGGAGATATCGCCGGCATTGCCACCCAGGCCGCCACGTTGTTGGACCTGGACGTGCAGGTCACAGGTAATGAGATCCACAACGACGATGGATACGTGGGACCAGGCTACGCCATCCCCGGTGACCGAACCATGGATGCAATTCGTCTGGCGGCGAGAATGGATGGCCTGCTCATGGATCCCGTCTACACGGGCAAGGCGTTCGCGGGCATGCTGGACTACATCGCCACAGGGCGGGTGCAACGGGGTGAATCAATCGTGTTCCTTCATACCGGTGGACAGCCTGCGCTGTTCGCCTACGACCAGGAAGCCATGGCTGAAGGGAGCGTTCGGTGAAGTGGATTGTCGGCGCCTGCACGCACGAGACGAATACGTTCTCCACGGTCAAGACGGACCTGGATGCCTTTCGGGCTCAGACCTATGTCTCCGGGAATGATCTTCTGAGTACCTACCGGGGAACCGGCACGGTTGTGGGCGGGTTCATCGAGGCACTCGGAGAGTCCGACGACGAGATTGTGGCGAGCGTGGCGGGAGAAGCGACTCCCTCCGGCCTGGTGACCAGGGACGCCTACGATGCCATTTCCAACCAGATCCTTGCTACCGTGGGCGCGAATCCGGATGCGGACGGCATTCTACTCGCGCTGCATGGCGCGATGGCGGCTGAAGGGATTGACGATGTGGAGGGGGACCTGCTGCGCCGCGTCCGTGAGGTAGCGGGGATGCACGTACCGATCGTGGCTGTTCTGGACCTGCACGCGAACGTCAGCAGGGAGATGGTGGAGGCTGCCACTGCGCTGGTCGGGTACCGGAAATACCCGCACACCGACATGCGTGAGCGCGGCATCGAGGCCGCACGCCTGATTCGGCGTGTCGCACGAGGCGATGTCAAGCCTGTCCCCGGGTTGACCAAGCCTGCCATGATTCCCGTTTGCGGTACGTGTCACACGCAGGGCGGGCTCTACAAAGAGCTCTGGGAGGAAGCGCTGCGTACGGAGCGCCCGGAGTGCATCCTGACCACGTCGCTGTTTGCCGGGTTTCCCTACGCGGACGTGCCGTTCATGGGGTTTGCCGTGTTGGTCTACGCCGACGATGATGGCACGACAGCACGGGTGGAGGCGAATCGCCTGACTGACCAGTTGTGGGAACGTCGTCACGAGTTCACTTACATTCCCACCTCTGTGCCGGATGCTGTCTCTGCTGCCCTTGCCGTGCGCGGGAGTCCCGTTGTTATCGCCGACATTGCGGACAATCCCGGTGGCGGAGCGGCCAGTGACAGCGTGGAGATTCTCCGAGAACTCATCCGTCGCGAGGTCCGCAGCGCCGCGGTGGCGACGATTCATGACCCCGACGTCGTGCACCAGGCGGAAACGGCCGGGCTGGGAGGTCGATTGACTGTCACTCTCGGCGCCAAGACTGACGCCTTGCACGGTGCCCCAATCCAGCTTGACGTCTCTGTACGCTCCTTGTTCGACGGGAAGTTTGAGTACAAGGGACCGATGAACCGCGGAGCCTGGGGGAACTTGGGGCCGAGCGCCGTGCTCGAGGCCAACGGCATCCAGATCATTGTCAACAGTGCTCAGGTACAGCCTTGGGATCCTGAAGTGTTCCGCGCTGCGGGGATAGAGCCGCTGGATATCGACATTCTCGTACTCAAGTCCGCCGTGCACTTCCGCGCTGCGTTCGAGCCGATTTCAGCGGCTGTGATCCTCGCGGATGGTCCCGGCTTGACCAGTCTCGAACTGACTCGCTTTGCGTACAAACACATTCGTCGCCCGATCTTCCCGTTGGATGAACTCTGAGCTCCTGTTCAGCCGGGCCCTGATGAACGCTGATGCTTGTTCTCCTGGTGTCCGCAGTTGGGAAGAGGCGGGCGTCCTTAGAAGGGGAAGTGGAGATCCACGACCTGCCCCGTCTCAATGCTCTGCTGAGCGGCGAGGCACATTTTGGCGCTCACGTATCCTTCCCTGATCGACCCAGCGACGTCAGACTGCCCTCCGCGAATGAGTTCCAGCTTCCCCGCGAATCCGTATCGTGTTCCGTCAAAGTGGCTGGCCCCGGCCCAATCATACACTTCGAGCTTTCGTGAGCGCGGCTTCTCGAGGCGCTGTGTGATCTCGATGCTGCTTGCCCCGGAGGCCGTGTGTCCCTCTCCTGCATCGGCGAACTTGTGGTAGTAGTGCAGTCGGAGGATTCCCTCACTGCCCACGAAGTAGCCGCCTCGTTGCCCGCCTCCGGGGGGGGCGAAGAACGATTGGCTGTAGCTGACGTTGACTCCACCGTCATACTGAAAGATCACCGTCTGGTTGTCATCGATGTCGATCTCATCGGCGAAGACGCAGCTCTGGTGTTTGGGGCCCGATCCTGAACGCCCACCGTCCAGATTCGCGCGATACAGACTTTTTGAGCATGTCCACTTGTCATCGCATTCGGCGCACGTGAGCTCGTTTGGTCTGCTCCCTCCATAGACCTTACGGCTCCCAAACGCTGCCACGCGGCGTGGGGTCAGCCCGATGAGCGTGTTGATGATGTCGAAGTCATGCGTTGCTTTTTGCAGGAACAGATCGCCCACATTCTCGCTGCGACGCATCCAGCCGCGGAAGTAGTTGTCGCCGTAATGCACGTTGTTGACATATTGGACTTGGACGATGTCCCCGATTGTCCCATGCGTCTGGATATGATCGCGCGCAGCGAGTGTCACGGGTGCGCCGCGCATGGTGAAGTTGACGGTCGCCACTTTTGGGTAATCTGCCAGCAACTCCCAGGTGGCCTCGATGTCGTCGGCATCGATAGCAATCGGTTTCTCTAGCAGGATGTGCTGGTTGTGTTTGACGGCCAGTTTGACCATGTCGAAGTGGTCGCGACAGAACGTGTTGATCGTGACCACGTTCAGCTTCTCTTTGACGATCATCTCTTCAGGATCTGTGTAAAAGGGGATGTCGCGCAACGAGGGGCGCACTTGCCGAGGATCGGCACGGAAGTCGCCAGCTGCGTTGGCCGCCCCGCCTACCGTGGCTCCCACAATCCGATCGAAGTTCTCGCGGGTGACATCACAGAATGACTTTATGCAGCCCGGAGAGAAGTACTCCAGGTTGAACATGTGGCCGCAGCCACTTGACCCGGCGCCGATCACACCAACACGGAGTTCGAGCGACATGGCTGATAGGACCTTTCTGTTGTGGGGCATTTGGATAGGGGATGCAGGCGGCCGCAGAACCTGCATCGTCCTGCCTGCTGTTGGTCCGCCGGGGAGAACCAGCTGCATCCATACCCATTCTACTCCAAGAAAAACGTACGGCCAGAGGCCTCGCGATAGGGACCGAGGCATCCGTTCGGTCGCAGACTCTCGCCTTGCGACGAATCTGCCTCGACATATGAGAATCCTGTGGTAGCCTTTGCTTCATGAGCAATCCCAGCATTCGAGAGCGTTTTGAGCGTGCGTTGGCAGGTGAACCTGTCGAGCGCCCAGTCTACGCCGTCTATGATTGGTTCGTCAACAACCGTCCGGGGGTTGACTGGGAACAGCTTTTCGAGCTCGGTCTCGGGCAAATCAATCACGCCAACCTGATCCGGATCGAACACCCGGGATTCGAGCTGGCTGAGACCATCGGCGAGCAGGGGGGGCGAGTGCGGCGCGACGTGCGTCTGATCACGGACAGAGGCGAGTTGCACGAGTGGTATCTCGACGAATGGCGGCAGGAACACTTCATCAAGTGTCCGGGCGACTATGGCATCATGAGCCGGGCTCTGGAGGGAGTTCAGATCACGGCTGACGACACGGCGTTTCGTGAATCGGAGGCGGCGTTGGGCGGGCGCGGGGTGACGGTGGGCCAGATCCATGGCCTCGGGATGGGGCGGACGCCGATGATGGTGCTGCAAATTGACTGGGTCGGGCTCGAACGGTTCTCCATCGACTTGGCGCTTGAGCAGCCGGAACTGATGGGGTTGCTTGAACAGATGACCGTGATCAAGCTTGAAGAGGTCCGCGCTGCTGCCACGACCTCCGCAACTCACGTGAAGCTGTGGGAGAACATGTCTATTGAGACGCTGGGGCCAGCCCACTATCGGCGGCACTTGGTCCCCGTCTACCTGGGTATTCTCGACATCCTCAATCCAGCAGGCAAACGACTCATGGTCCACTACGATGGGCAGTTGGGGGTGATCGCTGACGATGTGCGGCGCCTGGGCTTCGACGGCATTGATTCGTTCACCGAGCCTCCTGAGGGAGATATGAGTGCTGGCGAGGCCCGGGCAGCTTGGCCTGGACTGTTCCTGTGGTTGCACCCCAACCTCGGCTGGTACGATCTGCCGAAGGGTGAATTGCAGGCGCACGTTCGCCGACTGGTGCGCGAAGCGGGGCCCTCCCGTTTCTGCCTGATGATCAGCGAGGAGGTCCCGGCGAGCTGGCGGACACGTGTCCCGGCCGTGCTGGAAGCCCTCGAGTAGCGAAGGCAGGAGGTGTGTAGCGTGGGTATGAGAATAGGCATTTGCGGGGTCGGTGCGTTCGCGGGGTGTTTTATTCCCTTGTTCAAAGCCCATCCCGGAGTCGATCAAGTCATCCTCTGTGACCTCAAGCCGGATCTGTTGGAGAAGCGTTCGGAACAGTTCGGCATCCCCGCGACCTGCCCGTCGCTGGACGAGCTCTGCCAGACCGATGTGGACGCAATTGCCATTATCACGCAGCACCACTTGCACGCGCCCCAGGCCATTCAGGCCCTGCGCAGTGGCAAGCACGTGTACTCGGCCGTCCCGTCCGCCATCACGATGCAGGAGGTCAATGAGTTGGTCGATACGGTTGAGGAGACGGGCCGTACGTACATGATCGGGGAAACGAGTTACTACTACCCGTGTGCCGTTTATTGCCGGGAGCGCTACCGCAACGGGGATTTCGGCCACATTGTCACCACCGAGGCCCAGTATTACCATGACTACAGCCACGGGCTCTACGAGGTGTACAAGCGTCGTCTCGGCAAGGACTGGGAGAGGCAAAGCGGCATCCCGCCGATGTTTTACCCGACGCATTCGGTCAGTCTTGCGGTTTCGGTGACCGGGGCGTATGCGACACACGTCTGCGGCTTGGGATTTGTGGATCGTCACGAAGACAATCTGTTTGCCCGTGAGGACAACGTGTGGCAGAACCCGTTCAGCAATGAGACCATGCTGTGCAAAATGTCCGACGGGAGCATGGCCCGGTTCAGTGAGTTCCGCAGGATTGGGCATCCGGGTACGGTGGGCATGAGCATGTACGGCACGGAAGGCAGTTACGAGGAGAACGTGGCGGGTAAAATGTGGGTGACCAAAAGCAGGGAAACCTGTGTGGATCTGGACGAGCAACTGGCGTGTGCCGGTGTCCCCGTGGGGAAAATCGAAGCTGAAATGGCGGCGATTACCAGCTCGGACGGAACGCACCTGGGGGCATCTCGTGCACATGACGTGAGTCTGCTGCCCAGAGAATTTGTTGGATTGCCCAACGGACACTGCGGGTCACATCAGTTCCTGGTCCACGACTTCATTACGGCTTGTCTGACCGAAGAGATGCCGCCGAACAACGTCTGGCAGGCTGCACGGTACCTCGTTCCCGGTCTGTTGGCGCACGATTCAGCGGTAGCCGGAGGCGAACTGCTCGCCGTTCCTGACCGCGGCGCCGGCCCGGCCGGTTGAAAATATCCAACACGCGCCGGCCCTTAGTTACATCCTCAGACAGGCATGGTGGACGGTCTCCGCCGGGGGCCGCTTGTGTGCGTAGAGCTCGATGGATGCATCCCTTTGTTGACCACAGTCAAGGCGAGGAAGACGCGCGCGATGAAAGAGGATAAGATACGTGTTGCCGTTGTGGGGCTGGGCTTTGGGGCCGAGTTTGTGCCGATCTACCTGGCACATCCGGATGTGGCATCGGTAACCATCTGCGATGGCAATGCTACGAGGCTGTCTGGCGTGGCGGAACGGTTCGGCATCAAGGAGACGTTCGCCGATATTGGCGAGGTCATTCAGTCCGAGGAAATCGACGCCGTTCATTTGGTCTCCGGTATCCCGGACCATGCTAAACACGCTCTTGCTGTCATGGCGTCGGGGAAGCACTGCGCATGCACAGTGCCGATGGCGACCTCACTTGAAGATCTGCAGGCGATCGTGGATCTGCAGAGGAAGAGCGGCCTGAATTACATGATGATGGAGACGGCGGTCTACACTCGCCCCTTCCTTTATGCCATGGAGCTGAGAGACAATGGGGAATTTGGTCGTGTGCAATTTCTTCGTGGAGCGCACTACCAGGATATGGAAGGCTGGCCGCCATATTGGGCAGGGCTGCCGCCGATGTGGTATGCCACCCACGCAATCAGTCCACTCTTGGCATTGGCGAAATCCCGGGCCGTCAAGGTCCACTGTTTCGGGTCAGGCGAGATGCGTGAAGAACTCCGC
>Ga0209249_1002183_pt1 | contig 16590 bp, 12 predicted proteins | sample SaaInlV_200m_DNA_4_FD_184653 | JGI IMG/M metagenome (GOLD analysis project Ga0209249, IMG submission 184653) | Marine microbial communities from expanding oxygen minimum zones in the Saanich Inlet - SI037_S3LV_200m_DNA (SPAdes) (version 2) | ecosystem: Environmental > Aquatic > Marine >...
TTTATGGCTTTAGGGTCGGACACAGGTGGCTCTGTAAGGCAGCCATCCTCATTTTGTGGAAACGTTGGCTTTAAACCTACATATGGAAGGGTCTCTCGCTACGGATTGGTTGCTTTTGCGTCTTCATTAGATCAAATTGGTTCTGTAACGAAAGATGTATCTGATGCTGCATTACTTTTACAGGTAGTCTCTGGTCATGATGGTCATGACTCGACGTCTGCTAATGTGGGAGTTCCTGACTATATAGCTGGTGTTAATAACGTAAGTGGTAATTTAAGAATAGGAGTTCCAAAAGAGTTTTATGGAGAAGGGCTTACCCCGGAGATTCGAACTGCAGTAACAACTGCGTTAGAGATTTATAAAAATAATGGTGCTGAAATAGTTGATTTGTCACTTCCTCATTGTGGATATGCAGTGGCCACTTACTATATTATAGCAGCTGCTGAGGCCAGCTCAAATCTGGCGAGATATGACGGTGTTCGGTATGGACATAGAAGTCTGTTAAGCGAAGACAATATAATTGATATGTACAGTAGGGTGAGAGCGGAAGGGTTTGGCAGTGAGGTAAAAAGGAGGATTTTATTAGGTAACTACGTTTTAAGTGCTGGTTTTTATGATGCGTATTATTTGAAGGCTTCAAAAGTTAGAAATCTAATAAAAAGCGATTTTGAAAATGCCTTTAACAATGTAGATTGTATTATCTCTCCTACTTGTCCTTCACCGGCTTTTAAGATAGGGGAAAAAATTACTGATCCACTTGAGATGTATTTGTCAGATATTTATACAATCCCTGCTAATCTTGCGGGTATACCAGGTATTTCAATCCCATGTGGATTTACAACAACAGGTTTGCCTATTGGTATGCAGATTATGGGAAAGCATTTTGAAGAGGAAAAAATATTAAAGATTGCAAAATTATTCGAAAATGAAACAGACTTTCATTTAAAGAAACCTGAATTAAAATGACAGGGATAGTTTATGAAATATGAAGTAGTAATAGGATTGGAAACTCATGCCGAGCTAGACACTGAGTCTAAGCTTTTTTGCGGGTGTAGCACGAAGTTTGGCTCAGAGCCAAACACCCAGACATGCCCTGTTTGTTTGGGCTTACCGGGAGTTTTGCCGGTAATGAATAAAAAAGCATTTGGACATTCGCTAAAAGCTGCTGTCGCGTTGCATTGTGAGATAAATCAATTTACCAATTTTGATAGAAAGAGTTATTACTATCCTGATTTGCCTAAAAACTATCAAACTTCACAAAACTACTTTAATATTGGCGACAACGGTTACGTAGACATGGTCGTAGCTGGAAAGGGAAAAAGAATAGACATACACAATGTGCATTTAGAAGAGGAGGCCGGGAAGCTTATTCATCCTGAAGCGTCTGACGCTAAATATAGTTTAGTAGATTTTAACCGGGCAGGTGTGCCGTTGTTGGAGATAGTAACTCAGCCAGATATGAGAAGTATTGAAGAGGTAGAAAGTTATATGCAGACACTTAGAAATATTTTGCTTTATATCGGTGTGTCTGATTGTAAGATGCAGGAAGGTTCTTTAAGATTCGAAGCGAGTGTATCCTTACGGGAACATGGCTCAACGGTTTTTGGGAATAGGGTAGAAATTAAAAATCTTAATTCTATGAAAGCTGTCTCGAAAGTGCTTGCATACGAGATATCCAGGCAAAGCAATATGCTTGATGATGACAAGGAAGTTTTACTGGAAACTAGATTATGGGATGAGGCTGACGGTGTGAGTCGTCGGATGCGTACAAAAGAAGATGCCCATGATTACAGGTATTTTCCTGAGCCGGACTTAGTTCCTTTTTCGATAAATCAGGAATGGATTGATGAGACGAAGGCAACAATACCAGAACTTCCTGTCAGTCGTCGTCAAAGGTTTGTGGATGAACTGTCGGTTTCAGACTATGATGCCGGTATTCTGACAGAAGACAAATTCCTTGCAGATTATTTTGAGGAATGCGTAGCGATATCACAGGATTCTTCAAAAGAGTTTAGTAACTGGATTATCAATGATGTACTTCGTGAGTTAAATGATCGAAAAATAAATGTGCAGGATTTTGTTGTTTCTCCAAAAATGCTGGCTGAGTTAGTTAAAATCAAGCCAACAATTGGAAGTTCAATCGCTAAAGAGGTCTTTGCCGAAATGATAAATACAGGGAAGAGCGCCCTTGTCATAGTTAAGGAAAAGGATTTAACTCAGATGGACGATACCAGTGAGCTTAATGATATCGTGATTAAAATTATAGAAGAGAATCCTAAAGCAGTAGAAGATTATGGGCTGGGTAAAAAAAATGCGTTAGCTTTTTTAATCGGTCAAACAATGAAGATTACCAAAGGCAAGGCAAACCCCAAAATTTTAACGGAATTATTTACGCAAAGATTGTCTTCCATCTCAAAGTAAAACTGCTATCCTATACATCCTTAGCTTGAATTGTTTTTCTGTTATTTCCTTGTGCTCTGTTTATCGCTTTATCAATTAAATCGTAAACTGTATTGCTCAATTCGCCAATGAATTCACCAGAAGTATTACAATCATTACTTTTGACATATTCTCTAATCTTGCTAGCAACAACAAGTACTTCTCTGTCCTTTTTCTTTGCTTTCTTTGCCATTCTTTTCTCCTTAGAATTGTTTTGGTCTAAAATACTTCGGGATAGTACCAAAAAGGCCAGAGAAGTCAAGCGCTTTTATTACAAAGGATTTGAGAAATAGATTTAATTATTGTTATGAATATTCGAGAAGAAATATTATCTAACGTCAGTAAAATTGTGATAAAGATTGGAACCCGTGTGCTTACAAATGGGGATGGATTGCTGGATAAAAACCGAATCATGGGGCTATCGAAGCAGGTTGTCGATCTTCGCTTAAGGGGTTTTAGTGTGGTTCTTGTAAGCTCCGGCTCAATCGGGGCTGGTATTAGTGCATTGGGCCTTCAGAAAAGACCAGGTATTCTCCCTGAACTTCAGGCTGCTGCTGCAATTGGTCAGGGGAAATTAATAGAAATTTATAATAAATGTTTTGAAAAACATGGATACCATGCAGCACAATTACTACTAACAAGGCAGGATTTTGAAGATCGTCAGAGGTACCTAAATACATGTAACACGTTACACTCGTTATTAAATTTCAAGACAATTCCGATTATTAATGAGAATGATACTATCTCGGTGGATGAGATAACGTTTGGAGATAACGATATCCTTTCCGCACTCGTTACGAATTTACTACAAGCTGATTTGCTTATACTTTTGTCTTCTGTGGATGGGTTATACACCACTCCTCCAACTTCCGGTAAGAGGTGCCGTGTTTTGTCTGTTGTGGATTCTATATCGGACGATATTAAGAAGCTTGCATTCAAGCAAAAGACGAAAGAAGGTGTTGGCGGTATGGAGAGCAAGTTTGAGGCTGCCAATATTGCAACCGGTTCAGGAGAGGCAGTGATAATAGCGAACGGGATGCAGTCAGGGATCTTGTCAAAAATAATGAACTATGATGATGTCGGTACGTTATTTGTTCCATGTAACAAGAAGATCACAAGTCGTAAACGATGGATCGGTTTTACTGTAAAACCCAAAGGAAGGGTTTATATAGATGAAGGTGCGTTAGGTGCTTTGCAAAAGAAAGGCAAAAGCCTGCTGCCATCCGGTGTGGTGAAAATTGATGGGAAGTTTGTTAAGGGGGATGTTGTTTCTGTAGTGGATGTGGTCGGGCAGAGAGAAATTGCCAGAGGTCTAATGAATTATTCCGCTGATGAGGTTCAGAAAGTTAAAGGGCTTCGTACCTCTTTAATAAAGAAAACGCTGGGTTCTAAGCCATATGATGAGATAATACATCGTGACAACATGGTTTTGTTATAATAGCCTTGCTATGGGTATCGTTTTCATAGATTATTGGTAAAATGGCGTACTTAGTAATCCAGAAAATTCTTTATCAGTTTTGACCCTTGTACGGTAAGGAAGGATTCAGGGTGGAACTGTACTCCTTCTAAAGGGATTTCCTTGTGTCTTATGCCCATTATTTCATCTTCGTCGGCAAATGCGGTAATCTCAAAAGAATCTGGAAGTGTTTCTTTGTTTATTATAAGAGAGTGATAACGGGTGGCTTCAAAGGGGTTCGTCAAGCCATTGAATATTGCTTTGCTGTCATGGTGTATCATTGATGTTTTGCCGTGCATTATTCTTCTTGCTCGCATGATTTCTGCCCCGAAGGTATATGCAATGCATTGATGCCCCAAACAAACACCTAATATTGGGACTTTTCCTGCAAAATCCTTGATTACAGAATTAGATATACCCCCTTCTTTCGGGGTGCATGGTCCAGGCGAAATTATTATATGACTTGGACTCTTCTTTTCAATCTCTGCAATAGTAATCTTGTCATTTCTGGCTACTTCTATGTCTGTACCAAAGGCTCCTATCTGCTGGACGAGATTGTATGTAAAAGAGTCATAATTATCTATTAGTAATACCAATTTAAGATTTTCTTGATTTCGCGATTGATAGGACTGTATACAGTGTAATATGTTGTGACTTTTCTGTGGATTCTCATATCGTTATCGATGAAAATAAGTCTAGCAGAATTTTTTACATTGTCAAATACTTATCTTAATAAATAGCCTTGTAGAAACTACTTAGAGAAATTTAAAAACAAAAATGAACTTGACAAAAAAGCTTTTTTTGTTATTATCTGTTTCGTTGAGGGCGTAGTTGAAAGTCACTTGTTTCTAGTACCTTAGAAAAGATTAAAAAGGTGGAAATGTTCCTTACGCGTAATAGTTGCACTAAGTCTATATCAACTGGATTAATGGAAGTTCAATGAGAGAACTTAAATGAAGTGATCACAAGGGGATTTCTAATAATCGGAGTTGTTTCAGGTCGTTATAGAAAAGTGGGATTTTGCCCACTTTTTTTTTTAAGCATTGGAAAGAATTAAATGGATAATGAGAGTTTATTAAGGTTAGTAGAGTTATTACACAAAGACAAGGACATTGACAAGGACATAGTCTTTCAGGGCATCGAAGCCGCCTTGGAATCTGCTACCAGAAAACATTTGAAAACCAGTGAGCCGATTGCAATTAATATCGACAGGGAGACCGGGGATATTGTGGCAATGCAGGGAGAACAGGAAATAGACCTTTCTGATTTGGGGAGAATAACTGCTCAAACGGCCAAGCAGGTGATAATTCAGAAAATTAAAGAAGCAGAAAGAGATGTAATTTACAATGATTATGCTGATAGAAAAGGTACGATAGTAAGTGGTATGGTACAACGGTTTGAAGGGCCTACCATAATCATAAACCTTGGTAAAACGGAAGGATATCTTCCGAAGTCAGAACAGATCAGTAATGAATTTCATCGCCCTGGGGAGAGAGTAAGATGTATCGTTGGTGAGGTGAAGAAGGCAGGCCATAGGGTGAAGATTTTGCTCTCTAGAACTCATTCTAATTTTGTGAGACAGCTTTTTGAGCTCGAAGTACCGGAAATACCGGAGAAGATTGTTGAAATAAAAGGTTTGGTGAGAGAGGCAGGTTATAGAACTAAGATAGCCGTATTCTCAGAGGATCCTAATGTCGATTGTGTAGGTGCGTGTGTTGGCGTGAGAGGGACAAGAATAAAAAACATTGTGGACGAACTGAATGGAGAGAAAATAGATATTATTCGTTGGGATGAAGAACAGGAAGTTTTTATTCCCAATACTCTGAAACCTGCAGAAGTTACTGGGATCCTGCTGTCTCCGGAAAATCAAGTTGCTACGGTTGTAGTTCCGAACGATCAGCTTTCATTGGCTATTGGCAAAAGAGGACAGAATGTAAGGCTTGCATCTAAACTAGCAGGTTGGGATATTGATATTATTACAGAAGTAGAGTTGGAGCGTGAGCGTGAGCGTGAAGAGTCAGGCGGTACAGTTGAGGAAGACGTAGACGGAACAGTTTCAAGTGAAGATGGTGCTGGCAGCGAAGTCGAAGAGCCGAGTCAGGCCGAAGATACTGGCAGTGAAGTCGAAGAAGCGAGTCTGACCGAAGATGCTGGTAGCGAAGAAGTCGAAAAATAAATACTAATTAGTAACGCTATTCTGGGAGTATTATTTTATATATGGTACGAATTAATAAACTGGCAAAAGATTTAGGATTCAAAAATAGCTTTTTGATAGAAAAGTGTCAAGAGTATGGTTTTGCAGATATTAAGCACCATGCGAATGCTTTGACAGATGAACAAGTTCGTCTATTGCGCAGTAAATTAGTGGACGGAGCAGGGCAAGGTGTTTCTGTTAAAGAAAAAGCTGACACTCCTGAGGCCAAAAAGGTAAGTGCTAAGAAAGAAGATACTGATGATGCTACTAAGGCTGTTCCTAAAGAGGCAGGCGCCACAAATGCAGACGCCACAAAGCCTGCTTCTAAGGATGCAGATGCAACGGCTGTGCGGAGACGTATTCCTCTATGGAAGCAAAAGGCGAGAGAAGACTTAATAAAAGGTAGGTGGAAAGAGGTTACAAAGGTTTCGCAACAAAAAAGGCCTCGGAGATTTGAAAAACGTACAAAGGAAGCGCCTAAAGAAACAGTAGCTGTTCAGCCGAAGGAAAAAGAAAGCAAGGTTACGGTAGAGTTGCCAGCAACAATTAAAGATGTGTCTGCGGCTTTAGGGGTAAAAGCTGGAGATATAATTTCGAAGTTGCTGATTGGTCATAATATTTTTGCTACGATAAATCAGGGTTTAGATGGTGAACTTATTGAACTGTTAGGTATTGAATATGGCGTTGAGATTGAGTTGAAGCAGGCAAAAGAGGATGAAGACGAATTTTCACTAGAAGAGGCCGTTGACCGGGAAGAAGATTTAGCGACAAGGGCTCCTATCGTAACTTTTCTTGGTCATGTAGATCACGGAAAGACTTCGTTGCTTGACAGCATTAAAAAAACTGATATTGCCTCTTTTGAAGCTGGTGGAATTACGCAACACATAGGAGCCTACCGAATAGAAACAAATGGAAAGTCTGTTGTCTTCCTGGACACGCCGGGACATGAAGCGTTTACTGCTATGAGGTCAAGAGGGGCAAATGTTACAGATTTAGTGGTATTGGTAGTTGCGGCAGATGATGGAGTGATGCCGCAAACAGAGGAGGCGATCAATCATGCACGTGCGGCAAATGTGCCTATTTTAGTGGCCATAAATAAAGTAGATAAACCAGAGGCAAATGTGCAGAAGGTTAAGCAGCAGCTTGCGTCTTTAGAATTGAATCCTGAAGAATGGGGCGGTAAGGTTCAGATGATTGAAACCTCTGTTGTCACCAAGGTCGGGCTTGATACGCTTCTGGATGGGCTCTTGTTGGAAGCCGAGATTCTTGAGTTAAAGGCTGTTGCTAATAAACCGGCCAGGGGCATTGTGCTGGAGGCGCATGTTCATGAAGGTAGGGGTATTATTGCAAACCTGTTGGTGAGAGAGGGGACAATGAAGCGTGGTGATATTGTCCTTTGTGGTCAAACATATGGCAGGGTGAGGGCTATATATAATGATCATGGAAAAGAAGTAAAAGAAGCCGGGCCGTCAACGCCAGTTGCGATATCAGGGTTATCAACTTGTCCAGAAGCAGGCGACAAATTTTACAATATTAAGGATATTCAAAAAGCCAGAGAAATTGCTTCAAAACGAGAAAGAAAAATGCGTGAAGTAGCGCTGTCTGGCCGTCAACATGTTACACTGGACAACCTTTATATGAAGATTGAAGACGGTCAGGTCAAGGAAATTAAGGTGATCATAAAGGCAGACTTTAAAGGTTCTGTTGAAGTGCTTAAGAAATCACTGGAAGACATCTCGACTAAGGAAGTCAGGACCAGGGTCTTGCATAGTGCTGTTGGTGGAATTACGGAGACAGATATTTTACTTGCGGACGCTTCCGATGCAATAGTTATTGGATTCCATGTTGTTCCTGAAGATAAGGCAAAAATACTTGCAGAATCATGTGGTGTAGATGTTAGATTATATAAGATCATCTATGATGCAACAAACGACATAAAAGCCGCTCTGGAGGGGCTGTTGGAACCAGACAAGATTGAAGAGACGCTTGGTAGCGTTGAGGTCAGGAAGTTATTTAAGGTGTCGAAGGTGGGAAATATCGCAGGTTGTTATGTGAAAAGTGGTAAGATTTTGAGAAATTCACAGATAAGGCTTATAAGGGATAGCGTAGTCTTATACGATGGCAAAATTGCTACCTTAAGAGTTGTAAAGGACGATGCAAAAGAAGTTAGAGCTGGATTTGAATGTGGCCTTAGGATTGCGGGCTTCGATGACATAAAAGTAGATGATATAATAGAGCCTTATGAAATTAAGCATATAGCACGTACCTTGGATTAAGAAATAGATAATACAGAGTAAAATTAAGAATAAGAACAATTATTATGATCGTAGGTACTTTATGCATTAAGCTTGCGATGAGAAGTTCACGTTCCTTAAAAGATAAACGGCGCATAATTAAAAGTTTAAAGGACAGGATCAGGAACAAATTTAATGTTTAAGTTTCTGAAACAGGTTCGCAGGATAACCTTCGGTGTTCAGAAATCAGTGTGGCAATGGTGGGAACAGATAAACAATACGTTAATAGTGCATTATCTTCGCTTATAAATTTCTTCCGTTTTTTTTCACAGATAGAATTAGTTGATTATGATCTGGACTTATTTTAATTATACAGGATCATGACGAGAAGATTGGAAAAAATTAAAGGGCTGATTGAGCAGGAGATCAGCAAGGTTATCTTGTATAAACTACAGGATCCAAGGATAAGTTTGGCAACTTTAACAAGAGTAGAGCCTTCTCCTGACCTAAGATTGGCAAAGGTCTATGTGTCAGTCCAGGGTGATGAGTCGACACAAAAGGATATCTTATATGCCCTGAGACATGCAAAGGGATATATACAGTCTGAAATAGCTTCGCATTTAAAGTTGAAGAATACACCATCGTTATCTTTTTACCTTGATGAGGGGAAAAGGAAGGGTGGGCACGTTTTAGAATTAATAGAAAAAGCAATTAAAGAAGATAATGTTGAGGGAAATATGAATAAGTTAAGTTTTGGTTTACCAAAAGGTAGTTTGCAGGAATCAACAATCGGTATGATGAAAAATGCTGGATACAAGGTTTATGTAAGCAGTAGATCATACTATCCGTCAATTGATGACGATGAGATGTCGGTAAGATTGATCCGCCCTCAGGACATGGCTCGTTATGTTGAGAAAGGGATTATAGACGTAGGCCTCACGGGACAGGACTGGGTGGAAGAGTCTGGTGCAGATGTCATGTGTGTGGAGAAGCTGGTCTATGCAAAGCAGCAGTTAACAAAAGTTCGTTGGGTTTTGGCAGTGCCAGAGGACTCTCCTATTCAATCTGTAGGTGATCTTCAGGGCAAGAGGATATCAACAGAGCTCGTAAATGTTACTAAACAATATCTAGAGGAAAATGGAGTTAATGCGGAGGTTGAATTTTCGCATGGCGCAACAGAGGCTAAGACGCCAGACCTTGTTGATGCTATTGTTGAATTGACAGAAACCGGTAGCAGTTTAAGAGCCAATAAACTGCGCATTGTTGATACCGTAACAGAATCTGCTACTGTATTCATTGCGAATCACAAATCATGGGAAGATTCCTGGAAAAAGGAAAAGATAGAGAACCTGGCGATTTTATTTCATGGTGCGATCGTTGCACGTGATAAGGTTGGGTTGAAGATGAATATTTCAAAAGAGGGCTTAGATGCCTTATTAGAGAAGTTGCCTGCTTTACGAACGCCTACCGTTTCTCCGCTTTCAGGAGATGCAGGGTATGCTATAGAAACAGTACTGGACGAGTCAGTGGTTAGAAACATTATTCCTGAATTGAAACGGGTTGGTGCGGAAGGGATAATTGAATATCCACTCAACAAAGTGATACTTTAATAAAACGTTGCCCTTGTCCTGCTTATAGTAATTCTGTTATGCATGGAGTATAAAAATGATTATGAAATTTGCAATAAGGCATTATGCCCTTGCCTTTCATAAATATAATATTGTCATAGAGGTATAGCATGCCGAAAACAAAAATTATCATTTTACTACTTTTTGTATCTACTTTTACACTCCTGTGTAAAACGACTTTAGCCAAATCCCCGAAAAACAGCGAGAATGATATTTTACTGCACGATAGTACGGAATCTTATGTCGATTTTTGTACAGGATTTTATCTAATGCTGGATCACCGATGGGAAGACGCAATTGTGTTTCTTGAGAAAACATTGAGATTAGATCCAAATGCCGAAAGGATACACAATTATTTGGCTACCTGCTACTTCCAGTTGAATAAAAAAGATGAAGCCATTCTCCATATTGAAAAAATCGCACGATTAAAACCTGATGACTTTAGTATCCATTATACGCTTGGAAATATTTACGCGAGTGATGGTAATACAAAAGGAGCCATTTCAGAATACGAACGTGCTAATTCATCTGTAATAGATGGTGTTGAGAAAAGCTTTGTGTCCGACATGCTGTTTCGGCTGGCAAATAGTTATTTAAAGACAGGAGACATCGATAATGTGGCAACCATATATGAAAAAATACTTGATTTAGGATTGACGAATGAACCGGTTACCATTCGTTATAATCTTGGACAGATTTATGTTGATACGAAGAGGATTAAGGATGCTGTAAAAGAGTTTGTTAAAGCCAAGCAATACAGTCCTCATTCTGAACCAATAAGCTTCTATCTCGCATTGTGTTACGAAGAATTGGAGGAATATGATAATGCGATTGCAGAGCTCGAATCATTTATTGAGTATGATCCTGATGCCTGGCTTATGCGTATTAACTTATCAAATATTTATGATAAAGTAAAAGAGTATGAGAATGCTGGATTAGAGAGAGAGAAGGCCTTCATGACATTGGAAGAGAGTGTCGCCAAAGGTAGTATGGGCTTGAGAGGATATATTACTTTAAGTCAACTTTACCAGAGAAAAGGTAAGGATGAAAAAGCGGTAGAGGTGTTGAAAGCGGCAATATCAAACGGTATAAATAATGAAGATAATGAGTCTCTAAGTGAAATTCGCTTTATGCTTGCCAATATATATTATGAAATGAATAATCATAAGAATGTGGTAACAGAATTGGAAAAAGTATTAGAAATAGACCCTGATAACCCTCAGGCAAATAATTTTCTGGGTTTTTTCTTCATTGAGCGGGGAGAAAGATTAGACAAGGCAATAAATCTGATCAAAAAAGCCTTGAGTGCTGATTCTGAGAACGCTGCATATCTTGATAGTCTGGGATGGGCGTATTATAAATTAGCAAAAGAAGAAGATAGTGGAAAGGTAGTACTCGCATTGCAAAAACTCATCGAGGCATCAAAATTCGCCGTAGATCCAGAAATTATGGGTCATATAGGAGATGTATATTATTCTCTCGGATATTGGGAGAAGGCACAGAATCAATGGGAAGGCGCCTTAGATTTATGGGAAAAATCAGAGGCAGAAGTGCCTCCGCATTTAAGATATGAAACTGACCGTGAGTTAAAAGCTAAGAAATCAATTCGTGACCGGCTCGATAAGGTTCAGTCTCTAAAAGTGGTAGAAAACTCAATAATAATGTTGAAGTCGGGAAAAAGAGTTGTTAGTAACAATATTCAGTAGTAGGAAGAATATAACAATTATATGTAAATAATGGAAGGTAATAAGTAATGTCAGGACATTCAAAGTGGTCAACTATAAAGCATAAAAAGGGAGCGGCAGATGCAAAGAGGGGTAAGGTATTCTCTAAACTTGCAAAGGCCATTACCTCAGCAGCCAGGCAGGGTGGTGGAAACCCTGATATGAATTTAAAGTTACAGTATGCAATTGAGAGTGCTAAAGCTGAGAATATGCCCAAGGACAATATTGACCGGGCGATACAGAAGGGTACAGGAGCGTTAAGTGCTGATACAATTCTTTATGAATGCCTTTACGAAGGTTACGGAACCAGTGGCGTTGCTGTTATGGCTGAGATATTAACTGACAATAAGAACAGAACTGCGGCAGAGATAAGAAAGGTTTTTGAACGGTCCGGAGGGAACCTCGGCGAGTCGGGCTGTGTAGCGTGGATGTTTCAGCAGAAGGGATTGATAGCTGTTGACTCCGGAGAGATTGAGGAAGATGAATTGATGACTCTCGTTCTTGATGCGGGGTGTGACGATTTACACGTAGAAGACGGTAAATATGAAATTGACTGTGAGGTAAAGGATTATAATAATGTTAAAAAGGTGTTGGAGGGTGAGGGGATAAAAATAGAATCATCTGAGATTAGTTGGGTACCAAGTACGCTTATCGAGCTTGATGAGGCAAAAGGCAGGAAGATCATCGTCCTTATGGAAAGATTAGAGAATCATGATGATGTGCAGAATGTTTACGCTAATTTTTCGCTTCCAGAAGGTTTCTTGGCAGAGTTATGATCTTCAGATTGGCTGGCTTTCTGTCCTTCGTCTGAGACGTTTTCCGTCTTAGCCGTTTTCTTCTTCTCTTCTTTTATGTTTAGCAATTCAAGGATTCGTTCGGCTTCCAATACTTCCTCTTCTTCAAGCTTTTTGGCGAGGAGGTCAAGTTTGTCTCTGTTTTTTTCAATCATAGACTTGGCTTTCGCGTAAGAATCCTTGATGATTTTAGTTACTTCTTTATCAATTTCTATTGCCGTTTGTTCGCTGAACTCTTTCTCCTGTACAAGATCATGCCCCAGAAAGACATTGCCTGATTGCTTTCCGAATGTTTGAGGGCCGAGGGTACTGCTCATACCAAATTTACACACAAGGCTCCTTGCCATTTTTGTTACTCTTTCCAGGTCATTTTGAGCTCCGGTAGATAACTCATTAAAGGCAACTTCTTCTGCGGCACGACCTGCAAGAAGGACGCACAAAGTGTCTCGTATTTCAGACTCTCTTGTTAAATATTTGTCCTCACTCGGCAGTTGTAATGTATAGCCTAGTGCCGCTGCTCCTCGTGCAATAATAGATACCTTGTGCACCGGGTCGGTATTAGGCAATAGTGCCGCTACTAGGGTATGGCCTGATTCGTGGTACGCGACAATGCTTTTTTCTTCTTCGCTTATTACCCTGCTTTTTCTTTCAGGTCCGGCAATAACTCTCTCTATTGACTCCTCAAGCTCCGGCATTTCCACAAATTTTTTATCACGACGTGCAGCAAGTAATGCTGCCTCATTGATGACATTTGCCAGATCAGCACCTGAAAAACCGGGAGTACGCTTTGCGATTGTATTAAGGTTTCCATTCGGTTCTAATTTAACATCCCTGGCGTGTACCTTCAGAATTTCTTCTCTTCCAACCAGATCTGGTCTATCTACAGTTACCTGTCTGTCAAATCTTCCCGGTCGAAGCAATGCGTTGTCCAGAACGTCTGGCCTGTTTGTTGCCGCAATGATGATTACGCCACTGTTTGAAGTGAAACCATCCATCTCCGCTAATAGTTGATTTAACGTTTGTTCGCGTTCGTCATGGCCACCGCCTAAGCCGGCGCCTCGTTGCCTTCCGACGCTATCAAGTTCATCTATAAAGACTATGCAAGGGGCTTTCTGTTTGGCCTGTGCGAACATGTCGCGCACTCTTGCAGCTCCCATCCCAACAAACATCTCTACAAAATCAGATCCACTTATTGAGAAAAAAGGTACTCCTGATTCACCTGCAACTGCCTTTGCAAGGAGTGTTTTTCCAGTTCCCGGTGGTCCTATGAGCAAGACGCCTTTTGGGATCTTGCCTCCGAGTTTTTGGAATTTTTGAGGGTACTTCAAATATTCAATTATTTCTTCAAGCTCTTCCTTCGCCTCGTCACATCCAGCGACATCAGCAAAAGAAGTTTTTTTTGCATCTTCTGCGGCATACAATTTAATCTTTGCCTTTCCGAACGAAGCAAAAGGGCTTCCCATTCCTCCTGTTTTTTTTGATATGAAAAACCAGGCGATTCCAATAATTAAAAATGGAAAAACCCACCACATAATCATGTTCCTCAGGAAATTATTCTCTACCTCTCCCTTGAACTTAACGTTTTTATCTTCTAATTCGTTTACCAGCTCGATATCTTGAACAGGCACAGTGATGAAGGCAACGGGTTTGTTTTGTTCAGATACCGCGCTTTCATAGTGGCCTTTGATTACTTTTTCTCCTACAGTACAATCGACAATCTTTCCTTCACTTAAATACTCTCTGAATTGACTGTAAGTGATTTCGCCGGCTTTAGGCGTCAAGAACATCTGTATGACGTATAAAACTACAAGAAAAAGGAGTAGATAGCCTATAGAAAAACTTGTTTTCTTACTTTTTAAATTTTTAGTTATTTTTTTTGGTGTTTTCTTGTCTTTCTTCTTCATTTAATCCCTGACGGTATATGTGCTTGCGACATATTGTGCATGTATGGTATGTGTAAAATTACAAACTTGGATTATATGTAAATATCGGTTTTAAGTCAAAGTAATAAATTAGTAGATTATTCTTTGGGCTTTGGGTAGGAATTCTAGGAGTTGACTACAATGAAGGACAAATGGCAGTTTGAAGCGTCACAAAAAATGTAATAACCTTTGTGAGGAAATGGTCGGGGCGACTGGATTCGAACCAGCGACCTCTTGAACCCCATTCGGTTCAATTGGTAAAAATTGTTTTTTGGTTTAGTTGTAACTATTTTATTTTATTAGGCTTATAGGCACATTTCCAAAATCAATTTTAGTCTATTTTAGAGTGTTTTGAGATATTTTGGGTACATTTTGGACACAGCCGACCACTTGATTATTATTCAAGAGATGGCATTATTTGAGTCTTATTGGGTTTTTTGGGTACATTGTGGGTACATTGAATAGGAATAGTCAATCTCTTGATTGGTCTTCAAGAGGTCGGATTATTTGAGGTTTTTTGGGTACATTTTGGACACAGTTGGCCTTTTGACTGATATTCAAGAAGCTGTGGTCTTGTATGGTAATGTTGGAGATAACCCGTTCTAAAACAATTTTTATTGTTCAGATGTATGAATGGGATATGACATACATATTACACTGGGAACAGGCACACACACACCTCCTGTGTTCCAACGTTACCTCTGGAAGGAATTCCGTAGTCTGGTCTTGTAAACATGATTGTAAAAGCAAAGAAAAAAGCTTTTTGACAAGCCGTACCTCTTGAGGTACACTGTGTATTGTGAGGTGCATATGAGGGAAGGTCTTAAAAGAGTTATAGTCCGGTTTTTTCGTACTGATTCAGGTAATGAACCGGTGCGGAAATGGCTTAAAAGTCTTGCGCCTGAAGACCGTAAAGTTATTGGTGCAGATCTGCAAACCCTTGAATTTGGCTGGCCTGTCGGTATGCCTTTATGCCGCTCATTAAGCTCTTGGAAGGGATTGTGGGAAGTACGAAGCAATTTAACTGGCGGCAGAATAGCAAGGATTTTGTTCTGCGTTAGAAAAGAAGAGTTAGTTTTATTACATGGATTTATCAAGAAAACGCAGAAAACACCGGACCAGGTGATTACGATAGCTGTTAAACGCATGAAAGGAGAGGATCATGGTTAAAGAAAAAAATGTTGGCTCTACTCTAGAGAGTTTTCTTAAGGAAGAAGGAAATTATGAAGAGGCACAGTCAACAGCGATCAAGCGAGTTATTTCATGGCAGCTTCAAGAGACTATGAGAAAACAAAATATTAGCAAATCAGAAATGGCGCGTCGAATGAATACAAGCCGTACTCAACTTGCCCGTTTACTTGATCCTGAAAATGATAAGGTACAGCTTGATACGCTCTACAAGGCTGCTTCTGCTGTTGGAAAAGAACTCCATCTTGAACTGGTATAGTCCCCCTCAGAATGTTAAACTTTTCGTGTGGTTGCGATTAATTTAATACTGACTAACTATCCTTAGCTCCTCTGCGATCGCTCTTTGATACCGCCAGTTGCATAAATAAGGCCCGTACAGCAAATCACGAAAAGTATTACGTAGGCATGGCAGCCTGTAAGCCATGACTATTATTGTTTAACCTTGCAGCGTGGTATTACGAATCGCTGTATGAAACGGTGGGTTTACTTCCATAAGTTCATTAACAAGATACCTGATGTGTCAAGTGGCAGCAGGTATTATTGATGATTATAGAAAGGATGATTGAACATGAAGAAACGTTCTAATATTTATACAATTTTGATAGTTTTTCTGCTTCTTACTCAGCAGATTATTTCAGGCTGTACAACAACGGTTACAAAGGATATCCAAAAGGATGAGTTAACAAAAGAGGATGGACGTAAAGAAGAGTTGGTGAGAGAGAAGCTGGCGAAAGAGGAGTTATTAGCAAAGGAGAAGTTAGCGAAAGAGAAGTTACATATGGAAGAAGATCTGTTCGGCCAGTACCTTTATAAGTTTATATGTTCTGCCTGCCACCCGCTACCGGAGACCGGTGACTACGACTATACCCCTGAAGAGTGGTCAGAGATAGCCGACTCTATGTACGATACCATGGAACACAGGAAGTTGATAACATTAAAAGAGATTGAAAAGATAAAAGACCATCTGAAAAACAAGTTAGCCAAAGAGGAGTTAAAAAAGAATGAAGATGA
>Ga0209249_1002187_pt1 | contig 16576 bp, 15 predicted proteins | sample SaaInlV_200m_DNA_4_FD_184653 | JGI IMG/M metagenome (GOLD analysis project Ga0209249, IMG submission 184653) | Marine microbial communities from expanding oxygen minimum zones in the Saanich Inlet - SI037_S3LV_200m_DNA (SPAdes) (version 2) | ecosystem: Environmental > Aquatic > Marine >...
CTAGTCCAACAAATACTCCTGCAAGAATTTGATAGAGCATTAAGGATTGAAAAATATTTACTTTTGATTGTTTTTCTCGTTGAATTATTAAAATTATTCCATAGGCAATCGTTGAGATTACCATCCCAACTGTCACTCCTAATAAGGGGGAATCCAATTCTTCTAATCCCGCGCGAATAAAAACAGCACTAAATGCAAAACAAATAGCTGTACCCAACCCAAAGATAGAATCATGCCATTTTGAGTTTCTTTCCTTTTGTAGACCAATATCTTTATTTCGCTCTGAAGTTATGACATACACCCCATAAACCACGATCGCAATACCTATAATAATCGGTAAACTTAGATATTCTTCAAAGAATATTAAACCAACCAAGGTAGCAAATAAGGGAGTTGCTCCTATTAGCGCACCCGTTCGGGCAGCACCGACCCTAACCTGACTAATATTGATAAAGGTCCACCCTAAGAAAAAATGAACAAATCCGGCTAATCCAAAATTAACATACACCCGCCAGCTAGCAGTTTTCAATAAAGATACATCTGCTGAAATAAAAGAAGCAAGTAAAAGAATTACCGAACTTACTAATAATAGAATAAAGGTAGATTTAAAAGCATTCCCGATTGCACCCATTGCCTTTCGGTTAAATACTTGGAAAAATCCAAATCCAATTCCAGCTAATGCTGCCCATAGAGCACCGATCATTGCGTTTAACTCCAAAAAATATTTTAATAAATTGCGTTTATTTCTAACTTTTTTCAACCAGATTAACTAATTTACCATTCATGTATCCAGAGATATCATCCATTGTAATTTTCAGGATTCGGTCAACAGCGCCATCTGTATACCACCCTAAATGGGGGGTGATAATCACATTTAAATCCTCAAAATCACGGAAAACGTCTCGTTCATCTTCCAACACATCAAGCCCCGCACCGGCGACATGTCCTAACCTCATCGATTCCATTAAAGCCTTTGTGTCCACAACTCCCCCGCGAGCCGTATTAACAAGTACGACATCTTTTTTCATTTTAGCTAATCGTTCCCCATTAATGAGATGCTGTGTTGATTCATTTAATGCTAAATGTATTGAGATAAAATTACTATTTTCGAGCAAATGATTTAGGGGCACATATTCAAATCCAAATTCTTTTTCAGCATCCTTGTTTTCGTAAACATCATTTGCAATCACTTTCATCCCAAACCCATTCGCTATTTGAACGCAATGAAGACCAATTCGGCCAGTGCCAACAACCCCCAATGTTTTTCCCCTGAGTTCCATACCTTGCATCCCATCACTGGAAAATAAATGGTCGTTTTTATATTGATTATTCCCTCTAACAATATTTCTTGCGACCGCTAATATTAAGCCAAAAGCATGTTCGGCGATCATGTGCGCACCATAATCTGGCACAAAACAAACTGGAATTCCCCGTCGTTTTGCCTCTTCAAGATCAATATGATCATAACCTGCTGATCGGGTAATTACCAATTTTAATTCAGGAAGACTTTCAAAAACCTCTGCGGTAACCTTGCCAAATTGATCTCGCATGCATAAGATCTCTGCTCCTTCAGCAGCCGAAATTATTTCCTCAGCTGTTCGGAGGGGTGGATGAATTGTAAATTCGCATCCTTCTAATTTAATTTTGTCAACATCTTCAAAAACAAAATCAGTAAAAGCTACCTTAATCATTCCTTGAATCCTTTTTTGCTTTAGAAACTTCCTCGATTAGTTGACTAGCAACTTTCGTAAGGTGTTCAAATTTGCCTTCTTTGATCACTTCCTTATCAAAAAGTTTTCCGCCCACCGCAACCGCTTTTGCTCCCGCCCGAATATATTCCCCTGCGTTTTGTACATTAACCCCTCCGGTTGCAACCATTCTGGCATCCGAATAAGGACCCAACAAGGCACGAATGTATCCAGGTCCACCAAGACTTGCCGGGAAGATCTTTAATAAGTCTACGCTATTCTCCATTGCTATTTGCACTTCAGTCGGTGTCAACACGCCAGGAATAATTGCAATACCAGCCTCGAACGCTAACTCCATTACTCCCATACTTAATCCAGGAGTAATAATGAATTGTGCACCCGCTGAAATAGCTTCTTTTGCGGAATACTGATTACGAACTGTTCCGGCACCCACAACAATTTTTTCACCAAATAATTCCCTTGTGCCAGCAATTAATCTTGCTGCATCAGGGGTGTTCATTGTGAATTCAAGCGCTCGAATACCTCCCTCTACTACAGCCTTAGCAGCAGAATCTAATCCCTTGGATGTATTCGAACGGATAATAGCAATAACAGAAGTATCGAGAATTTTTGCTATTATTATTGATTTATCGATCAACGAGCCATCCTTTGTTCCCCTTTTGAGATCAGTTCCTCAACTTCTTTCCGGGTTGGCCACGGCCAATCTGTGGGTGAAGTCTGGGTGAGGGAAGAAAATGCATTCCCCAACTCAACTCCATTTGCAATATCCCCCTCGAGGTAGCCGGTGAGAAAACCAGCTACACAAGCATCTCCCCCACCAAGTCGATCAACCACTTCAATATCATATTCGGTTCCTGTGTAAAGTTTGCCATTTGAATATGAAATCGATTTCCAACGGGCAACCAGATTGGTCACCATACTCCTCATTGTGATGAGTACGGAATCAAAACCAAATCTTTCTGTTAATTTTTCTGCAACTTTTTCCGGGTTTTCTGCACTTATTCCAGAGATCAGCTCTTTGATATTTGGTTCATTTGGTAAAGAAGTAACTAAAATATCGACATATTCCATCATGGGCAGTTGACCCTTTCGAGCTTCTTCCAACGTCCAAAGCGCGGCACGAAAATTAAGGTCATAACTTACAAGACAACCGACTTCTTTTGCCGCTTTCAAAGCCTCCATTTGCACCGTTGCTGCCGAAGTACTTAATGCGGGAGTAATTCCCCCCACATGGAGTAGCCGTGTTTCCTTTAATAAACTATGCCAATCTATCATTCCCGGTTCTATTTTCGAAAAAGCAGAATCTTTTCGATCATAATATACTTTTGTTGGTCGAGGAGCCGCGCTGTATTCTACGAAATAAAGCCCAGCACGATCCCCATTTGCCCAAACGATGTTTTCAACGTTAACACCAAATTCAGCACCTTTATTGGCCATCATGCGCCCCAAGGGATTATCGGGCAATCGACTCACCCAAGTGGATTTTAATCCTAACCTTGCTATGCCTGCCGCAACACTTAGCTCAGCTCCACCAACAGTGGTTTCTAATAACCCTGTTTGCTCTAAACGTGCTTGGCCCGGAGGGGAGAGGCGAATCATCGCCTCTCCAAAAGTTACTACGTCGTATTTCATATTAGATCGGAGGCCATGCAACGGTATAGAGATGCTTTCCACCATTCAGCGGGCCTTTTAATAGTTCGTCAACTTCTTCTTGTGTAAAGCGTTGCGTCACCAGGGATGCATCAGGTAATTTTCCGACTGGGAATTTATCTAAAATATCATCATGTAATTTGACAATATAATCTAATAAAGCTTCAGTCCCTTCTCTTGCTTTTTCCACATCGGCAAGTGTAGCAGTTCCGACAACCCCTTCTGGGTTACCTTCAACTTCAATGGTTCCCAAACCTACATGGGCATACCAGGGGATTGGACGTTGATACGCATTTGCAGCAGAATCTACATGTCCAGGAGGAAGGAAACCAACGGCTTTTGTGTCCACTGCATGTTCCATTTGGATCATTTCAGGGAACAATGCCAAAGAATAGGAAGTTTCAGCTTCATCTGCATGAACAAATGGGGTATCAAATGGTCCGCCATGTGCCTTATCTTTGATAAATGGTTGTATAGCATAGTACCAATTTAAGTTAATTAATATAGATGGAACTTGATATCTTTTAGCAAAGCGATGCATTGCCGTAGGAATCACATATTCTTGTCCATGACCATTCAACAGGATCATTTTACGGAAACCCGTATTCCAAAAACCTGCAATGATCGAACTAAGATAAGCTGTAAATGTATCTTCATCTATAGGAATTGTTCCAGGCATACCAATATGGTGATAAGGGTGACTGCCAAACCAAACGGGTTGAGATACGGTACAACCAGTTTTCTTGGCAACCGCCTCAGCCATTCTAGTAACTAAAAAAGTATCTTCCCCGTAACAAGCATGGGGACCATGAGCCTCGGTACTACCAATTGGGATAATAATGACATCATTTTCTTTTACTCTTGCTTCTACTTCCATCATATTCATATTTTGGAAATAAATTCCATCGGCAGCATCCATATGTCCACCTTCGGGGGGTATAGTCCATTCATGTTTACTCATTTTTTTCTCCTAAGGGTTAATAATTACTTTAATCGATCCACCAATACGTCCATTAAAAGTATCAAATGCTTCATTGATCTCATCTAATTTGAAATGGTGGGTGATTAATGGTTTGAAATCCATCCTGCCATCAGCCATCAACGGAATAGCTCGTTTCAAATTCAACTTTCCTTCGGCTTTGGGCCCGGTGATTAATAAGTTCCACTGTACAATTTTGTCTAATTGCAGGGTAACAGGGTCATGATAAATGCCATTAAAAGAAATTCGCCCATTTTTTCTGATAAAATCTAGAACTTCGGCTGCCGGTGCAGATTGCCCCGTACATTCAACGACCAAATCGGCCCCAACCCCATCCGTTAATTCCATCACACGATCAACCACATTTTCTTCGCGCACATTAATCGTAATATCCGCACCCAATTCTCGCCCTACTGCTAATCTGTTTTCGCGGGTTCCAGTCAAAATTACACGTCCTGCTCCAAGGATCTTTGCAATATGCGCCGACATAAGACCAATTGCGCCAGGTCCAGTGACTACAACTGTTTCCCCAGCACCAACCCAGCCAATACGTTCATATCCATATAAGACTGTGCCTGCACCGGTCAACATTGTCCCTTCATCAAAACCAATACTGTCATGAAGTTTATGTAAAGTAGTGACGTGACAAGCTGCAAAATCTGCATACCCACCATTTGTACTAAATCCATAATGGCGGTGCCCTAATTCATAATTGCCGTAATTTAAACAGGTGGTATATAGACCTTTTAAGCAATTTTCACACCGTCCGCACCCTTTATGGGGCTCTACAGCAACACGATCCCCTTCCTTCAGTTCAAAGACATCTGGGGCAACTTTGACCACTGTGCCAGTAAATTCATGACCAGGTATAAATTCTCCTAAAATTGGATACCCTTTCCAACCTTTATTGATAATTCCCGGGTCACTCCCACAAATCGCTACAGCCTCCACCTTCACTAAGACTTCACCAGCACCGATTTGAGGAACTGGAACTTCTGTAACTCGTAGATCTCCTAGATCGAATAGTACTGCTGCTTTCATTTTTTCCGGAATGTGCATATATGCTCCTTTACACAAGTTTTAATTCACAGAAATGTGAATTTCAAGGTATTAACACTACTTTTACAGCTTCTCCACTTCTAGCTAACTGAAAACCCTCTTCCCAATCTTTTAGTGGCAATATATGAGTAATCAATTCTGTAGGTTTTAAGGATTTCCTCTCAAACATCGAAAGGGCTTTTTCCCAGCTAGAAAATTTTGAGCTATAGCTAAAAGAGACTTTCAAAGCTTTGAATAGCGCTTGTCGATAAGGGATCTGAACATCGTCAGTCGGTGGTTGGCCGATTATTCCTAGCCGACCAAGGGGACCGACAAGGTTAAAGGCCTGTTGAATGGCTGGAAGAGCACCGGCCAGTTCGATTACTACATCGACACCTTTACCATTTGTTAATTCATTAACAAATTTATCGAGATCAATTTTTTGAATATTGACCACATGATCAATCCCTATTTCCCTGGCTTTTGGTAATCTAGCCTTTTCATCTTGCTCCAATCCTGTAATGATCACATCAGAAGCCCCAGTAATCTGAGCCATTTTTGCAGCCGCAATGCCAATCGGCCCACATCCTAAAACCAGGACAGTATCTCCGGGATTAATTCCTGTTCGCTCTAAGACCCCATGTACCGCAACAGCAGAAGGTTCTGTAAACGCTGCTTCTTCGAAGCTGAGAGTATCTGGTATTCTATGAAGTAGCCAAGCAGGCACCTTGATGAATTCTGTAAAAGCCCCATCTGTAAAATATCCGGGGGCTTGCTTGAATTTACATGCGAAGGCGTTTCCAGTTAGACATTGTCTGCAATGCCCGCAAGCTCCTACATGTTGTTCAGATACCACTCGATCCCCCACCTTCCAGTTAACAACCTCCGATCCTACCTCCACGATTTCTCCAGAAAACTCATGTCCAATTACGACGGGAGGGATAAAAGGATGCTGATCGTCAAATATCTTGAGGTCACTACCGCAAATGCCACAAGCGCGAACACGGATCAAAACCTCTGAAGAGGAAATTTCAGGAATATCCACCTCTTGAAGTTCAATATTTCCAATTCCATTGGAAGTCTTAATTAAGGCCAACATCAACTTCTCCTGGATGCAAAAGAATCCTGAGAACTTCTTCGGTTCTATTAGAAAAAATATCCCATGCTTGATCAAATTGAGATAATTTCATATGATGTGTGATTAAGGGTTGGATATCAATTTCACCTTTTCCCATCATGATATTAGCTAGTTGAGAGATTCTTTTTGGATTTGCCATCGTGCCAAATACATCCAGATGCCCGCGCACAATTATTGATAGGTCTATTTCTAATTTGGTCCCGGGGCTTGTAGCCCCGCCCAAAACGACCCGCCCCCCTCGTCTGGCTGCATTTAGAGAAAAATTGGCTGCACTGGTTGTTCCTGCAAATTCTAAAACCAAGTCAGCACCTAAATCATTTGTGAGGTTTTTTATTTCACTTATCGGATCATCAACACTATGGATATTTAAGGTTTTTACATCGCCAAATCCCTCTGCAATTTCCATTCGCTTTTCGTCTTTAGCTGTGCCAACAAGAATGGTTTGCCCAGCCCCAAAGGAAAGGACAGCCTGAACCGCTAGCAGTCCTAGGGTTCCGGGTCCAACAACCACCACATTTTCCCCCTCCATAATTCCTCCTGCACGTTCAATGGCCCAGAGAACAATTCCAATGGCATCAGTAAAAGCCCCATGATCATAATTCAATCCCCCTGGCAATACATGAACTGCTTCTGCCGGAACAAGACAGAATTCTGCTAAACCGCCGGGAGATGTAAAACCGATATGTGCATGGCCTTTTTCGAAATTTCCATAGTTTAAACAAAGGTTGTAAAACCCTTCATTACAACGTGAGCAAGACCCACAGCCCACGTGGACTTCAACACCAACCTTATCACCCACTTTGATATCCACCACCCCCTCCCCAATTTCTTCAACTAATCCCCCAAATTCGTGCCCCGGGATATGAGGATAAGAAATATACGGCACATGACCCTGAAACATTTTTAGGTCCGTCCCGCAAATTGTGGTTGATTTAACTTGAATCAATACTTTTCCAGGTGCAATTAAAGGCTTCGCTACCTCAGCTAACTTGTATTTATTTGGTTTATCAAATACCACCGCAAGCATTGTTCACCATTCCACGATTTATGAAATATTTCTTTTGTATAAATCAAATATTTAATCCCAATCCAATACTTCAGGCAATTTTCCTCTTGCTTTTAGGGATCCAACAATTCCGGCAGGGAAGAACAACAAAACCACTGCTAATAAAACTCCAGTAGCTACAATATTTAATTCCGAAGAACCAAGTTTTGTAACAAAGAACTCGTTTATCCCAATAAATAATATTGCACCCACTACGGGACCAGATACGGTACCTTTACCACCCAGAACGGACATCAAAACCATATGCGCACCAAGCAAGATCGTTAGAAAAATACTGGGTCGCAAATAAGTCAAATAAAAACCCCACATGGATCCAGCAACACCTACAAAGAAGCCACTCAGAGCAAAAGCGAGAATCTTATATTGTTTTGTTGGTATACCAGCCGCTTCAGCCTTGATCTCATCCTGAGATATCGCCCTCAGGCCAAGCCCAAACTTAGAATGCCGTACCCGATATGACATATAAACAGCCCCGACCGCAATAAGCAACATTGCATAATAAAATGGTATTTTGGAGTATTCAAGTGGAATCTTTAAAAATGGAAGGTACATTCCTCCAGTTCCACCACCATAATCCCAATGATCAAGAGAAATTTTGAAAAGCAAAACCATAGCGATTGATGAAATAATGAACGATGCCCCACTTGTTCGCAGGCTGATTAGCCCAAAAAAGAATCCAAATGCAACGGAAAGCAATCCGGCAAGGGGAGCAGTAATAAATGGAGAGATTCCAAATTTTAGGTATGCAATTCCCGATAAGTACCCACCTATCGCTAAAAACACTGTATGGCCTAAAGAGGTATAACCCGTATAACCACCGATCATGTTCCAGCTAGAAGCTAATGCAATAAACATAAAGGTATACAGTAGCATGTGTAAATAATAATTTACATTATCAGCAAAAAATACCGAGCCTGGAATTAGGATTAAGATTCCCAAAATTGAGCCTATAAAAATTTTCTTTTTCGTAGTTATTTTTCCCAAAACTTCTGTTTTGGATTTTGTTGAAACTTCAGAGTTTTTCTCAGTCATCTACTTGACCTCCATCTTTTTACCAAATAAACCTTGAGGTCTAAATAGTAGGATTATGAATAAAGCTAAGAAAAAGGTCGCCACTGACCATGTTGGGCCAAAAAAATGACTCACAAAGGTGGCTGTTACTGACAGCAAAATGGCACCAACAAAGGAACCGGCCAAACTTCCCATACCTCCCAAAACAATTAAGGAGAGGAGAATACCGATCCATTCCCAATGTTTACTCGGATAAAATGGGAACATATATGTCGTCAATGAGCCAGCCGCTCCACCCATCGCAATACCAATACCAAAGGCCACAACGGATGCTTTCTCAATATTGACCCCGACAACTTGGGCTGCGGTTGAATTTTGCATCGTAGCTCTAATTGCATTGCCTAATTTTGAGTATCGCAAAAATGCCCAAAGACTGATGATCAAAGCAATACTTAATAAGGTGGCATACAATTGCCCCTTTGGCAGGAAAACATCTCCGATCCAAAATGAACTTGTTGAATAGGGTACCGAAACTGTTCGGAGAGTGTTTGTGAAGAAATAACCCAAGGTTCCTTCAATTATTAAGGCGATCGAAAAAGTTAAAAGTACAGTGAGTTCACCAAATCGCGCATCTTTTTCAAGACTGCCGAAAAACACTTTGTAAACGATTACCCCCACCAAATACATCACCGGAATTGTGATGATTACGGACAATATTGGGTCAAGTCCATAATTGGTGAAAGCAAAGTATGTAATAAAAGAGGCTATCATCATCAGGGCTGCATGGGCCAGGTTTACAATTTTCATCACACCAAAAATGATCGTTAAGCCTGAAGCCATGAGTGCATACACACCACCGATAGTAACTCCGATTACCAACAACTGGAATATTATTGTTGAATCTGTCATTTTGCCACCCGCTGAATTTTCCCAAGATATAATTCTTGAATTCGAGGATCATTTAATATCGTATCAGACGGTCCTTCAAACCTTGCTATTCCTAAATCAAGAACACAACCCCATTCAGCAAAATCAAGACCTTTATGAGCATTTTGCTCAACCATGACGATGGTCATTCCTGATTCTCTTAATTTTTCGATACTATCGAAAATTACTTGAATAATATTTGGGGCCAGTCCTAAAGAAGGTTCATCCAACATGATTACTTCTGGCTTTAGAATTAAACTTCTGCCAATAGCTAACATTTGTTGTTGCCCACCAGATAGAGTTTTTGCAAGATCCGAACTTTTTTCTCCAAGGATTGGAAACATTTCAATTACTTCTTCAATTCTGGTTTCTACGAGATCACGGTCCTGAATAATATAACCGCCCATCCTAAGGTTTTCCTTGACAGTCATATCAGGGAATAAACTAAAATCTTGGGGGACAAAACAAATCCCACGATGCAATATTTCATCAGTCCTCAAATTGCTGATATCTTCCCCATTAAAAATTACTTTACCCGTTCTAGGATGTAATAATCCACATATAATCTTTAATAATGTCGATTTGCCCGCACCATTTGGACCAATTATGCAATAAGATTTTCCCTTTTCTAAATTTAGAGATAGCCCTTTTAAAATGTCAGGACCTACTCCATACCCAGCGGTAACTTCTTCAATTTGTAAAATGGGCATTAGGATCCTCCCAAATATGCTTCGAGAACTTTGGGATCGCTTTGTACCTTTTCAGGCGACCCCTCCGCTAAAACTGTGCCATAGGCCATGACGACAACTGGATCACAGTAATTCATAACTACGTCCATATTATGTTCAACAATAAGGAAGGTCACACCTTGCTTATTGATTTCAATTATCTTTTCCATAATGGTCTCCAGCAATGCCGGGTTTATTCCGCCAGCTGGTTCATCTAACAAAATCATCCGTGGATCAGTCATTAGGGTCGCTGCAAACTCCATCAACTTCTTTTGACCATAGGAGAGACTTTTAGCTTTTTCATTAGCTAAATGCGTGATCCCGACAAAATCTAACAAATCCATCGCACGATCTAATTCTTTCTTTAAAATTCCGCTTTTTAGGAGGTCCATAAAACCTTGAGTAGGGGAATGGACAACCAAATTCTCAATAACGGTCATTTCCTTCAAATCACGACTTATTTGGAAGGTTCTACTCAACCCCTTCCTGGTGATCTTATGTGGCGCAAGCTTATCAATCCGCTTATTTTCGAAGACCATGTGTCCAGAATCAGCAGTGAGAAGCCCACTAATTAAATTAAATGCTGTTGTTTTTCCCGCCCCATTGGGTCCAATTAAAGCGGTAATACTGCCTTCCTCCACACCAAAACTACAGTCATGTACAGCTTTTATTCCACCAAAACTCTTGTTTATGCCTTTAAGTTCTAATAATGCCATAAAATTAACCACTTCTTTTTTATAGTATTCATCCGTCACTCATTAAATATGGCCGGGGAGAAACCCCCGGCCATATTTAGTTTTAAAATCCCTACTCGATCAATAAGTTTCTATTGAGCGGGCCAATCTGGTTTAGGCCAAATGACATCTACGGTTCCGGGGAACTCGCCAACTGGATATACAAATTCCAGGGAGCCATCTTGCCATTGGGTCATTACAAAGTTTGCATCAATTGCCAAACCTCTTTCGTCCCAATATCGGTCACCAATGATTGTCTTGACAGGATCATCAGCTGTACGGGAAGCTAACCAATCTCGAATAGCTGTGTTGTCTGTCGTTCCGGTAGCGCGAACTGCTTGTTCGATACCTTGGCAAAGAGCGAACGGAATTGCTTCGTCTTCGTCTGCAGGTCGGCCAAAGGCGGCTTCAAAGTCAGCTTGGAAATCTTGGTTGGTATATACTTCACCAGCCAACACGCCTTCCCACTGAACAGCAGGGTGCCACGCAGCGTGGATCATGACGCCATTAGCAGCTTCGCCAACGCCTTCATAATATTCACTCTGTGTACCTTGGCTCATATAAATGCCCTTCGGGTTGTAATCAACGGTCTGCAAAGCACGAGTAAGCAAAATAGCTTCGTCTGCAGATGCAGTTAGACCAATTACAAATTCAGCGCCACTGGCTTTCATAGAGTTTGCCAATGTTACCCAATCTGAAAATCCTTCTTCTGGCCACATTTCTTCAAACACTACTTCTATCCCTGCTTCTTCTAATAAGCTAGGAACTGGAATCTGTGCATCACCGGTGTCTACTTCCCCACCCAATAGACCTACAGCGATTGAACCAGCGAAAAAGTCATCAGCAAAAACAACTGCTGCACTGGCAGGTTTATCGCCAGTTGCAACCAAATCGTTGATCAAGTTGACAGGTGATTCGCCGACATATTCTGCTGCTAACTGTTGGAAATAGAATAAGTAGTCAAATCCACGCTCATAAATCTTCAATGAAGCGCCAGAAGGAATAGGGTTAACCATCATCGCTTGCTCTGTGATAGAAGTTTGCGGGAATGTCAGCTTACTTGAAAATGTTCCAAACAACAGATCAACTTTATCGACAGAGATGAATCGTTCTGTTTGTGCGAGAATTGTATCTACGTCCGATTGGTTATCACTTACCAGCAATTCCACAGGTCGATCCAATAACCCACCCGCGTCGTTGATCAAATCCACACAAAGTTGGTATCCATCTGTATGTTTTTGGCCAGGAATAGCAAAACCACCAGTCAATGGCATTGAAGCACCAATCAAGATTGGTTCAACTTCTTCCATTGGCTCCTCTACCGGTTCGTTTGCAACGTCATCATTCATAGCATTATTTTCAGCATGATTATCATTCATCGCATCATTGTCTGAATTATTCGCTACATTGTTTCCACCACAGGCTGCTAAGCCAACAGCAAAAATCAATAATATAAGCAACAAGCTTTTTGTAAATCTCATGTGAATCTTCCTCCAAATAATTTTGTGAACTTTCCGAACAAAAACTATTACAAATTATTTTTCATCGGCCTCCTTATTAATGTGATTTGTCTCTTTTCTTATCAAATAAGCCTCTATAAACCAGAAATATTGTGTAATTTATTTACTCAAAAATTATTCTGAGCTCGAACTATATATCCTAAGTGGGTTTTCAATAAAATTTGCCAAAGTGTCCAAAAATTTTGCGCCTCTAGCACCATCAATAATTCGGTGATCACAAGACAGGGATAACCCCATCATTGGAACGATTGCAATCTGACCGTTCACCGGAATTGCTTTTTCAATTATTTTTCCAACTGCTAATATTGCTGCTTGTGGGGGATTCACAATAGCAATAAAACGATCTACACCATACATCCCCAAATTGCTGATAGTGAAAGTACCGTCTTGAAGATCCTGCATCTTTAGTTTATTGTTCATTGTCCGAGAAACGATACCTTCCCTTTTTTCCGCAATCTCATGAATCGATAATTTGTCTGTATTTGGGATTACCGGAACCACTAATCCATCATCAGTTGCCACTGCCAATCCGACGTTTATCTTTTCATTACTTTGGATCGAATTGTTGATCCAAGCGGAGTTAACTCTCGGATGCGCTTTCAAAGCCATTGCTACAGCTTTTGTCAGTAGATCAGTAAAAGTGATTTTTTGGTCGGTGTCTACTTTCGCTGCCCTTCGCCAAGAAACCAATTGAGATGCATTAACTTCTCTTTCTAAATAAAAGTGAGGGATTGTCTGCCAAGCTTCCGTCAGTCGGTTTGCCATAGTTGCCCAGGCTTTGCTCATTTCATAAGGTTTCCCTACTCTTGATTGAGCATGACTTTCAGATGCACTAAGCACGTCTTTAGCCAAAACAGCTCCCTGCGGTCCGCTTCCCGAAATTTTTTGAATCTCTAATCCAATCTCTTTTGCAAGACGCTTAGCTTTCGGAGATCCAATAGCAATATCATTGGTATCTGCCTTAGTATTTGAATTATTCAAATAGGACAAGACATCTGCCTTTTGTATTCGCGCACCATCGGTCTTGATCAGATTAAGATCAATTCCATTTTCCTGTGCGATATTTCGTGCCACTGGGGAAATATTGATATTATCTTTTGTAAATTCCTTAGATATATCGTCCGATCCGGAATTTTGGGTAGGCTTGGTCACCAGCTCAGTTTCAGGAGCCTGTTCACCTGGGGCAAGAATCCATGCGATTACAGTCCCCACCTGAACTTCTTGATTGACCTCAGCTTGGATACTTCCCAATATGCCATTTGCTGCTGCTTCAATTTCTACTACAGCCTTATCAGTTTCGATCTCCATGATCGATTCGCCTTTAGAGACAGATTCACCTTCTTTCTTTAGCCAAGCAATTAACTTTCCGGTCTCTTGTGCCATCCCTAAGGCAGGCATGATTACTTTAGTTGCCAAATCAATAATCCTCTAATTAATCCGCTGGTTTCCAGCTTTTGATCTCTTCAGCTGAGTACTCATTATTTTTATGTGATTCAGTTTCACGAGTTAATGACATCGGTCCAGTTGCTGTTTGGTAATGATGTCCACCAGCAACCATCAAATTTTCTGCAGGGAAGCGAGAAATAACTTCGCAACCATCGGCCGTCACAACTAATTCCTCTTCAATTCTTGCAGCAGACCATCCGTCGGTGGAAGGCCAAAATGTTTCAAGAGCAAAAACCATGCCTTCTTCGATCACCTCAGGATGATCAAGAGAAACTAAACGGCTAAAAACCGGTTTTTCCCAGATTGCCAGACCAATGCCATGCCCATATTGCAGAGCAAAGGCATCTTCTTCATTTGCAAATCCAAATTCCTGCGCTTTTGGCCATAATTTAACAATATCTGCAGTGGTCACCCCTGGTTTGATCGAATCAATTGCCACATCAAGATAATATCGACAACGTTTATAAGCATCTATCATCGCTCGAGATGCGCTGCCGATCGCAAATGTTCGATAGTAACAAGTTCGATACCCCATATAACTATGTAAAATATCAAAGTATGCAGGGTCACCGGGTCGTAATCTTCGGTCACTATGCAGATGAGGATGAGGATTACAACGCTCCCCTGAAATGGCGTTAACACCTTCTACATATTCCGAACCCATGCTGTATAACAAATTGCTCACCAAGCCGACACATTCGTCCTCTCGCATTCCAGGCACCATAGATCGATACAATTTATCATATGCTGCGTCAACCATTGAAGCTGCTTGATTGAGCAAGAGAATCTCATCCTCGGTTTTTATCATTCGGGCTTGCTGCATTAATTGTTGTCCGTCGACAATATTAATTCCCTCATTTTGAAGCGCAAATAAAACTGGAGGTTCGACCATATCGACACCAACCGGTTCATTTAATAAACCACGCTCTTCTAACTCAATTCTTATTTTTCGAGCCACATCCTCTGCCCTGCCCGAAGCAGGGTTCATTGCTCCACGAAGTGTAGATATTCCAGCTCGAGAACGCCCCTCACCTAACCATGGTGCATAAAGAGTATGGTGCTTTGCAGCTGAACCAAAATCCCAATTGATCGGATCATCATCTTGGGGCAATAATGCAAAACGCGCAATTTTGTCGTATCCCCAAGTTCCAATGGTTGTGGCAGTAATATAACGAATATTATTCATATCAAAACATAACAATGCACCCAGTTCTGACTCTTTTAAAATTTTCTTAATTCGCGCTAATCTTTCCTCTCGAAGGCGATCAAATCTGATCCGCTCCTCCCAATCAACCCCCATTGAACCAAAACTTTTAATCGACATTTTTATCTCCTGGTGCTTAAACTTTTCCACATAAGGTTTTAACCATTTCAACAACAGAATCGATTGTTGGAACAGTCAGATCTTCAAGAACAGGTGAAAATGGAACCGGCACATTCATTGCACCCATTCTTTTCACCGGAGCATCCAGATAATAGAATGCCCCATCGGCAATCGTTGAAGCGATCTCAGCTGTCACACCATATTGATCATGCCCTTCATCGATCACAATCGCTCGGCTAGTTTTCTTTGCAGAATCGATCATGGTTTCTTTATCTAAAGGCCAAGTAGTTCTTGGATCAATTACTTCAACACTAAGCTCGATTTCTTCCAGGCTTTTTGCCGCATCCAAAGCAACATGAACCATACTGCTGGTTGCTACGATTGTGAGGTCTGAGCCTTCCCTTTTTATATCCGCAACTCCAAAGGGAATCGTATAATCTTCCTCGGGGACATGGCCTTTAATTGTGCTATACATTAATTTATCTTCAAAAATAGCCACCGGATTATCATCGCGAATGGCCGTTTTCATCAAACCTTTTGCATCATAGGGCGTAGAAGGTACAACAACTTTTAACCCAGGTATATGACTAAACCAGGCGTGCAAAGATTGTGAATGTTGGGCGGCTGAACGGCGAGTTGCACCCATTGTCGTACGTAAAACCATAGGCACTTTCCATTTTCCCCCGGACATATAATGAATTTTTGCTGCCTGGTTGACCATTTGATCCATAGTGAGCGTGATAAAATCACCGAACATGATATCTATGATTGGCCGCATTCCTGTCATCGCCGCCCCAACGCCTAGACCTGTAATTCCAGGTTCTGAGATAGGAGAGTCGATCACTCTTTCAGTACCAAATTCTTCAACCAAACCTGTTAAAACTTTGAATGGAGTACCCGCTTCGGCTACATCCTCACCAATAACAAAAACTGTGGGATCACGCCGCATTTCTTCAGAAATAGCCTCGTTGATTGCCTGCCCAAAGGTGAGTTCTCGAATATCTTCTTTAACTGTAGACATGTTGGTCGACCTCGTCTAAATCAGGGTAAGGAGAATCGATGGCAAATTCAGCACCTGCTTCAATTTCCTTGATTACTTCTTTGTTGATCTCGGCAAATATTTTTTTATCTACAACGCCAAGTTCTAATAACCAATTTTCCATCAGAGTTAGAGGGTCTCGATTGTTCTTCCAATCCTCTTCCTCTTTTTTGGGTCTGTAATAGGCACGGTTAATATCACCGACATGGTGTCCATAATATCGATATGTGTCTGCTTGCAGGAATGAGGGGCCATCACCATTGCGTG
>Ga0209249_1002197_pt1 | contig 16524 bp, 14 predicted proteins | sample SaaInlV_200m_DNA_4_FD_184653 | JGI IMG/M metagenome (GOLD analysis project Ga0209249, IMG submission 184653) | Marine microbial communities from expanding oxygen minimum zones in the Saanich Inlet - SI037_S3LV_200m_DNA (SPAdes) (version 2) | ecosystem: Environmental > Aquatic > Marine >...
TTTGGATAAATGACGTCGATACTTTTGATCCAGCTCTTCGATGTACGCCTTGCCGATATACGTTATCATATAGAGCGTGCTTCCGCCTCTTATGACGAGTTGGTTGTCGCGATCGTCCTTTAAGCTGACCATGATGTTGATCTTGTCCCATCTGGCGCGGTTGTGCACATCGAATTTTTGATATTTCTTTTGCAAAATTTCGGTGATTTTTTTGTGCTTGTCTTCCAGTTCGGGAGACCTGGAAGTCAGCTGGATTTCCTTCAAGACAATGGGGAAACTATATCCCACGCTGCTTTCGCGCAGGACGCCGTCGGGATGGTGGATTGCCAGACCGGGCGCCATGGCGAAGGAAATCTCCATTTTGAAAACAACCCCCAGAATAACCACGGGGGAAACCTCTATGGAGTATCTGATGTAGAACTCACTTATGTGCTTTTGTTCCTTGCCCTCAGCGTCCCTGTACTTGACGATTTTCGACTCCATTCTCGGCAGCGACACGGGGTCGAAAAACTGCGGTACGTGTTTTTGAACCACCTCTTTCAATTTGTCGGAAAGTTCTTTTTGGGACACCAGGTTCTTGATATCGACAGTATTTAACAGCACGGTATCGGGAGACATGGCGCCTACCTTTTGCACCACCTCCAGAAAACTGTCCTCCCACAAAATGGAGCCGAACGGATCGATCATATCCTGTTCCTCGGCAAAAACGGAGGAAAATAAAAATAATAAGCTAAGAAGATTTATATTTTTCATAGATCCGCCCTGAAAAAGGATACGTTGCCGTCCCGCGATATAGAGGGATTATAAAAAAGCCCTTTGGGGGGGCCGGTCAAGCGGTGAAGCAGGGAATTGTGCAGAAGACCTCCGCCATCCCAGGTGAGGAGAGATGAGGGTGTAGAGAGTAGGACGGGTGCTTGGGAAGTCATCCTCTTGTCATTGCTCTGAAGAGGCGGTGGGAACGATGGTATGATGATAATGTGTACGGTCGAGTAAGGAGATCATCCTGGCCATGGTCGACGTAGCATGAAAGGAATGAAAAGCTCCCTCTGGGATCCTCTGGTAATGAAATCTCACCGGGAGGGAATTGGAAAAATGGCCCCTCTTGTATGACACCATATAAAGTGCTATAATAGTGTCATGTGTAAATTTCGATGTGTGGTGGACACCAATGTCCTCTTCGAGGGGCTCACGAAAAAGGGAGGAGCAGCTGGATTACTGGTCGATGTCTGGCTGGCCGATGCGCTGGAAGTTTGCGTCTCCAATACACTCGCTCTGGAATACGCCGATGTGCTTCCCCGCAAATTGTCGGCCGCTCGCTGGCAGCGGCTGGGTCCGGTATTGGGCACGTTGCTGGAAAAAGCGTGCTTTGTCACCATTTACTACACATGGCGTCCCGCTTCACCCGATCCCGGGGATGATCACGTGATCGACTGCGCTATGAACGCCGGGGCCGTGGTCATTACCTCCAACTTGCGCGACTTTCAGTCTGCCAGGGCTTCTCTGGGTTTACAAGCGATCACGCCAGTCGAAGCTATTTTGCATTTAACACGAGGAGAGGATGCGCTATGAGTCGGTTGACATTACGTCTACCTGAAACGCTGCATCGGCAGCTGACAGACCGGGCCGGTCGTGAAGGCGTCTCGCTCAACCAGTACATCGTTTTTTCGCTGACGCGCCAGGTAACGCTGGATTACATGGTCCATCCGGGACCAGAACCGGCGACTCAGCAGGCGACTTTTTCAGCGCTGCTCGAAAGGCTGGGACGCGCGTCGTTCGACGAGATCCAGGAGACGCTGGAAGAGCGCGAAGAGGTTTCATCGGAGAGCGAATTGACCCCCGAGGTGGTCGCCCGTCTACAGCGTCTGAACCAGGCAGGGTCCTAGTCGACCAAAGAGGAGGCTTTTCTTTAGACCCGCCTTTGGGGGGGGGGGGCTGCACGTCAAGCAAAGAAAAAGGACTTACACCAGATCTGGTGTAAGTCCTTTAATTTTATGGTGGAGCTGCGGGGAATCGAACCGCGCAACGGTGCGGACCCCAGAGAGACAAAATCCCAACATAGCGATGCAGAAAGCGATCAGAAACAATCACTTGCTTCATCGGCTAAAAGCGACGAAAAACATAAGCCACACACATCCCTGCAAGAAGAATACGAAATTTTGCGCCCGAAAAGAGTACCCGCTTCCCGACGATTTGGCGGAGGTGGTGGCTGCGTGGGACAGCTTATCCGGGGAGCTGAGGGTGAAGATTCTGGCGATGATCGCATCGGAGATCAATAAGGCCTTGAAGAATATCATCAACAAGATGGAGATGAAAAAAACAGGATTTGTCTTCCAGACGCAAAGCAGAAGCCGAGGTGCCAGGGATAAGGAGCAACCTTGGCATCAGGATTTTGTCACGCGCAAGTTCAAGAAGCTTATCCGCAAAGCAGGGCTGAACGATATTTATACTCTCCACTCGCTCAGGCATACCTATGCAACTATGCTTCGAGAAAAAGGGGTTCCGCTGGATATAGTGCAAAAGCGATTAGGTCATTCTTCATATCGCACTACGGACGAAAATTATGACCACAGCAGTGCAATTGCCTTCAGAAGCCAGGCGGATTTAGTGAATTTTGAGGAGGAAGTGGAAGAAGGAGAAAAAGAGAAAAAGGGCTGATTTGCACTTGCTATTACTTGACCTGTCGGACAGCTCCAGAAAGTCTCAAACCGTCGATCCAGAGACTTTTTTGATTCTCTGCTTACAAACGATATCACCCTCTGTCGTTGATATCGAACCGCTGGAGTATTCGGAAGGTATACAGAAGAAGAAGAGGACAAAGCCATCCCAGAGAGATCATCACAGATCGTTTGGGACAGCTTAGAGGTTTTTTTTCCTCATTCATTCCGCAGAGCATCTATAGGATTACTTCTCGCTGCTTTCATAGCAAGCAAACTTACTGTTGCCAGAGCAGTCAGAAGCGTCATCACACTGCCGATCATAAATTCCCATAGATTCATGTCGATTCGATAGGCAAAGTTCTGTAACCACTTATTCATCGTGGAATAGGCTATTGGCCCAGCAATGATGCAAGCGACGATAATCAAAACGAAAAAACCTCGATAAATCAGTCCCAGAATATCCGTCAGAGAAGCGCCCAATACTTTGCGAATGCTAATCTCTTTGGCTCGACGGGCTATTATCAAGGATGACAGGGCAAAAACCCCCATGCAAGCCAAAAAAATCGCAAAAGCAGCGGAAAAGCCAGCGATCTTCCCCCATAGCTTTTCTGTTCGGTATTGACGCTCAATATCTTCGTTGAGAAATGAAAATGTGAACGGCTGCGAGGATGGCGCAATTTTTTTCCATTTGCTTTCGATTTGAGAAAGCGTGTGTTGCATTTCCAAGGGATTTATCTTGAGCAGAATCCGTCCTAACCTCGGACCAAGCTGCAATGCCATAGGCTCCATTTCATGATGCAAAGACATGTAATGATAATCTTCAACAACTCCAATAACGGTTTTGCCCCACAATTCCTTGCCGAGGAGTGATGTCCATCCAAATTCATCAACCAATTTCCGATTAACAATCACAGCATTTTCCTCATCACCGGGGAAATTTCGTGAAAAATCTCGCCCCTCAAGAAAATCAATCTCCAAAAAACTGATGTAATCGTAATCTACAATGTAGTTGTGGATTTTAATCAACTTATCTCCAAGTCGATGCGATGTATATCCAGTACCATAACCAAAAGATCTGGATGTGCCCGTTATCCCCTCAATGGCTTCATAGGGCTGGAGTTCGTTCCTGAATAATTCCAGGAATGCACGCCCTTTGTAGTAATCAGGAGTTCGAATAACAATGATCTGATCGTCAGTAAATCTAAGATCTCTTTTTTGTAGGAACTCAAGCTGGAAGAACATAAACAGCGTGCAGATGATCAGAGAGATGGACAGTGAGAACTGAAAGACGATCAGAATACGCGTCAGTAAATTTGCGCTTCCAATTTTTTGCCATCCTTTCAAGATTAAGATTGGATGCAGATTGGAAATGACCAGCGCAGGGTAGCCACCGGCCAGGAGACTGATCACTATCACCAGCAGAAAAAGAGCAATAAAGGTACTGGGGTCGTATCCGATTGCGAGTTCTTTCCACAAAGAGATTTTTCGCAAAGAGCTATTGATCATTGGCAACAACCATTCCACAAACACCAAGCTAATCAGTAGTGCGAAAAGGCTCAATACACCAGCTTCTCCCCAGAACTGCTTGGCGAGCTGGCTCCTGCTTGCTCCCAGGACTTTGCGTATGCCGATTTCTCTCTGGCGTGAAGCAGCAAGACCAATGGAGAGATTCATAAAGTTGACACACCCAATTAGAACGATGCAAAAGGCTATACCAGATACGATGAGCAGCGTATATGGAGATGTTGGAGCCTTCGTCCCCAGACTGCTAATGGTGGTGTCTTTGTGAATTTCAGAAAGGGATTGGAAGTGAATCTCTATGGGAGCGGGAAAGTGTGATGGGGTCCAATGGGTGAGTTTATTTTCGAGTTCTGTAACGTCAGCATGTTCAGATAATTGAACGAATGTGAGTGTTCTGAGACTTGTCCAATCTGTTAATTCTTCTTCTCGTCTTACCGCATCGGGAAATCGCTCAAATGGCAGAAGAATGGAGAATTGAATACTGGAATTCGAAGGCGGTTTCTCAATGATTCCTGTTACCGTAAAATCATGGGATTGATCACGCAGCTTAATAGACAGCTGTTTCCCCAAAGGGTTTTCATCGCCGAAATATTTCGTTGCCACATATGGGGTGATGACAATGGCATTTCTATTCTGAAGTGCTGTTTTGCTATTGCCTTGCAGCATTTGGAAAGAAAACATGCTAAAAAAAGCACGATCGATGAAGGCAATTGCTTCCCTGGATGAGATTTGGGAACGCTCGATTTCTCCAACACTCGCTTTCATTCTGGCAAATCTTACTATTTCCGGGAAATCGGTTGCCAATTCCTCTGCAAAAGGGATCGGTACTGCCGCTTGTTTTTGGGGATCTGTACCCTGAAATTTGAATGATTTATTGTAGTGCTCTGGAGCCGCTTTGACATATATCCTGTAAAGATGGTTCGCGTTTTGATGAAAGGTGTCATAGCTCAGTTCATAACGAATAAATACAAAAGCAATAAGGCTAAATGAGAAGCCAATTGAAAGACCTGTGATATTGATAGTTGAGAAAATCCTATGACGAATCAGGTTCCGAATAGCAACTGTGAAGTAATTCCTCAGCATTTTTTACTCTCCCTACTCATACCGCAGCGCATCGACCGGGTTTGATAAAGCCGCTTTGATTGCCTGGACGCTAACTGTGAGCAAAGCGATGACTAATGCTATAAGACCACCCAGAAGGAAAACTCCTGGGCCAAGATTGATTCGATAAGTAAAATTCTGGAGCCATCGGGCCATGGCAAAATATGCTATGGGCCAGGCCAGGAGATTGGCGGTGATCACAAGCTTGCTGAATTCCTTAGAAAGCAGAGAGATGATACTGGCTACAGAAGCTCCGAGCACCTTACGGAGCCCTATCTCCTTTGTCCGGCGTTCCGCAGTAAAGGTCGCCAGCCCAAAAATCCCCAGATAAGACACGAAAATCCCCATCAGGGTAAATGATCCGAATATGAGGAATAGTCGATTTTCCTCTCGGTACTGCCGATCGAGTTCATCATTGAGGAAGAAGAGCTGGACCTGGAAGGAAGGGGAAAAATCACGGATCTTCTCCTCCAGGAATGGCATCACTTCAGCGATCTTTTCATTCTTGATTTTCACCGAGATTAAATTCCCAGTACCGGCACGGATTATCACCGGCTCGATGGGGTGGTGTAAGGATTCCAGATGAAAATCCTCGATTACGCCGATTATTTCCCCTTTCAATTGCCTGGGTGATTTATTAGAACCCATCATTTGTACGGGGTTGCTCTCCAGTCGCCTACCGATCGGATTTTCCCATCCGAACTGCCTTGCGGCTTCTTCGTTGATGATAAAAGTCCCTGCATCAATGGATGAATCTTCACGGAAATATCTTCCGTCTATCAGTTCCATACCCAGGGTCTTCACAAAGTCATCATCCGCTGCGATAGACCAGCAATCTACGAAATCGCTTCTCTTCCCACCTTCCACGCGAAAGTGCCTGAATGGATCCAAAGTAAGTCTACCTGGAACGGAAGTTGAGACCGTGACATTAACAATATCGGGATGTTGTAAAAGCTTGTTTTTTAGATATCGATACGTCCATCTCTCGGGCTTAGCATCTTGAAAGACAACGACACCATCTTTGTCAAAACCCGTTTCATCGTTGCGCATAAAACTCAGTTGGCTATAGATGATGCCCGTGGCTAGCATCAGAGTAATGGAGACGACAAATTGGAAAACTACCAACCCTCTATTAAAGAATCTCCCTCTATTCCTTACTGTCATTTTCCCCTTCAAGACATCCACAGGACGAAAAGCAGAAAGGTAAAAGGCAGGATAGCTTCCCGAAACAATGCCGACAATTAAGGCAATACTAGCCAAACCCAGTAAAACCATCTGATCCTGTCCAAAATTCAATTCTAATTCTCGCTCGGCCAGAGAATTGAAAGTAGGTAGGAACAATTCAACCAGAACCATGCTCAGAAGTAGAGAAAGGAAAGCCAGGAAAAAAGACTCTCCTAAAAACTGCCTAACCAATTGCCTCCGTTGTGCGCCCACGACTTGCGTACACCCACTTCTCGAGCGCGGTGCGCGGATCGAGCGGTTGCTATATTCATGAAGTTGATGCAAGCTACGAAAAGGATCAGCAAGGCGATAGCTGTAAAGAGATAGACAAAATTGATATTTCCGCTCCGAGCAAGTTCCAATCTGAGATGGGAATGGAAATGGATACGAGTCAGGGATTGGAGGAAATATTGGAAAACGGTATAGGTGTCTTTGGTGTATGGATCATCTTCGTCTTTATACTTCTCTGCAAGAATAGCGAATTTTTCCTCCAGGCTGGCAGACGAATTGTTTTCATGCAAGAGGACATAGGTATATATACCCGGAACGAAATACATATTCGGAACGAAAGGATGATCTCTATAGTCCAGTACGGATTCGGTCAATAACGCGAGGAAATCTATTTTGAAGTGCGAGTTAGCAGGGATATCCTGCAATACTCCGGTAACCTGATAATCTTTTCCAGCTCGCGAGATAACCTTCCCCATAGGATCTTCCGTTCCAAAATATTTCTCCGCAATCTCCTCGGTCATTACAACGGAATAGGGTTCCCTAAGAGCATCGTCAGGATTCCCCTTTACCAATGGGAAAGTAAAAACGTCGAAGACATTGGCATCGGCCCAGACAAAATGCTCCTCATCAAATCGTTTTTCCCCATAATTTATTCTACAAACTCGACGTTTATAAAACCGAGTAACCTGGACCACTTCGGGGAAAGCATTACGCAAGGTCTCCGCTAAGGTGTACGGAGTATAGGCGTCAATTGGCACTCCTTTTTCATATGTCCCTTTTACGACCCGGTAAATCTGATCTGAATTTTTATGATGCCGGTCATAATTGAATTCATACTGCAGGAAAAGGGAAATCAGGATGACACAGGCCATCCCAACGGCCAAACCCCCAATATTGATGATGGAGGATATCTTCTGTCTGTACAGATTCCGGAAAGCAATCACCAAATAGTTCTTCAGCATCCTCTACTCCCCCTATTCATACCGCACCGGCAACGACCACAACCCAGGCCAACCGCGAGTCCGAAAGTGCTGATCGCGGTGTCTCTTCGGTGGCCTCGCAGGCTCCGCCACGCCATGATCAAGCAAGTGCGAAGTGCCCTCATGATGTTCCCCAGGAAAATGGACAGGTTCCCTTTAGGATAGTTAGAGAAGCGAGCTTTCGGATCGGGATAGACTTCCCCGCCGTGTTTATCGCAAATCATGTGCCATTAATTACAACCGCATATTTACCAATATTTTACGGGAATTTCCCTAGGTAAAGTACACAAAAAACTGTCCGCTAGTGATACAGTGATGTACGCCAGCGGACAGATGGGGTGGGGTGATTTCCGGAGGGGGCCAAAATCCAAGGGTAAAACGGGAACGCGTTCCCATTTTCTTTCTGAACTTCTACCCAGCGATCTCTCTCACGACATCAGACACGCCAGCGAGATATCGATCTTCGATTTATGACGTGAAAGAAACGATCCTACACGCGAGGTCGTTTTACGGTATGAAAGAGGAGAGAGGCTGAGATCTCAACCGGATGGATTCTGTGGGGTATCGAACGTACCCACAGATTAAGCGGTGTGGGTGACGAAAAACCGATCGCCAGTAAAATCGGTGCCCAAATGACGAAAAGGAGATACAGATTACCTGAGTCTATTAGGGTGATACCAAAATGGACTCGTTGTATTGATTATTGAGAATCCCCCGTCTCGAAGGTTATAATGAGATCAAGGGCTGTAAAAAATCAAGCTCGGATATGAAATCATCTTACACTGTCCGACAGGTCAAGTGATGGCAAGTACCGCTGATTACTCTTTTCCCATCTTTTTTTCGTCACCATTACGTCACCCCGAAGAAAAAGGACTTACGGTTATTCGCCGTAAGTCCTTTAATTTTATGGTGGAGCTGAGGGGAATCGAACCCCTGACCTCTTGAATGCCATTTCGTTGGAGGCTTTCCTTGTTGTTTCTCCTTAGTTCATAATGTCTTGTGTGGTAAGGAGATGAAGCATATTGGTCTTCATCATGGTTGGGGCTGTTTCAGGTTGCTTCTGCCGGGTCTGTTAGATGGTTGTTAGATGGAAATCTCTACGAGGAGAATGGCCGATCGTTTGGCAATCCCATCTTTCCTATTCACCCTCCTCCCCGCCGAGCATCCGGCTGCGCGATCGCCCCAAAGAGCGTGTCATCCAATCGACGGACGGCTTCGCGGTTTGCATCGGGGAATAGGTGCCCGTAGCGGTCGAAGGTGATCTGGATGGAGGCATGACGGAGTTGCTTCTGAACGTACTTGGGATTCTCTCCCTGGGCGATCAGCAGAGAAGCGCAAGTATGGCGCAAGTCGTGAAAGCGGATGCGTCTGAGACCGGCATTTTTCAGAGCGGGTTCAAACACGCGCTGTATCACGTTCCGATCGTTGAGCGGGGTCCCCTGGGTCGTGGCAAAGACCAAGTCAAGATCCTGGTAATCATCCCCGATCTTCAGACGTTCCTCTGCTTGATATTTTCTGAGGGCCGTGAGTGCGTCTAAACAGGTTGGGGTAAGATCGACGGGTTGCGCCGACCCTTCGGTCTTCGGCGAAGCAAATCCCCGTTCCTGAGTTTCCATCTTGCGCGTCAGCGTCTCGCGGACGAAATACTTCCCCTGATTCCAATCTACGTTGGCCCACTTCATCGCCAATAGCTCCCCAACCCGCAGTCCGGTTGCAATAGCAACGAGGAACAGGGCATACCACTTCTGCGGAACATGCTTCAGGAACTCCCGCACCTCGGCAGGATTGAGGCAGTCCATTTCTCGCTTGGGAATCCTCGGGTCCTTGACTTTGCTCCCAGGATTGGTCCGAATGTACCCCCAATCGACAGCATGTCCCAGCATTTGCCGCAGGAGTCCCAATATGTGCTTCACCGTCTGCGGTGCCAGCTGTGCTTCAAGTTTTCGTGATTTCAGTTCCTGCATGTCCTCGATCCCGATCTTCGCCAATTGCTTGTCGCCAAATATGGGCAGCAGATGGTTGCGGAGTAGGCTGAGGTAGAGTGCCCTGGTTGACGGACGGATCTGTCCGCTCGCGTATTTCTTCAACCAGGTATCGCTGAAATCGCGGAAGGTGATTTTCGTCGGCTCGATGAACTCGCCCTTGTGGAGTTGGGACAGGCGTTCGGCCAATATCTTCTCGGCATGTTTCAGTGTATTGGGCGATTCGACCTTCTCCCATTTCTGCTTCCGCACTTGCTGTCCCTTTTCTTCATCCCACTTCATGCCGACATCATAGACGACGAAATACTGCTCGATGAACTTGCCATCCTTCTTGGATTTGCGGGGGCGTTTCTGGATAGATCCACGCATGGTTTCTGCTCCTTGTGGGATGAGGATTAGTGGAAGCTTTCCTGGTCGTCTCGTTGCCGGTTGTCAATAGAAGCTCTTCTCGACCATCTCGGGCCGCCCGTCCAGAAGCACCATGAACTTGCGGGTTGTCGAGTCGGAGTCGGCCACCGCCGCCGCCAACAGTCGGCGGATTGCCTTTGCACGGGGATACCGGCCAACCGAACTCCTGTGTGTAGACCGGTGTTCTCTGGCCGAGGTCTGGCAACGAGCTATTCATCACCAGCACGTTTGTTGGCCGTATCTTGGGCATCGATCCAGGCAAGGAGTTCCGCGCGCGGCACTCGGATGTGTCGGCCAAGCTTCCGCATGGGGATGGCGCGGGTCCGGGTCCGCTCGTAAACCCAGGAGACCGGCACTCTCAAGATGTGAGCGACATCCTGGACGGTGAGGAGGTCGTCCAAACCGTGGGCCGATATTTCATTGTTCTCAATTGGTTGATGCGGATCATTGTGGAGCATTTGGTCCTCCTTCATAAGGATATAACCGCATTTGCGGTTATGAATCAGAAAAAAAAGAGAAAACTGTTCAGTGTCTGAAAAAATCCGGTCGGTGTTTCCAGACTCGTAGAAGCACATCGTCGAGGATCATTTCGTATTGAAATACAAGGAAGAGCGGAACGCCGAAGGAAGACTCCGCTGAGTAGGGATGCATCGCAACCCTCCCATCGGGGGATTGACCCATGGCCAAAGAGGAGGGGAATGCTGCCCTCATCTGCGTGATGGAGATAGGTGGTTTCCATTCGGCAGCAAACACCTCAACGATGCTCAGGACGTCACCCAGGGCGCGCAGGAATCGCGGTGCAATCATCCAATCGGCCAGTTGGGCGATCCCGCAGATTTTCAGTAGGTCGACGAAACTGAAGTGCCTTTGGTGGCCCTTGCCCATGTCGCCAATGGTGGGCTGGATGACTCCCTGCTCAATCCACAAAGCGACCTTCCGTCGGGGAATTTCCAGGATTGCGCTTACCTCTCCTACGGAGAACTCGGGGGCCGTCGGCGAGAGAATGAAATCCCCCATTGGCATTTCTGGCATATGGTCCTCGTTTTAGGAACCGCATTTGCGGTTACAAGTAGAATAAAGCCAACTCTTGCTCACCTGTCAAGGCTCAGACGAATCACTGATAAACAGACTGATCTCAGACTGAAACGGTCGTCCCAAATTGCCCTGAATGCAGGACGAATGATTGCCCATTTCAGTCCTATCTCCGCGCATATACGTCGAGATTTCCTGTTTTCTTACTTTGATCGTCCTGAAATACCCGGTGCCAGAGCGTCCGATAGCGCCCGGTAACGCAATCGTCCAGCGTCACTCCACAACTCAACACTGAGAGACTTAAGTTCCGTGAAAACAGGCAGTTTCTTCATACTGAACCTTCCACCATCTCAACGTCCCTGGCGTCTTCAGTACGGACAATAGGACCATCAGGACCATTTTCCGGGTAATTCCCTTCATGAGGAATATTTCTTTGAGAAAAGGTCAAAAGTCGTCCTGATTGTCCGTACGTCCGTACCGAGGCCGTTTCATCGCTCTGAAATCTCACGCCAATTCGGACGATTTTCCCGTTGATTTTGTCTCGTTCGATGCCGCGTTCCGACAGGCGCATTCCAAACGTTTTCTGCTTCACCGGTTGCGATCCCGAATGCTCACACCACTGGCTGTATGCCTGGTAGAGCGCCGTAGCTCCTTCGACGGCATTCGGCTCCATGACGCAGCACTCGTCCAGAAAATCGGCCAGAATGTCCATCTCGTCGCGGTAGGCGGCCGTCGCTGCCTTCACGGCATCTGGCACACCCAACCCCTGCTCCTGCCAGGCCAGACAGCCTTGCACCGCCCATGCCAGGATACCCGGCAATTCGTCCTTCAGCTTGATAGGTAAATCCGGTTCGCGCTCAGATTCCGGTATAGTGACGGTGAACGGGATCAATCGGGTGCGTCTCCAGATCGCCTCGTCCGTGCCGCGAATATCTGGCTTATGGTTGGCAGCCAACCAGATCTTGTATTGCGGATCGTACTCGAAGTGTTCCTGGTGCAGGAACCGAGCCGTTACCCGATCGCCGCCCGTCAACTGCTTGATGACGGTTTCGGATAGCGGACGCCCCCGCTCTGCTTCAGTGGCCGCCACGAAACGTGCACCCTTCAGCCGAGCGATATCATTTCGCGGCCCGTCTCCCTGGCGCTCCAGGAAAGTGCTGAAGTCGCTCTGCTGCGCGTAGTCGCCGAGTAGCGTCTGGAGTATCGTTAAGAAGACGCTCTTGCCGTTGGCACCCAGTCCATACAGCAGGAAGAATACCTGCTCTCGCGTCAAGCCGGTGAGCGAGTATCCGACGGCTCGCTGCAAGAACTCGATCAGTGAGCGGTTGCCATCCATCACCCGCTGCAGGAACTCCTCCCAGAGAGGACAGACGGCCTCTGGATCGTATTCCACCGGTGCCAACTTGGTGATCAGATCCCCACGGCGACTGTCTTTTAGTTCGCCTGTACGCAGATCGAGGGTGCCGTTGACGACGTTGAGCAGCCAGGGATCGCTGTCGAGTTTGTCAGTCGTAATCGGTAGTTCGGATTCGGTCAATTTGATCATGGCTTCCAAACGCACCCGGCTCTCCGAACTCTTGGCGTGGTCCGCAATCTTCTTACGCTCACTCTCGTCAGCCTCCTGCCCGGCTTCGGCGTAGATGCTGCGTACCGTCTCTTTGGCTATCTGCATGATTCGATTGCCCCTATCCGGCCCCCACCGTTGGCCATCCCAGGTCAGGAATTTTCTCCACTCGTAGCAATAGTACATGTCGGAGCCGAACTGTTCGACGAGACGTTGCGCATTGCCCATATCGGTGAGATTGGCACTCGGGACCGATGCGATGAGGGGCGTATTTTCATCTATCTCAATTGGTTCATATGACACTGAGTCATTCAGGATGACTCGTAGGGAGTCTGTGCCATGTTTCTTCAGTTCATCCGTCACGTCCCATTTTTCGGACCGATCTTCCGGCCATGAGGCGATCTTGATTTCTTGCACGGAGGGCACTAATGCAGCGGCTCGTTTCGATGCTCCCTTTCTTCCGGTATCATCATTGTCCATCAAGAGAGTAACGACCTTGCCCTTGAACCGTTTGACGGCCTCCTCATCCGGCACCATCTCTGCCCCATTCGTCAGCGTGATAGCAGGTATATTCTGACTGATGAGAGCCAGGGCATCCAGTTCCCCTTCGCAAAAGACCAGTTCATCACACTCCAGTTGGTCCGCTGGGAACAAGCGCGTCTCTCCGTATCCCGCCTTCCATGATTTCATCTTGGCGATGGCCTCCTCAGCCTTCCGCTGGTCGGGTGAGAGCCAAAGCCGGATGTTTCTGATGGCACCCTTCTCATCCAGGATCGGGATAGATATCCGGCGCTTATCGTTTTCCTCCACGATGCCCAACTGATATCGATCGATGACTGCATCCGAAAGCATTCGCTCTGAACTCAGACTGGCCCGGTCGTCTGGCGTCAGCGCGTTGTGCAATTTCTCGACCATGTCCTCGGGGATAGGATCAGGTGATGATTCCCGCTTATACTCGGATCGCTTTGAGACTCTGGAGCGTCCGAATGTTTCCGATTGGTTGTACAGGTCCGACATCTTCCGTCCCATGGCCTTCACTACATCATCCGATGTGCAGCCGGTGTGGCAGTGGACGAGAATCTGTCCATCATCCCCCTCAGTCACAGACAGACTCGGATTGCGGTCGTCATGGGCAGGACACCGCGCCTGGTAGCCCTGGCCGCTGGGTCTGACATTCTCAAGTAGATTGAGGAAATCTTGGAACTCCATATTACACCTCTTCTTCCACTGAATCCTGCATCTGGTATTATCGCAGGTTACGCCGTTCATATTTCAGGTTGCCGTTTTTGCCTTGAACTCCGCATCCAGGCAAGAACCTCATCGGAGGATTTTGCCTGTTCATCATATTCACCATACCGCCTGGATAGAAGCCCATCTTGGTGAGTTCTTTTTCTCATTACTTGTCCTCTCGTTGCCGACGGGCGGGTGCCGCCATTAAAGGAAGCAGCCAGAGACTGCCTCTGACATCTCAATGATACGCAAAAAGGCGGAGATGTCAATTCATGTTAAGATGATGTTTTTTATTGACTTAATGGACGGCCTGGGTTGTCCATCAGAGCAAGGTTGCTCCCTGGTCAGGGACGTCCTCAACGGCTTGATTTTTGGCCACTTGGGGTCTCAATATCCGTATGGTTTTCTCGTCCCCAATTGTGCGACTTTGTCATTTGCGCCACTTTTGTCCGACGGCTGTTATTGGAGGGACGTTGCGGATTCAGTCATAATCGACTTTTACCTGGGGAATGGGACGCCAATGACTTGGGAACCAGAACCAGATTTAGCCGCCTTCATGGCGCGCTTTGACGGGCTTTTTAGACGCTCGGAAGGACGGAAAGCTCTGCTCCACTATACGGCCGGTTTGCTGACGGATCTACCGGAGAAAACCGCACAGGGGGTGGCGCAGGTCATACCGGAGGCCGATTCCCAGCGACTCCAGGGATTCCTGACGACTGCCAAATGGGATGAGAGGGCGCTCAACGAGCAGCGCGTGGCCTGGTTGTTGAGCGAACTGGACCCAACACCGTGTATTCTGGAAATCGGTGAGGTGGGTTTCCCCAAGAGGGGACCGAGGTCAGTGGGGGTTGCCCGTCAACGGATCGGCGCGGATGGCAAAGTAGAAAACTGCCAGGTGGCGGTCGCCGCCGTGTGCGCCGGAGGTGGCACGGCCTGGCCACTGGATGCGCGACTCTACTTGCCGGAGGACTGGGCGAACGACAACAACCGTCGGACGCGTGTTGGCATACCCGAGGATGTGGATTACCGAACGAGGCAGGAAATTGCTCTGGAGATGGTTGATGTAGTTCAGACATTGGGAGTCGACTGCGTGGTGACCGGCGACCTGGACTTCGTTTGCACCGGTGACTTCCTGGAGGGTATCAAGCGGCGCGGAGTTCCGTATCTGCTCGTCATTCCGCCTGAATCACAAGTCGAGGGTGGTCTTGTTCCCCGCCAGGTTGACCGTGTTGACGAGACGCTCGATCGGGTTCCGCTATCCGACTATAAAGAGGTGACCTGGCGCGACGAGAGGAGCCGAGAGCGGAAAAAAACACTCATTCCACTGCGAGGTCGTGTCGTACAAGAGGACTGGCGGTCCCCCGTGGGTTGGCTGGTCGGGGAGCCGGTATCGGCACCGAAGCGGGAGATCAAGAGATATCTCTTGACCAATCTTCCCATCGACGATCAGTTGGGCCAAATCATCGATACCGCTGGGTCGCGATCCGGCCTGACGGACTTCATCAATAGCGCGGCGGACGAACTCGGGTGGGGTGATTACCAGGGACGGCTGTGGACCGGTTTCCATCGACACACTGCCATCGTCATGTTGGCTTATAGCTTCTTGAAGTGGATTGAGCGGCCTCAACGTCGAGAACTACCACGCCCTCGGACGAAAAGACGACGCTATGGCCTATGACACCGCCTACCCAACCGGCTTATCTACCGTTGATCCGCGAGATCGGGCGCGGGGCATTTTGCTCGGACTCGCAGCGGGGGACCGGATCGGCGGACCGCTCCGCATGGCCCTCTGCCTGGCCGAGAGCCTTGCTGAGAGCAAAGGGTTCACCCGAGAGGATATTCTCCGCCGCTATCTCGCCTGGTGGGGCGTGGAGGGCTTCGATAGCGGCCCCGTGGCCGGACGTGTATTCGATCTAATCGCGTCCGGTGTCATCATCCGGGAAGCAGTCGCTCAGGCCCACGCCGAAAGCGGCGAACTTACGGCTGACTGGAGGCATCCATGGCGTTTGCGGGGCTGGAGAATTACTGCCCGATGCTGGTGGGAGCGATCGCTGGTGCGCGGTGGGGAGCAGAGGCCATTCCCTCGGAACTGACAGCGCATTGCGAAATCCTGGATCGAGTCCAGGCGGCAGCCGACGCGTTGACCGACTCATGGTAATGGGAAACGTTCCATTGGCCACCAACCGGCTGCGCTGACGTGGTTGATCCGCCCATCGAAGTTGTGGAGTCTGTCCAGAAAGCTGGACGCCGAGTCCGAAAAAGTGGACGAAAACCGCATTTCAGTCGTATTCTGTCCAGAAAGCTGGACACGATGTGGTGGGCAGATCTTGAACTATTTTTTCTCCTTTCTGTTCGCTATTCCATAAATATCAACAAGTTAGCGCCCGTTGTTAGTGAGTGATCCTCTTTTTGGCACGACCTTTGCGTTTTCGTATCCTTCAAGTAAGGCGGCTCCATGGTATTTTGTTGCTAAAATGACGGCGAGTAATCTGAGAGGAAGGCAACATGAATCGGATTAGCAATACAGCGAAGTTGGTGCTGTGCTTTGCGGTGCTGGGCGTTATGGCTGGTGGAGCAGGGGCGCAGGAGGTGCT
>Ga0209249_1002199_pt1 | contig 16516 bp, 18 predicted proteins | sample SaaInlV_200m_DNA_4_FD_184653 | JGI IMG/M metagenome (GOLD analysis project Ga0209249, IMG submission 184653) | Marine microbial communities from expanding oxygen minimum zones in the Saanich Inlet - SI037_S3LV_200m_DNA (SPAdes) (version 2) | ecosystem: Environmental > Aquatic > Marine >...
TAGTGTTTGAACGAAAACTCACCCATCTACTGCGTTGCTGCAAAAGTTTGAAATCCTCATGTACAGGAGTACACTCCGGTTTCAAACTTTCTTGCGCCTTGTATATGGGCAATTTTTCGCCCAAACACGGGTTTCCGTTCAGGCACTATCTATGAAGTATGTTGCTTCAGGCTGTATATTAAAAGCGCTCATAGATTTCTTTTCTCAAAAAAGGTGAGAAACCCTTTGATCTTATAGGATTTAACAACAACTTATTGATTATATCGGTCTGCTTGGCCTTTTGTTCACTTATAATAATAACTTTTACATTGCCGTTGGTTCTTTGTTTAAATTTTTCAGGAATACGAATAAATCCGTTTTTGATTTTCGCCTTAAATTCAATGGCTTCCATGATGCGACTCCTTAAAATAATACTTAATTGATCTTTATTATAAGTTATAAATTTAATAAGGACAACTTTTTTGTCATGGCCTGCGCATTTGGCCGGGTCTGACCCTGATAAGTGTTTGTTTTTATGGGAAAATTGTTAAAATTTGGGGTGTTTTTTGCTCTTAGCCGCCGCTTTTTGGGGTCAAAAACAGCATTGTAAGAATTAAATAAATCCCTGCCGACTGATGTAGAGCATCACCTGCTGGGCAGCCTCATCCGGTGTCAGGCTTGTGGTGTCGATGTTGAGTTCCGGGTTGGACGGATCTTCATAAGGGTCATCCACGCCTGTAAAGCCTTTTAAAAGACCGGCCCTTGCTTTGGCATACATGCCTTTCCTATCCCTTTTTTCACATTCTGTTATGGGTGTGGAAACATGGATTTCAAAAAATCCTCCATGGGCTTCAATGGATTCTCTGATCCGGGTTCGTGTTTTTTCATAGGGTGCGATGGGGGCGCAGATGGCTATGCCTCGGTTTTTTGTTATTTCTGCTGCGACAAAACCGATTCTTTTTACATTGATATCCCGGTGTTCCTTTGAAAAATTGAGTTCTGAAGAAAGGTTTCTCCTGACAATATCCCCGTCAAGAAGGGTGACGGGTCTTGTCCCGATTTCAAGAAATTTTGAATAAAGGATATTGGCAATGGTGGACTTGCCGGCTCCGGACAGTCCTGTGCAGAATATAGTAAGCCCCTGTTTTAAAGGCGGGGGATAGGATTTTTGCAGTTCATGGATGACTTCCGGAAATGTAGCCCAGTCCGGCACTCGTTTGCCGGTCCGGATTCTTTTCTGGATATCTGTTCCTGTAAAAGAAATCGTGTCTGTATCTTCTGGAACCTTGCTTGCAATTTTGTATTCATCTTCAAAGGGAAGATAGACCATTTCTTCAAATGTGACGATATCTACCCCGATTTCTTTGTGGGCATTGGCGGCAAGTTTTATGGCTTCATCATATTTATAAAAGGGTTTATTGCTGCTGCCATTGCCCGGGGAGGCATGATCGTGGCCAATGACAAAATGGGTGCAGCCAAAATTTTTACCGATGATCATGTGGAGGATAGCTTCCCTTGGGCCAGCCATTCTCATGGCCAGGGGCAGCAGGTTTAACACATATGAGTCAGGGGGATAGTGAGCTGATACTTTCTGGTAACAGCGCATGCGGGTGAAATGATCAAAGTCGCCTGGTTTTGTAACGCCTGCTATGGGCAAAAGAAGAAGGTTGGCGTGAGCTTTCTGCATGGCCTGGATGGTCATTTCAAACTGGGGCCTGTGGATGGGCTGCCGGGTCTGGAACCCTACAATGCGTTTCCATCCCAGTTTGGAGAACGTTTTCCGGACTTCAAGCGGAGTGTTTCTGATCTGTTTGAAATCAGGATGAATGGGAAGACTTAAGGCTTGAACGTCACCGCCAATGTAGCATTTGCCTGATTTGCTGTAAAGGTAGTCAACACCGGGGTGGGTTTTGTCCTGGGTACCATAAATTGCCAGGGCTTCTTTTTCCATGTCCAAAGTCCAGATATCTTCAATATTCATGATCCCTAAAAGAAAACCTTCCGGATCTCTTAAGGTGACGGACTGTCCTGTTTCAAGGGTGGAGGCCAGACTTTGAGAGATATCCAGGCAGATGGGAACAGGCCAGAGTTCTCCGGATTCAAGGCGCATGCGGTCCAGGACAGATTCATAATCAATTTGTTTCATGAATCCTTTTAAAGGAGAGAAAACGCCCGTTGTCAGCAACTCAAAGTCACAGATCTGCCGGTCATTTAAAATGACATCCGGCAAGGAGGCGCTTAAATTTTTCAGCAGACTATGCTGCTCTTCGTCTACAAGGAGATCAACGAGTGTGTTATCTTTGTCTGGCATGGTTTCCTTAATCAGTTTAGTCAGGGTCTGACCCTGATAAGTGTGACCCCGATAAGAGTTTGTTTTTATGGGAAAATCGTTCCAAATGACTGCGTTTTCACTTCTTAGAACCTACTTTTCGGGGTCAAAAACAGCATTTTAAGAATTTTGTTTTAGGAATCAGGCTTGCATTATTATCGTTGAGGAATAAGCCTTCAGCTTCTCGCAGTCAATGCCTTTTCTTGTTTTACCCTTTCGTATAGCCAGACCTTGATCAAGGCCCCTCGGTCCACACCTATGGTAGCTCGGATGCCATCGATTTCACTAACCAGCTCTTCCGCCATATCGATTGTGATACGTACCTTTTTACCGTGCCGAACAATTTTGGCTTTGGAGATGTCAATCAAATCATGAATATCCTCACCATCATTGAATCGCCGGTCAAATTCTTCCGTGCTTTTTGCTATTTTCTTTTTAACCATAAAGATTTGCCTCCTGCTTTCTGGCGCGTCTAACTGATATAATTCGCAGGGCACTCCCGCGCCACGTAAAAATTGCCGTCCATAGTTTTTTATCAAGCTTAGCTATCAAAATACTCCTGTTTTAAAGTGGATAGGAACTCTGGATTTCGACACGGTTGCAATCGTCCCACAAGGCCCTGGCTGTATCAAAATCAATGCCGTGTTTGGTTTGGTTACTGCGGCTTTTCTCATTATCCCATTCAAATGTTATGTCTGAATTATACATATATTACACAAAATTGCAACAAAATTTCTGTTTTTCGTTTTTCAGGGTCTGACCCTGATAAGTGTTTGTTATTAAAGTAAAATTATTAAAATTTGGGGTGTTTTTTGCTCTTAGCCGCCGGTTTTTGGGGTCAAAAAGCGGGTTTTAAGGGAAAAAATGAGATTTTGTTTTGGAATCGGCCCAGAATCATCATTATCATCTGATTAATTCAGGATGATTTTCATGTAGCCAAGTCAAAACATCTTCTTTTAATTCGCTGCAAAATTCGATGAGTTCATCTGCGTCTTGTTAGAATTAACAACAGCCAGTGGCAGTCCGACATAACCCAGGCCAATTACAGCAAGTTTCATATCATCAATTTTTAACATTTTTTCTTAAATTTCTCTTAAAAGTCTTCTAATTTGTCCAGCCAGGTAGAAAGGAATTGAAAAAAGCTTGTATTCAACGGATTCACCTCCGGGTAATTTGTGTGAATCCTTTAAAATATTTGGTTTTGCAAGATTAATCCGGACAGCCAGCCTAACTTTTTTATCTTTTATGAATTGATGCAGTGATTTTAAACGTCCTGTCTTACCTGCTTTAACTTCAACCGGTATGATTTGAACTCCTAAAGAAATAACATAGTCAACTTCGGCTGAGGAATTTTTTGCTTCTCTAACCCAGTAGAATAGTTCAGGCTTTTTATAGAACTCATCCAAATAAAGGAGGTGCTGACCTACAAACTGCTCACACAGACTCCCGGAATTAGCCATCATTAAATCATCAACATGTTCAATATCAATCATACTCATTCCACAGGCAGTCGCCATTAGTCCAACATCAAGAAAAATGAGTTTAAATTTTTTTTCATTTACCTGGGAGCCTAAAGGCACACCATTACATGCACTATGCTTAACACAATATGTAATTTTAGCCAGTTCAAGCAGATGCAGGGATTTGGCGATGCTTTGAGCTCTATCATGCCTGTCAATATTCACATATTTAAACTTTTCCCCTACAATAAGAGGAACTTTCTTAAACAGATTAAGGATACGCAAATGATTAACTCTTGATGCATATTTATTAAAATCGTCTGCATATGTTTCCAGAATGGATGCTTTTACGATTTCGGATTCGTGAAAAGATCCTTTTTCTAAATATGCCTGAACTGCCTCCGGCATACCTCCAATGATTAAATATGTTTTAAAAAGAGCCACAAGCTGAGAATGAACAGGATCAGGAAAGTCTTCTGATATAGAATAATTTTCTATATACTCAACCAGCATTGTTTTGCCGCTTGCTGTTAAAAATTCTTCAAATGTCATGGGGCCAAGATGCAGATACTCAATTCTCCCAACCGGCATAGAGAACGTATGATCTTCCAGAATAAATTCGAGCAGGGAACCGGCTGCAATTATATGCATGTCAGGCAAATCTTCATAAAAATATCTCAGTTTTGCAAATACTTCCGGTGCAGCCTGTATTTCGTCTAAAAAAAGAAGGGTATTTTCAATATCAATTATTTTATTAAATCTAAGTTCTAATAGTTTAATAATTTGCTCCGGTGATCCGGAAAACAAAGATTTTATCTCATGGTCACTTTCAAAATTAATTTCAATATAATCTGAAAAATTTTGTTCAGCAAACATAGATACAAGATATGACTTTCCTACCTGTCTTGCACCTCTTATTACAAGCGGTTTTCTTCTTGGCCTTGTTTTCCATTCCACAAGGTAATCTATTGCTGATCTATGCATCATTTAATTGTTATAATTATTTTATTGATTTTTTACAAGGTTGTTTTGTCAGGCTGTGTGTTTTTTTCCAAGGTATTATTTTGAGGGTCTGACCCTGATAAGTGTTTGTTATTAAAGAAAAATTGTTAAAATTTGGGGTGTTTTTTGCTCTTAGCCGCCGCTTTTTGGGGTCAAAAACAGCATTGTAAGAATTTTGTTGGACTCTGGTTTTTTTATGGGAAATGGCGATAAATATCTTTACGGTGCAACGCTTTTTCCAGAATAATAGCATCACCTTCAATTTTTAGACCTATCCTGTAAGATCCGAATCGAACCTTAAAACACAAGGGGTAACCTTTCATCTGTTCTATGGCACCCAATTGATGTATTGACCCGGCCTGGGGAAGTTCCTTAAATACGAAACGTTCCATTTTGACTCTGTGTGGAGAAGGAATTTGAGAAAGTTCTTTTAAAAATTTCTTTCTGTATTTTACTTTCACGCTTCTTTAACCAGTTGCCTATAATATGCCTGGGCATCGGTTAATTCTAACAAATCAGAGTCTGTGTTCTCTTTCATTAAGTGAAACAGTGCGTGGTCTTCAAGTAATAGTTCCATTTTTTCAAAAACATCAATGGGAATCTGAACTGCTACTTTCCGATTATTCTCATCAACAATATATTGTTTATTGATCAGTTCCATTTTAATCACTCACACCCTTTGTCCTCATGTAGATGTAAAACTTCTTAATTTTTATCATGTGCGTATTGTAATAATCCTACACCATAAAGTCAAACGATACTGTTTAAGGTGGGGTCAAAAACAGCATTGTAAGCATTTTTATCTTATATCGCTTTCCAGATTTATCCAGGTTCTGTTCGATACCGATCGATCCAGAATCAATTAAGTGTCGCTCTCTGCAATCAACAAGTGATAAGAACCATTTTTTGCAGCGCCTGAAAAAGCGATCACTTTTTTTTGCTTTAAATCTGTGATATCCCGTTTAGCTGTTCTTTCTGACACCTTCCAGTGTCCTGCAATATCCTTAGCTGATACAATGGCATTTCTTTGAATCTGATGAATAAACCAATTAGCAGTACTGCTTTTTTTTATTTTTGATATAAAAATCTCTAAGAATATACTTTTTTTCTGTGGGCAATCCGGATAATGGTTATTAATAACAAATTTCCTTCTTTCAGATAGATAATCCGAAAGTTTCCTGCTCTTTTGCGAAATTTACCTTTGTGCCTGCCTTTTAGCGGTTTATCCTTTTGAAACTGGCCTTTTTGCAGCGTGATTATTTTTTTTGCAACCAAGGCTCTATCTTTATCCGGCAAAGCCAAAAATTCTTTTTCTGCTTCAGGTTCAAATCCAATTTTATACATCAATGCCTGCTCTGGCAAAGACTACTTCAAGGGGGATAACTTCGGTCTCACCTTTTTTCAAGGCATCAATTCTTTTGTCAGCCACCATTTCATCCAGTTCATCAAAATAAGCGTCTATTGCTTTTTCAATTAGATTTGTCCTTGTCTTTTCCAGTTCCCTGGCATAGTTGTCCAGAGAATTCAGCATCTCTTTTTCGAGTCTTATATTAATTGCAGGTTTCATTTGCTTCCCTTTTAAAGTTTTCTTGTGCTGTGTTGACAAATGTAGTGCAAAATCTTATTTTTGTCAAGTATCTTAATGACGGGGTCTGACCCTGATAAGAGTTTGTTTTCGAAGGATAATCGTTACATTTTGGGGTGTTTTTTCCTCTTAGCCGCCGCTTTTCGGGGTCAAAAACAAGGTTTTAAGATAGCTCTGGAATCAATTCCATATTGTCCTTATTCGGGGCAAAGGATGGATATTTTATTTTTCTGACCCCGCCATTAAACAACAGGCATAAAGCGGGATATTGACAAAATCATCATCCCGGGTAAAATTTCTCGGCGAGGTGCGATATATTCTTTTGGGATGGTATTTGCCGGCGTAGCTTCTTAAGCTTTTAATATTTCTATTTAAGCCGCTTTTAACTTCCAGAGGGAAAATAGCATTATGGTGCTGCAGGATAAAATCAACCTCTGCGTCGCTTTTTGAGGTCCAATAATGAAGATCTCTGACACCGCAGGCTACAAGCTCGGAAGCCACATAATTTTCTATAAATGCACCATTATATTCTGAAAAAAGTTTGCTGGATTTAACAATGATGTCAGATGTGATATTGAGCATAGCGCCCAATAATCCTGAATCAAGAAGGTATACTTTAAATTTTGTATAATCCGCATAACCGGACAGCGGTAATTTAGGTGTACCGATATGATAAACGGTATTAATCAAACCGGCCTTTTTGAGCCAGACGATCGTTTGCTCAAATGCGGATGCTCTGGCATTTTTACGCGCCAGGCTGTACTTGAATTTCTTATTTTCCTTTGCCAGCTGACGGGGTATGGAATGCCAGAATTCAGATGTTTTGATTGCTTGTGACCTGTCTGAATACTTTGAAAAATCCCTGGAATAGGCCTCTAATATTTCATTTTGAATTTTCCGCGCCAAAACAATGTCACGGCTTCTTCTGTATTCTTTAAGGACTTCGGGCATTCCACCAAGATAGAGATATATTTTAAGATGTGACAATAAATTTTCATGTATGATGTCAAGCAAAGGTTCATTATCTTTTTTTGATTGTAATTTATCCGCCAGAAGTTCTTCACCAAAAGCGATCAAATATTCATTAAAAGACATGGGATAGAGCATCATAAAGTTCACTTTGCCAACAGGAAAGCTGTTATCTTTAGCAACGCTGACCCCTAATAATGAACCGGCTGCTATGATATGATACTCAGGCGCCTGTTCGTGGAAATACTTTAAGCTTGTTAAAACTTCCGGAACTGCCTGGATTTCATCAAAAAAAATCAAGGTGTCCTGACTTAATATTTTTTTCCCTGAATACAGGCTTAAATTTTCAATAATATTTTCAGGGTTTAACTTCTTTTTAAATAACTCCCCTAAACCTGAATCCTGTTCAAAATTGAATTTGAAGAAATTAGCATATTCTTTATTTCCAAATACCTCCACAAGATAGGTCTTGCCGACTTGACGCGCACCCTGAAGCAGTAATGGCTTACGGGTTTGATTTTTTTTCCATAGCAATAATTTATTATAAATTTTTCGTTTCAGGGTTTATCTCCAAAATTTCGTCATTATCATCATTAATTATGTGCTATTTTTTGTCATTCTCTTTGATATCTATACCATAAAAAACGCTATCAGTATAGTGTTAAAGTGGGGTCTGACCCTGTTAAATGTTTGTTATTAAAGAAAAATTGTTAAAATTTGGGGTGTTTTTTGCTCTTAGCCGCCGCTTTTCGGGGTCAAAAAGTTGAGTTTAAGGTGACTGTGGAACAATGATCCGGGGTCAGGCTTTCATTGTTAATGATTTTTGGTTATAGAACAAGTGTGCTTATGGTATAGGATCAGGAATTCAAATTTAAATGAATTTTAATCGCATTATTCATATTATTTATCAGCTCATGGTTCAAACAGCCGATGGATTTTATCAATCTTGCTTTATCCAAGGTGCGAATCTGGTCAGTCTTTGCTTTTGAATCCTTTTCCAGGCCCGTAATTTTTTTAGGCAGATAAACCTCAAAGGGATAAATTTTAATCAAATTTTTTGAAGTAAGGGGAATTATGGTAATAGTTCCAGAATATTTATTGCCGATATCATTGGAGACAACAACAACAGGCCTTGTTTTTGCAATTTCATGGCCTACTACAGGATCAAGCGCTGCCAGGAAAATTTCTCCGCGTTTAATATCCATCCCAGTTCTCAATATCAATGGATTCAAACTCTTTTGTTATTTGAAGGCCTTCTTTGGAAGTTGCCTCATACCCCTCTTTAAGAAGCGCTTCCATTTTCTTTTCTTTTAATTGCATGATTCTTAATTTAATAGCTTCTGCAATAAACTGGCTTCTTTTTCTGGGTGCGGAAAATTGATTGAGTTCCTCATTAATGGAAGAAGGCAGTGTAATGTTCAATCTTATCATTTCAGTACTCATTGTCTAACCCCCTTGTATTAATTGATGTGTTTTATTATACACACTCAAAAACACATTGTCAATATGCAGGGTCTGACCCTGATAAGTGTTTGTTATTAAAGAAAAATTGTTACAATTTGGGGTGTTTTTTCCTCTTAGCTGCCGCTTTTTGGGGTCAAAAAGCGGGTTTTAAAAATTTTTGTCCAATTTTTTGTTTATCCAATATTGATTCATAAAGACTGGCAACTTTTTCAAGGGTTTCTTTATCATCGCCTGAAACTGGTTTTATAATTTTACTCAGGGTGTGTTCTTTATCACCTGGATTTATACGTTCCGGCGAATATCCCACATGAAAGTCCTCTTTCCATTTTAAACCCGAGGCTTTTTCTAAAATCGGCACACAGACTTCTTGTGTAACTTCCGGGTATACACTTGATTCAAAAATAACAATGGTATTTTTTTTCATGTTTTGTCCAATGGTTTCACAGGCACTTTCAACAGCTCTCAGATCAGACTTTTTTGCATCATCTATGGGCGTTGGAACTGCAACAATAATAAAATCAGCCTTTGAAATCATTGAGGCATCTTTTGTGGGGAAAAAACGGACTGCATCTCTAAAATCATCATAGGAGACTTCACCTGTCGGATCATTCATTGCCATGCAGTTGGAAATAATTTTTTCTTTTAAATCAAATCCGATTGTATGATGTTTTTTTGCAAAATGAACTGCCAGGGGCAGCCCAACATATCCCAGACCTATTACAGCTACCTTTGTATCGCTATTAAGCATATAATTCCCTATTATTGGGGTCTGTCCCAGTTAAGCTTTTGTCCTGGAATAAAATCATGTTTTTTTTGCGACCAAAAGCGTTCTGCCGATGGTCCCTATGATTCGTTTGTCCTGCATCTTTTGTACCTGGTTCCCCGTCAGACGTTCGGAAGACAGGGGGCATTCTATGCGAAGAATTGTTTTCCATCCCGTTTGGGATAAAAGCCTGTGGTAATCGAATATTGTTATGGATTTATCTGGTTTTTCCTCTACAGCCGGAGTGGATTCAAAATTGCGCCAGTCAGCGTTGAGAAAGGCCAGGATTGTTGTTGGTTTTGTATTTTTATGGGCCAGGGTGAAATAGTCTTTAAAAAATTGCATGTAGTCTTTTCTTGTGTATGAGGATATGGAGGGGATGTCCTTATCTGCTTTTTGTTCGTATTCCTTTTTTTTCTTTGTGTAATAGGGTGGATCAAAAAAGATCAGGTCTGGTTTTTTTGTCACGGGCCATGTTTCTTTTTTAGGGTCCCAGTGATGGTGCTCTATCTCAGGTCGATCTTCCCGGGATGCCAGATCAAAGGCCTGACATTTTCGTTCAAAGAGAAGGCAGGTGTCCGGGACTACGCCGCCGCCGGCCATGGGGTCAAGGATAAGATCGCCGGGTTTTGTATAATAGTACAAAGTGTGGGCGATCAGCTGGGCAGGGATACGGCCTGGCCAGTCATCTCCAAAGCGTTCATCACATTCGTTAAAATTCCACTGATCCCAGGTGCGAAGGCCCCATCCAAGTTCTTTGAATTTTTCCTGATCCGTTTTCTTCTGCAATCTTATGGCCCAGGCAAGGGCAAGGTCCATTTGGAAATGGGAGGCTATATATTCCATGTTATGGCCTCTGGAGAGCAAATTACCAATATTGCCAAAATTTGCATTATTGGTAATTTGAGAAATTCTCTGTTGATTTATTCCCACCCTTTCTGAAATTTTTCCCTGGGTCCATCCAAGAAGGCTTAAGCGAATGATAATGCTGTTTCTGTTTGTTTTCTGCCGGGCACGGATATCTGAAATCCAGATGTTGATGGTTTGCCGGGTAACACCTAATTTTTCTGATAGTGCATCTTCAGTATATTTGCATTCAGGATCTTTTGCTGCAATGTCCCGGGCAACCTGCTTTTTATCGTTTGCCGTTAATCGATCGCCATGGACTGTGTTGCATCGGGCTGATTCAAGGAGAAGAGGTATTTTGTTTTTCTTGTAATCAAGGGGGTGGTCTTTCCATTCAATGAATGGGATCTCTTTGAATCCTTTTTCTATAAATGCTTCACAGCGGTGGTTGCCGTCCAGGATTATAAAGGCTTTAGTTGATTTATTGCCATTGGCATCCGGGTAGTTGAAGACCCTTTGTATCTTGATCGGGGGAAACTGGACGTTGATGGAAAGGGATTCAGCGTATGCACTGATGGTTTGCCGGCTTTTGGCGGCTCTGGGGTAAATGGCTGGGTCCCAGGTCAAATCTTTGATTTTTATCATGGAAAAATTCATTCAGGAGTCAGGTTTTCTTTATTGTCGTTATCAGGGGGAAAGTTTTCCAAAGGCTCATAAACATTATTTCTAAGGTAATTATCCAGGTCAATCATCTGTTGAAAATCCAGGGCTACAAATTGTACCTGTTTTAGTTTAACCTTCATTGAACCGCTTAAAAATGAGGGAACAGTTGTGATTTCCTTTTCTGAAACGGTTTTAAAGGAAATATTACCCACAAAGTATCCCAGATTGCTCAAACAGATTGTTTTCTCCTCAAGGGGTTCTTCAATGGAATTATCACCGCCAGTATCTGTATATTTGAATGCAAGTCCTCCCATGCTGATATCGGTTATAGGACCAATTATGCGCGAAGTGGGATTTATAGATGCATAAGAACCTTTTACTGCTTTGTATCTCTTGTTTTTTCTTCTTTCAATTCCTTTTTTCCTGTTCATAATCATAATTCCCCCTGACTTATAGAGATCTGTGAATAGGGTACTCTTTTGCCCAGTTTCCCCGGAAGGTAAAAAAATAAGAGTAACTATTCAGTTCTTATGCTTGACTGCGCCCTGTCTGATGGATATTTTGTTTCGATGCTATTCGCTTAACCTCCTGCAAATATCCATCAGACAGTGCTTTTTAGATAACCTCTTTTAACGGGCTGAACAATTACAAATAACATTTTATACGAGGTCTCTAAATTTATAATTTGAATGGCCGTATTTCGCATTTAATAAATATCGTCATTAAGTATCAAAAATAATTGAGGCGATGAAAATCCTGATTTTTTATTGGGTAGTTTTTTTCATATATTAAAATCATTCTTTTCAAATAAAAAAAACAGCTCCGCCCTTTCACTTACATTAGGATTACGCAAAGAAATAATAAATCTTTATGCTCAATATAGGATTAGTTTATTAAAATCAATAGGTAAAAACACCTAGCGTTTAACTTATTAAGAGCCAGTAATACGTGCTTTTCAATCAAATTAAGCTTTTTAAAATTGTTTTTTATTTGTTTTTAAGCAAAAAATATACCGCACTTAAAATATTTTCAATTTTTATTTTTTTATAGGTAAAACCACTTACTCAATAGGTAATATTACTTATATAAAAACCAATAAATCATGAAAATATTTTCCTAAATTTTTAAAAAAATACCACGATGTGGTGATTTGCGAATTTCGCAGAATTTATCGCTTCTCTCAATAAACAGCATTAATTGTGAAAAAAATTTACAAATAATTGATTTTTTTACATAAAATAAATACTTTTTTCACCAGGCCAAACCCAAAAAAATAAAAATATAAAATCCTTGATTAATTTAAATAACTTTGAAACTAATGATATCAGTGCTCAAAAACATACCAAATGAAGTCTGGATCAAAAGAGGCAGAATTGAAAAAAATAAAAATAATTATTGTTGATGACCATGCAATTGTAAGGCATGGAATTTGTCAGGCACTGATTACTGAACCCAACTTTGAAATAGTTGCCGACATCGGATGTGGCAAAGAAGCCATAGACCTTGCATTATTGCATCGCCCCGATGTTATAATCATGGATATTTCCATGCCTGATTTCAACGGCATTGAAGCTACGAAAGAAATAATTACCAATAATCCCAATATTAAAGTGATTGCACTTTCCATGCACGTTGAAAAAATATATGTGATGGGGATGTTGAATGCAGGTGCTTCCGGATATATTTTAAAATCTGATTCCATGTCATTATTTTATATGAAACACCACAGCCCAAATGGACATAGTGCATCATTGGCATTACCTTTTTTGTAATACCTTTCTCCAAAATTGAAATTTCGTTGTTTTTTAAAAAATGCTCCTTGGTCTGTTTGTAAACCCCAAATAATTATCACTTTTATAAAGCAGAATTGATCAGCCTGATTTAATACAGTTTTATATGCGTAGTTCCTTCAAGGAAGGACTGACAGTTCGTTGTGCTAAAGGCTGATCAGTCATGTTAGTTTCGCGCTCTATGGCTTCAGTTCTTCATCGACTTTTTTTCCTGCTGTTAAAGTGGTTTTTTTTATAAATACCTTCTATTAATTTTCACAAGGGACAAGTTTATAACCAAGCTGTTCAGCCTGTTTTTTAATGTTGTTAATGACCCTTTGTCTGGTTTGGACTGTCAAATAATCCTCTCCAAGATCCATAAATGTATCCCCTTGCTTAATGATATTAAAAATTGCTTTTGAGATCCGATGGGCTATTGCAACAATTGCTTTTTTAGCTCCACGCCTGGCCTTTAATTTATAATATTTGGCTCTGTAATATGAACCCTTTTTCTTGACTGCTGCCCATGCAACTTCAACCAGTATTGTTTTGAATGGATGGCTTCTCACAGACGTTCTACCACTTTTTCTTTTACCGGCGCTTTCATTATTACCAGGACATAACCCAGCCCAGGAAGCAAGCGCCGCCATACAGGTAAATTCATCTAACGTAATCCCAAGTTCACTCACGATTGATTGGGCGGATTTTTTATCGATACCCGGAATTTCATCCAGGCGATTTAGCAAATCCTGATGTTTTTCTGTAAGAGTGTCCATCCGTTGGGTTATTTCAGTGATTCGCTTTTCAAAGGTTGATGGCCTCGTAAAAACTCAAAGATCAGATTACCTCACTTTTGGGCCCATTGAGGAATTTTGCTCTTCGGGCTGATAACTTTCAATCAATATTTGTATTTTTTCCTAAAATCGTTCTTTGACAAACTAACGCAGACGATTATGTCCTGATAAAAAGGCCCTGCCGCCTTTTTATACACAGCAGGCTGCCTTTCGTACGGCAGTTGCCCTAAAAATATTGACACCGATGGCTTTCAAGACGGCAGCAAACCGAACTGCTTTAATACCTCGGAACCGGAGTTGCTTAACCCCGGTTCGGCGATCATATTCCGACATGGTGGCTTCAACCCCGGCACGCCATCGGTATCGCTCTTTGAATTCATCTGTTTGTTCATAGGCTCTTCTTTTGGTGATCCTTGCGGACTTCATGGTGTAGCGAAGGTAATAGTGTGTCTTTCCAGGCTTGACCGGGCAGTCATTCAAGCGTAGGCAACAACAACAGGTGTCAAGACTGAATCCTTGGGTAATCCTACCTTTTTTTTGTTTTCTGACAACCGGGGAATGTCCTTGCGGGCAACGCTCTACTTGCCCATTTTCCAGAAGTTCAAAATCTGAGAGGTTGAGCCCTTCCTTCTTTGTTGATCCCATGGTGGGAGAAACAAGGTCAACCCCTTCTGACTTAGCTGTCTGGTGATTTTCATCACTCCCGTATAATGTATCTGCCTGTATTTCTTTCGGTAAAAGGTTGCGACTTTTGATGGACTCCATTGCTGGGATAAGGGCATTGGCATCACTTTTACAGGCAGTCTCCACATCGACATGGGTGATTAAATTGAGGGTTTGGTCCTTTTCGTCTTTATCTCCAGTCTCTGTAAAGGTCTCCAGCACTTGGACATGGTACCCTTGTCCCTTATGGCCGCTGTAACTTGCATCCGGATCTGAGGGATTTTGAAGTGAATCTGAAGGAATCTCTTTAGGCTTTTTGAGTTCCACCTTTTGCCCATCTGAGTCGGTTTTCAGATTGCATTGGTCTTTTAAGACCCTTTCAAGCTGCTTGTAACTGTACATGGATTTCACATCAGGACAGCCTTTGAACTGTTCAATCAGATCATAAAGATCCGTGCTGACGTTGGCCAGGGTCTTGGCGGATTCTGAGGGCTTCACCATGGAAAAACAGGATAATGCTTTTTCTGAAATGTATTTACCAATAACATCGTCGCTGATTTCGGCAAAATGACCTGCATAGCCCCGTTTCAGATTGACCAGGAATTTATGGATGCATGTTGTGAAGATACTGATTCGGCCCAAGCGGCGCATATTAGATTTTATGTGAACCGAATCAATCCGCTGGTTGTCGGTGTCAACATGGAATACTTGAGATAGCTTATCGGTAATCTCATTGAAGATAGACGTTTCCAATCCATTTTCGGACATGATTTGCCTAAAGGTCCAAAGAGTTTTCAGGCTCAGGTATTTAGCAGAATCAGACTCCTCCGTAATATTCAAAGCATAATGCCACTGGATATTGAATGCCAATTGATAAACAGCCTCTTTATCTGTTAGATCATGGGCTTGCTGGAGTAACTGGACACCGAGCATGGTGTATAGCTCTTTTGTCGGACGTCCTGTCACTCTCGAAAAATAGGGTTTGACAAGGCCAATAGGAAGTGAACGGAGAATTTCTTTTTGAAAAAGACCTGCCCAGGACTGATCAAGCATTTTCCTACGCCTGGGACTCAGAAATTCCCAGGGATCAAAAAGTGGAAGCTGATTGTGGTCATTTACACGGATCATTGAATTCCCCCTAAGCTATTGATAATATAGGGTCTATCATACATAATTGCTCAAAAAAAGTCAATGAGAAAATGCCACTATTCGTTATAAAATCGATCGGTTATGCCACTATTTCTACTTTTTACGAGTCCATCAACATTCAATTGCAAATCTTTTTTCTCTTCAGCCTTTTTTATTTGGATTACTGCTATAATACCGTCCACATGTTTTCTCGCATCTTTGACTTTTTCGTAGTCAATTTTTTGAGGGTTAAACACGACTCCCTTATTTTCAAGATAACTTTTAAAAGGATCTTTCACCGTTTTATCCTCAAGAACCCTACAAATTTCAACAAGGCGTTCTTTACCAAGAAATGCATATTTGATGATTCCCGGAATTTTGGCCAACATCATATAGTCCTGGGCTGACCTTAAAGACATTGAACTATGGTTATCTTTGTACCAGTCTGTCCAGTTTATATGGAGTTTTCGAACAGCAATCTTTTGAATATCGAAAATCATGCCTAAGCGGATACCATATTTTGTCATGATACCGGCGGCGATATGACCAGATTTATTCAGAACTGGGATATATCGTTTAATGAGTTCTGTGGATTCCTTGAGGATTTGTTTCGGGTCTTGAATTGATGCAACTGTTAGGTTCCTGTGTTTGAGATTAAATCCCATGACAGCTTTTTCAAGATCAAGATCTCCATGCATCTGTCCATAATCATCAGAAACATTGAGATATACATCCAGCAACGTTTCTGAATTTTGAATTGTGGTGATGTCTATCTCTTCTTCATTTCTTGGTACGGTTTCAACACCATCGGGGAGCTTGACCTCCTGTTTTCCATGAAATGGTTTTTGCTTGCCATCAGTTATGGTGGGAGTATTTTTGACGTCTTTAATTTTATCTGAATTTTCTTGATCAGTTATACCGTCAACATCTTCATTACCCTCACTTGAAGATGTTTCCCCTGTTGTCACTTCACAACTTTCAGCTACTTTGATATCTTCTGTAACTGCACTTTCGCTAAGAACGGATTCCGGATCTTTAACCTGGTCCTGTCCTTCTTCTTTCTTGTCAGCCATTTTGGCCTCCTTTTTATTAAGTTTTTTTA
>Ga0209249_1002200_pt1 | contig 16514 bp, 10 predicted proteins | sample SaaInlV_200m_DNA_4_FD_184653 | JGI IMG/M metagenome (GOLD analysis project Ga0209249, IMG submission 184653) | Marine microbial communities from expanding oxygen minimum zones in the Saanich Inlet - SI037_S3LV_200m_DNA (SPAdes) (version 2) | ecosystem: Environmental > Aquatic > Marine >...
GATCTGGCGTTTCCCGTCGAACAGCACCTGCCGGAAGCCGACGCCTTTGAGCCCCAACGCCCCCACGTCCGCTTTGAGCACCTTGCCTTTGTGAGGGACGAACCCGGAGATGCTCCGTCCACCAGTCAGGATCACCTTCTCTCCAGGGTGAGAGCGATAGACGATGGGCGCACTCTCGCTGCCCGTATCCGCGGCCGTGAGCTTGAATGTTGCGGCCAACTCGTACGCACCTTCATGCAAGTGCACGGCCACGCCGCCCCTGGGCAACGGACCTGCCGCTTTCAGAGAGACAATGGCCTTCCGGGCGCGTTCGAGAGTGGCGAACGGGCCGTCGGTCCTGGCGACGTTCGGAGCTGGCAGCCCCCCACCCCAGGCATCGTTCCCGTCGAGGGCGACGTACAGAATCACTCCCGGAGTCGGGGCCGAGTCCTGCGCCCGTGTTCCGGGGATCAACTGGCACATGCACACCAGCGCAACTGCGAAAGTCACCGTCATCTCGATTCGCATTATCTGCCTTCCTGCCGAATGCGGCACAGACTACTCCTGGTATTCCCAGCACACGTTCGTGGACTTCCGGCCTCTGGCCCCTTCCGGTGCTTCCACAGGGCTTCCACTTCCGCGTCAGGACACAGACCGGATGGAATATAGGGGGAGAACCGCAAAAACGCCGCCCAAAGGCTGCTCTCACTCCCGACCTCCGAATCCCCCCCTCGACCTGTGGTTGCTCCTGAGAACCAGCACGGTGGTGGTGCTCAAGACACTCCATGGACGCAGGCGAAGACCTGTTGCCAGCTGCTGCAGAATGTGATGCCCACCCCGCACCCCGGCTCGGCTTCACGACCATGCTGCAACAGGATCCGCGTGAGCCCCCCGATGTCGATCCTGCACAGATGCCTGATATCGTCGTCGATCAGGACATCGGCTCCAATGGCCGAACACACCACAGCCTTCGACGACCCGCTGGAGGAGTGGATTCCCGCAAAGCAGTCCAGCGCTCCCTGGTTGGCCAACCACTCCCGGGCATAGGGAATGCGCTCCTCCGTCCGAGCCGTCACAACATGCAACGCGGCTCTTTTGGAGAGCAACCGGAGGGTTCCGAGAGCACCAGAAATCTCATCGGCCTGGAGCGTGCTCGCCTGCTCGTACACGGCATTCCCCATCCGTTCGTATGCCTCAAGGCCGATGATCGGGACGCACTCCGTTCGGCTGCACTCCCAAGGCGAGACGCTCACCCCAAGATTGGCCTCAATCCACTTGACTTTCTCGTGGCTCGTGTCAGCGATTGTCCCGTCGTAGTCAATGGCGATTACCATGGCTTTCAGTCCTCACTCACACGATCAGCGCGCTTCCAGCCTACGTTCGCCAGGAAGATCCCAAGTCCCACCAATGGCGCGGCCAGCCACAAGTCACGGGTGATTGGCTCGCCGAGCATCGCCCACGCCACCACAATGCTGGTCACCGGTGTGATGAAGCAGAACGAGGCGACCTGACTCGGGTTGTTGTGCTTGATAAGCCACATCCACAGTACAAAGCCGAACACGGTAGACACAATGACCAGGTAGGATATGGCACAGAGGAAGAGCGCGTCAAGCGGTTGGCGTGGGATGGGTCCCGGGTCAACAACTGCGCTCAGTGCGAAAAACGCAACGCTCGAAATGACGGCCCGCCAACACGTCATCGTGGTTGGGGACACATCTCGTACGACGTGCTTTGACACAATGTTCTGCATACCCCAGGCAGCTGCCGCACAGAGGGCCAGCAGATCCCCGATCAGAATGCGACTGTTGAAGACGCTGAATGACTCGCGGAATACCAGAGCGACGCCACAGACAGCCACAATCAACCCCGCAAGTTTGGTCGCAGTCAAACGGTCGTGGGTCAGGAAGTAGTGAGCCGCGATGGCCGTAAGGATGGGCTGGGTGTTGAGAATCACCCCCATGCGCCCTGCTCGGGTGAACGTCATGCCCAGAAAAATGCAGGCCTGCTGGGTGAAGAACAGCACGATCAGGACGAGCATCCCGCGCCGCGCGTTGCGGGGGATGCGCCATTCCATGCCGCTGGCTTTCACATAGACTGCCAGGAACACAGTCGTAGCGGCAAAGCGCAGCCCCACCAAACAGAAAGGCGGCAGATACCGGAGCCCGATCTTCATGAAGGAAAAGCCGGCGCCCCAAACCATGCAGACGGCAATCGTGCCGGCAATGGACAGAAATGACAACGCTCAGTACCTCCGCGGCTCAGGGCCACGCCGCCGTGCTCGCGCCGCGAGAAACAGCTCTTCGACCGTTCGGGCAAACCGTACGGCTGCCGTCTCGTGTGTAACGTCACGCCGTTTGAGCACGGTTCGACCCCCGGACGGCGACCTGCCCGGGCACCAACAGAAGACAGTTACACTCTCCGATAGGACTGGTGCCCCCACGCCGGAGGCTGGCCTCGTGTGTTGCCGAACGTAATGCCCCGCAGCCACCCGTCAAAGCCCTGGCGGCAAAGTATGCCCACCTCCCTCAGGAACAGGAACACGCTGAGAAGTGGAACATGCACCAGGGCTTGATCCCCGGCGTTCGCCACGTATCCGTACTCTGACGCGACGCTGTCGACGAAACCGCGACACGCGCAGCAGGCTGAAGTATGTGAACATGCGTCTCCAGAGGCGGGGATCGCGCCCGTGTATACGCCGGAACGGCACAGGATGTGTGATGGCATCTTTCCTGGGAATTGATCTGGGCACCAGTGCAACCAAAGTCGGTGTCTTCGATGACTCCGGAGCTTGCTTGGCCCTTTCCTCGGCACCGTGCGCAATCTCACGGCCTGCCCCCGGCTGGTTCGAGCAGAACCCGGAAGACTGGTGGGAAAGCGTGGTCTTGTGCCTCCGGCGGACGTGGGAACTGGGCATCGATCCGGAGTCGATCGACGGCATCGGGTTGAGCGGGCATTTCTCGACTGCGTTCCTTGACGAAGATTGCCGTCCAGCCCGTCCCGCGATCACGTGGCAGGATGCCCGGGCGGAAGACGAGGCCGAAGAGTTGGCAGAGCGGGTGACCCCGGATTCCGCCCGTGCCCTCCTGGGAATCGACCTTCCGTTCTCGGCCTCGATGCCGCCGGCACGTGTCGCCTGGGTGAGTCGGCATGACGTTGGCGGCGCGACACGGACTCGCTGGATAGCCCAGGCGAAAGACTATGTCGCCGCGCAGTTGACCGGCGAGGCGACGAGCGATCGTCACTCGATGCTCGGCTTGGTTCATACAGTGACCGGTGGAAGCGACGCCGATTACCTGGCGCGGCTCGGCGTCAGTCCCGAAATGATACCGCGTCTCGCTGAGCCGGACGAGGTGGCTGGGCACGTGTCAAGCCAGGCCGCTGCCCTGACAGGTCTTGCTCCAGGCACGCCTGTTGCGGCCGGCTGGATTGACGCGTATTGCAGTATGGTGGCGACAGGGATGAACCTGTCGCGTTGCGCATTTGACTACGCCGGCACGTCTGAGATTGTCGGCTTGCTGAGCAAGCAGCCCCCGGACGAGACACGCGGATTGCTTGTGATCCCGCTGAAGCCGGCGATGGTCGCCGTCTACGGGCTGACCAATTCAGGGTCCGGTTCACTCTCCTGGGCAGTGCAGGCATTCGGCGCCGGGGCAACGCTCGAGACGCTTGTGGAAGAAGCGGGGGCGGCACCACCGGGATGTGACGGCATGCTGTTCCTTCCCTACCTTGACGGAGAGCGCAGCCCGGTGTGGGATGCCACTGCACGAGGCGCGTTCCTGGGCATCAGCAGCGTCCACGAACGGCCGCATTTCGTCCGCGCTGTTCTGGAGGGCGTCGCGCTCAGCGTCGGCCAACTGATCGACATTTCTCGCGGGCTGACCGGGGTTGAACCGTCCCAAATCCTGATATCGGGCGGGGGTGCAAAGAGCGACGTGTGGACTCAGATACGCGCGGATGTGACGCAGCTGCCTGTAGGCGTCTGTGCCGAGACAGAGACCGGTGCCTTGGGCGCCGCGATTCTGGCCTCGGTCGCTTCAGGCTTGTTCCCGGACCTCTCCGCGGCCGCGGCCGCCATGGTCTCCGTGGAGAAAGTGTTCGACCCCAGAGAGGAACTGGCCGATCTCTACGGCGAGCTTCAGTCGCGCTACAACAGCGCCTATGCTGCGGTCCGGCAGGTCTGAGTCTCTCAACGATCACACCCGTCTGTCAGCCACGCCAACGGCAGGCTACAGAAACGAATCCACTCCCGCCGATGCGTCTCTCCACCTTCGAAGACCAGGCCGATGTCACCGTTGGCAAGCCGAACCAATCCGGAGTACGAAGACGGCCCCGCATGAATCAGCTTCTTGACCGGCCAGGTCTGCCCTTCGTCATAGCTGGCGCGGACCGTCATCCGGCTGCGCTCAACCACGCCAAAACGTTCACCAACGTTGTCAGGGTTCGCAAACAGGAGACGGCCCCTGTCACCGGAACCCGCGCAACTGTAGCGCAGGAAACTGGCCTGACAGGGACACTCATTGAGGGCCCTGTCCCAGGTGACGGTTCCCCACGATTCACCCCCATCCGAGCTGAGCGCCACCGCGCGGCAGCTCTGGCCTGTGCCCTGACGCATGTTCAGCATCAGTCGCCCATCTGCCAACTCAACGACCTGCGACTCATTTGCATCCGTGGACACAGGCTGCCCCAGGGACCAGCTCTCGCCGTGGTCATCGCTGTAGAGAACCCGTGAACGGAACCCCCTTTCCCCTTTCGCATCAATCGTCTCCGGGCTGGTGTAGCCGGGGATGACCAGTCGACCTGACCGAGTCTGGATCCCGCAACCAGGCCCGGGAACAAAGGTGTCATCATACCCCGCGATCCGGTTCCCGATGTCTTCGGCCTCCGACCAAGTCAAACCGTCATCGCCACTGCGGAGCAACAGGTGATGGCGGTGTTCCCCCCGCGTGCCACGATTGGTGTTGCAGCAAGCGAGGAATGTGGTGCGTGTCTCCTGGTCCACCACAGCCACCGGATTCATCAAGGCATCGGTGCCTTCACCGTGTGCCAGCGTCTGCAGGGGCAACCAGGTCGCGCCATCGTCAAGACTGCGTTTGAGGACCATGTCCGTCGGGCTGGCATCACGGATGCTCTCCCGACGCGCTTCACAGAACACCAGCAAGGCGCCGGATGGCGCCACCGTCATGGCGGGAATGCGGTAGGTGTGGACACCGTCCTGTCCCCCGATGAAAACATCGATCCAGGGAGGTCCCATAGTCACTGTACTCCTGCGATCGCGTTACCTTACCAGTTTGATCCGAGCAGCGATGTCCACGCGGAAATCCGGCAGTATCAGGGGCAAGTTGCCGCGCTGAGATTCGGCCACATCCGCGCGTCCGATTGGCGCGCCACTTCGAGTATCCCACCACTCGACCGCATAGCGGCCAACGGGAAGGCCGGGCAGCGAAACCGCGCCGCCATGAAGAACAACCGGCGTCTCTTCCTTTGCCCCATTGGGATAGTTGAAGCGCGGGTCGATCACCCACAACAAGGCCTGCCTACCGTCAGTGAGGGCATACGGGAGGACTGGCGGAGGCGTGTCGGTGACCACTTTGCCGCAAGGCCGCACATTGGCGAGTTTGAGCCAGTCTATGGCGATCCAGTCCCGACCGGGGTTGGTCAGCTCGATCGTGTGCCGGCCCGAGGGTAACGGTACGACCACGTCTTCGTCGTACTCGCCCTCAACCTTGTGGCGCCCGTCCTTGTTCGGCAGTTCCCGCTCAAACACGTCTTTGCCGTCCACCAGGACCGTAAGCTTCGCGCCATTCGAGACGGAGTTGACGTGTGCCGTCAGGCTCCCGCCCTCGGCGATCTCGGCGAGCAACACGCACGGGACACGGAGTTCCGGCTTGTCGCGGCCGTGCAGAAACCTGTGCAGCTCCGACTGGGTGGCTGCTAAAGGCGCCCCGATCGCCATGGCTCCTTTGGAGCGCTGGCCCCAGTCTCCGGTGCATGGAATTTTCACCGTGAAAGGACCGGCGTCTTCAAGAAGCCGTCCCAGGGCCACCTCGGTCTCGGGCTGCAGCAACGGGATTGGTCGCCAATCCGCCCCTCCCAGCCCGGTCCCGTCGATGAACGTCCCGAGCGCCTTCCAAAGGTGGTGGATCTTCCCCGCGTGCATCTTCTCCCACCACCACGGCATGCACGTCCCGGCTGTGCCGGTCATGATCCCTCCCCACAGCGATTGCTGCAGCCCGCGCAAGTAGGGATCGATCTCCGGTTGCCACCCTCGACCGCTAGTACCGTATTCCCCAACGTAGATGGGCTTGCCGTAGTCCTTGGTGAAACGTCGAGCGACATCGTCGCACATCGCAGCCGGGTGCTTGTAGTGCCCGGCCCAGTTCAGATACAGGTGCCATTGCGCGTAGTCGATGCTCGCCAGGCGCCACATCGCAGCCTGTTCCCCCTTTGAGCCGAAGCTGGTGGTGATCGGGTGCTTGTAGGGATCCTGTGCCTTCAGCCACTGCGCCATGCGGTCGTGCCAAGCCACCACATCGTTCGGTTTCAGGTACCGGTATACGTTGTTGATCTCATTGAAAAACTGCCACGACATGACACTCGGGACGGCCGAGTATCGCCCGATCAGGCACCGCAAACGCTTCCGGTAGAAGGCCGCAGCCCTGTCATCGGTGAAGAAGTCGTTCTGCGTCTTGCACGGGCCACCTGCGACCACGTTGTATGGATGCTGCGGCCACCAGTTGTTGCCGCCCCACATGTCCGGCTTGACCTGGAAGATGCCGTGGTAGTCGAAGCACAGCATCACGACTACACCGTTCGCGAGTGCCGTGTCCAAGACATGGTCAAGCCGCCAGGCTTTCTCCTGATTGTAGCTCGCAAGCTCACCCTTCAGGACCTCGATCCCGAAGGCGTTCGGCCACATCCAGAGACGCGTGTAGTTCATCCGGTTCGCCGCGAAGTCAGGAAGCCAGTCGTCGTAGTCGAACGTGCCGCGTGGCCCGTGCCAGCAGCAGCATTCCCCAAGCAGCGGCAGCGGCGTTCCGTCGTCGGTCATGAAGTAGCGCCGGCTCTCAGGCTCGACCCGAACGAAACCGCGAGCCCCGGCGGGCGCTGGACTGACGTCAAGCTCCCCGGCTCCCTTCGTCTCGAACGCCTCCCCTGCTCCCTGACGGATCTCGACGCGCCACTGGTGCGTCCCCGGCGAGACAGGAGTGAACCGAACGCGCCACCCCGCCTCGCCTTGCGACGTCAGCACCTCCGTCTCACGCTTGATCAGCTTGCCCTGCTTGTTCTTGGCGTCCCGCTGAGCCAACTCCCGCCTGAAGCCCTGATACCAAAACGCGGGCAAACGGATCTCGCTCCCATCAGGTCCCTTGAACACGGCATCCACAGCAAGCTCGTCCGCGTCGTAAGGGTTCTGGCTCGCGGGCACACCGCTAACCGTGAACTCCCCCATCGTCCACACGCGGTGCTCCGTGCCAAGCGGCACGAGTTCGGCAGCTGCACACCTCGCATTCATCATCGCGATGCCTCCCAGGCAACCAAGACCTACACCAAAAGCCGCCGAACGCCACGTCATACCGTACATACACTTGACCTCTACGAATCGAGAGAACCACATGCAGATCGCACCTTCATGAGCCGTCGCGCAGGATGGCCGGCTTCACAGTCCAGGCCAGGAGTTTGGCAAACTCCAACAGCCTGGGTGCGGTGAAGCCCTCCAGCATCATACCACTCTTGCACGATTGTGCTGCGGCCGAGTCATCGACATAGTCTTCAAAACGACATTCCTCAGGCTGGATCGTGATGTCACTCTCCGGCCCGTTTCCCCCAATGAGACGCTGCACGGTCCGAGCCACCGCCCCAAGATACTCAGCTGGCGAAACGCTTGCGCCGGCCACTGGAATATGATTCGGCACGCTGTTGTTTCGGGCAATCGCCGCCGCGACGTCCCGTGTTGCCGTCGCAAATTCGTCCCACGGCACGGTGCGCTTGTCCATCAGTGGCGTCGCCCTTTCGGTGGGGTTGTAGACTGCTGTGCAGGACACGCCTTCGGGCAACTTCCCAGTTGTCAGACAGGCATTGAGAGAGTTGACGAGAAGCCCAAACGCTTCCGCGGCGGATACACTGAGAGTCCCCAGCCGAATGAACGAAATGCCTCCGCCAAGTTCTCCGGCAATTGTCGCCAGATCGTCCTGCGAGAAACACCGTCCTACAGCCAGGTCCGGGTACAGAGCCACAAGTTCAGAAGCACAGGTCGTTCGCACACCTTTCATGCCCAGGGCCCACTCCACGAACTCCTCAAAGTGCCGGTAGCCGGCTTCAGTAAGCTCACGCGGCTTCACGTAGGTACTCCACCACTCCTCCAACACGAGTGTACATGGATGATTGATGATGCTGACGACGCCTCCCGAGGTGGAGAGCTGCTCCAGCGAACGGGAGAATGTCTCCTTGTGCTTGGTCAACTCCCCGGGGCTCCCCAGTTCGAAATTCATCCCCATGTGGTGCCGTTGGGGCTGGCCGGCGAGACGTTTTCCGGACATGTGCGACGTACACAGCACTCCCCCAAGCCAGAACGGCTGGCAGTCGACCCCGATGTACCCGAATCCGCTCACGTAAGTGGGGATCCCCCATTTACGCAGCGCGGGGAAGACGTGGGGCGCCCAGTTACTGCCTGGCTGGCCGTAGGTCACCGGGTTCACCCCAAACAGCCGCCGTACGTCCAGCAATCCCGGCTCCTCACGCCTCTCAAACTCCGCGACACCATCCTCCCAATCGAGTGGGGCCAGGTACTCGGCAATCTGCGGGCGCAACCCATGCCAATTGGCGTGGAAGCCGATGTCGTGTTCCTGCAGAGCGTCGATGACTTTGTAGCGGACTCTCTGCTCAAGGACTCGAGCCTTCTGCCCCACAACTTTGAATGTGCCGCGGACCCCATGGCGAGTCAGGATAGATGCCAGACGCCCCGCAGCATCATCGCTCTGGGGCACGGTACAGTCCTCGACATCAAACCAGAAAAGCATGTACACGTTGCCCATCGACAGTCTCCTAACCCCAGTGCTGTTGGCTTGAGGACCGGTCGTCGGGGACGCCGACCCTCCAGAAAGCGTCTTCCGGAGGCAAGACAAGGGCCGATGTCCCCAGCGGCCGTTTTCTCCGTGCGGAACCCAGCTCAACAGTGTTGAGGTCCACTGCACCTGAACTTGCCGGGCGCCAAGGCTGGCTCGCGTGTCTGAACGGGATCAGCTCGCGACACTCACGTTCCGCCTCCTGCAAGGCCTCGGTAACAGTAGACCACTGCTGTCCGGCTTGCCATCCGGGCATACCAGTCCGTGGCAGGAGGCCCGGTTGCCTTTCCCATGACAGCCTCCCCGAAGCGGTTCGGCAGAGCACTCCCGGATGCCGTTCGAGCATTCCAGACACCAGGCGCCCATTGCACCCATGACGGCACACTGCTACGTTCCCCTGGATCTCGGCAGTTCACGGTCATGCCAACCGGGAGGAAAGACGTATGGACTTCGGCAAGCTCGCATGCAGCGGGGGCACTCCTGTACTGATGGAGCCCATTCGGGATGGCTGGCATCAGATCACAGACCTCGAGAAGCAGGCCGTGATGGACCTGATGGATCACGGCGTCCTGTCAGTCTCCAAGGGCGGAATCGTGGGCGAATTCGAAGAGGAATGCGCCCAGTTCATCGGTACCCGGTTTGGGCTGGCCTGCTGCAACGGCACCAGCACGCTGCACAGTGCCTACGTAGCGGTTGGAGTTGGGCCCGGCACCGAGGTCATCGTTCCGGCCTACACCTGGCACGCCACAGTCACGCCCATACTTCACTGCAGCGCCACCCCGGTGTTCGCCGAGATTGATCCGGCAACCCTCTGCCTGGATCCCGCCGACGTGGAACGACGGATCACGGAACGGACCCGAGCCATCACTGTTGTCCAAGTGTGGGGGAACGTCCCGGATATGGATCGCTTCCGTGACCTTGCCGACCGGCACGGTTTGGCGCTGATCGAGGACGCCAGCCACGCTCACGGGGCCACGTGGCAAGGCAAACGAATTGGGTCGTTCGGTGACATCGGCTGTTTCAGCATGCAGGGAGGCAAAGCGGTCAGCGGGGGTGAACTGGGCATGGTCGTGACCGACAGCGCGGAGCTTTTCGACCGGATGCTCTTGCTGGGACATTTCGGCCGCATCGACGAAGGACAAGCCGGCCCCACGTTTCCGGGCATCGGCGACATGAGCCTCGGGGCCAAGTACCGCGCCCATCCCTATGCAATCGCGGTGGCCCGTTGCGGACTAAGCCGGCTGGCAGAACTGAACCGGCTGCGCACACGCAACTATGCCATCCTCAACGATGTCCTCCGTGGTGTGAAAGGCATCCAGACAGTTGATCCCATCCCCGGAGCCGAGCGTGCGGGCTACCTGGAGTTCAAATTCCTCGTGCAACCTGAACTGCTGGGGGGGACGCGCGATGAATTCGCTCAAGCTTGCCAAGCCGAGAACGCACCGGTCAATGTCGATCGGTATTCTGACCTCAACTTCACCTATGGGCTGCTGCACCTGGCTCCGCTCTACAACGGGTTCGACAGAGGAGACATGGGCGGGTGCTTCCACGACCCAGAACGCCCCGAACTGCGCAATGGATTGGGCTACAAGCAGGGAGATCTCCCGGTGACTGAGGATATCTGTTCGAGGATGATCGGGACACCGGCGTTTGCTGACGTCCCTGAGGACACCGTGGAGCGTGTCGGCCTGGCCATGCGCAAAGTGGCCCACCATATGAATCAGGGCAAGAAGTAGCGTATTGAGCGCCGGTCAGGCGGCCACCCTATGGCTCATCTCGGGTTCTGGCAAGTCAATCGTCGCTTTTAGGGCAATCCGAAACGCCGGCACACGCACGGGAACGTCCCTCCTGGGTCAATCTGAGCTGCCGCCATCCCTGGCGAAATCGATGGAGTAGCTCAGATCATCGAGTACATCCTCTCCCACCGGCTGGATGTCAACCGACACCTGCCACTGCCAGGTACGATGATTGGCCTTGAAGACCAGCGTGTTCCACCCCTCGTCCAGTTGTGCCTGGACGGTTACCCGCTTCTTCGGTGCCGCGGTAATCAGTCCCCGGTAGACTTCTTTCCCGTTGAGCCATGTGATCAGGTGGATGGTGCCCGCAAAGACTCGGCTGCCCAGCACAAGCGCGACAGGCCGCTTACGGTTGCTGTGTATCCGACGTGCGCCGTAGCCCCCCTCAAAGACTGCCGCCTGCGTCAGCGCCGCGAAATCGACGCTCCCCGAGGCGTTCAGACCGGTGTAGTCGACGCTGGGGACATAGCGCTGCCAGGTCAGGACCTGACCGCCCCCTACGTCGATGGCCTTGGTGAAATCCCTGCCGCTCTCGATGGCCGCGTCAATTGGCGTTCGGGCTTTACCGGCCAGGAACGTGTTGCCATCCCAGGCCGATTGGATCAGTTTGGCGGTCACGAGCCACGGCGGCGGTTCGGGGGGCGGTGTGGCATCGCTAGCTTGCCGGGCGGTTGCCGCAACGAACACCCGCGCGAGACGTCCCTTCTCCAGCCATTCGGCCGCTTCAGGCGCACCGAGGCTCCTGAGCATGGCCACGGCGACGGCGATGTGTCCGGCCTCGTTGGGATGCACAAAGTCGTAAGTGACGTGGAAATCCCGTCTCTGCCTGCGTCCGCGCTCAAGCACGTCCCACATCGACCTGCCCGTCGGAATGGCAAGCGCACCGAACTCCTTCGCCAGGGACACGACGCGGTCGTTCATCTTTGCCAAGAAGCGGTTCTTCGGTGAGGCCGGGTCCTCCGTGCAAGGGGTGACCGACGCCAGAGCGATCGTTCCCGGCCCAACCCGTTCCCTCAATGCCTCAATCAGTGTCCGGTAGTTTGCCTGCCATCGGTCCAGAGCGGCCTCGTCAGCGCCGATGTAGGGCGCCAGGGCGTCGTTCATCCCAAGCATGACGACCAGCACGTCAGCAGGGCGATCCAGGTTCGCCTTGACAGGCACACCTCTGATATCAAGCGTGCGTTCTGTCTCCCGCGAGGACGTCTCGCACGACAGCCAGCTCTTGACGCCCATCCCGCTGCCACCCAGAGAGACAAGGTCCGGCTTCGCATCGGGATACACGGCCTTCAGCGCTGCCTCCATGAGATGAGCGAACCCGCATTTCGCGTTCCGGGAAAGGCCTGTGATGCTGTCCCCGACAAAGACAACTCGAGCGTTCCCCTTACTGAGGGACGGACTCGCTCCCGGCTTCGCGGCAAATCCACGGCCCGAGCTGGCGACAACACAGAGAAGAGCAAGCCTCGGCCAAGTTAGGTCACAGATCTTCCGCATGAACACCGTCTCCTTGATTCCTGCTCGTGTGTAGCTACTACACGCGTTTTGAGCACAGAATACACCGTTGGGGGTGCCGCATCTCCGCATGCGGCCAGGCCGGTTACGGATAACCGGCGCTCCATACATCCGGAGGTAAGCTACACCCTCTGATATGTCTACCGGACCTTCGGCAGAGGCAGCCGCTCATGTGTAGCCACACACATCTTGAGCACAGAACACACCGTTGGAGGCGCCGCATCTCCGCATGCGGCCAGGCCGGTTACGGAGAACCGGCGCTCCAGACATTTGGGGGCAGTTACACCCTCTGATATGTCAGGCACACCTTCGGCGGAGGCAAACGTTCGCGTTACAGCTTGGCTTGACGCGCATGCGTGACCCCACTCACCTATCCCTGGCGGAGCCTTCCATCAAGTCGCGCCACTGGTCCAGGTTCTTCTTGGTGTAAGGCTTCGAAACGGCAGGCGTGCTCTGGTGGAAGGCCGGACAGATTTCGATGGTCGACACGCCATCGAAGCCGGCGCGAACCAGTCCGCAAGCAACGGCGGCAAAATCGATATTGCCGAAGCCAAAGTGACCGTGGCTGTCGCGCGTCCCGTCATTATCGTGCACATGCGCTTCGATGATTCGCAGAGGCGCGTTGGCGATGTACTCACTCTCGCTCTGGGTGGAGAAATAGGCGTTCTGGGTGCGCCGCAGGTTGAGGTGTCCGATATCGAGGAGCATGCCGAAACGCGGACACGTCAACAGCGGCGCGAGCCGCTCACGGTAGTGGTCCAGCGCGCGCGCATCCAGCGGAAAGTCCTCGACGCCGAACGCCAGCTCCGTGCCGCGCGACAGTTCTTCGACATCGCACAGTAGAGCAGCCATGCGTTCGATATCATAGAACGTGCCCACGGAGGTGGATGTCATCGTCGCATCAAAGGTCAGGTTCACGATGCGCGCTTCGAGAGCATCGAGCACACACGCGACCATGTCTCGCGAGTCGTTCGACGAACCATGGACCGTCGCAAACAGCCCCCGCTCATCCAACACGCGTCGCAGTTCCGCCACGCCGCTTCTATCGAGCGTCGTGATCTGGTGCGGCAGGAACGACATGCCGTCGTAGCCCATATCGGCAAATCCGCGCACCAGCTGAGGCAGCGTCGTACCGTCCTCACCGAAGTTCCATACCGACACTGCATAGCCCGTCCGACCTGGCATCATTCGCTTCTCCCGCTGCTCATGGACAACTTGACAACGCAAACTGCAGGATGAAAGCCACCCGCTGGTTTGCTGAACGAGTTTCCTGGAACCACAAGGAGCGCCCTGCCCCTTCGGCACCCGGATTCGTGGACAGGTCGACGTGGTACTGGCTGTCGTGCTTCTTCATTGCTCATTTCTTGGCTGCGGGGTAGGTGATCTCCAGCGCGATGTCTCTCAGGAATACCTTGCCGGCCTCAGGGCCTGGCGCCCGGCTTAACGTGAAGACGTTCTTCCCCTGTTTGGCCGACGCGGAAGGCAGGGCGAACCTGAGGCGTTCGCCGGTTGACGTTCCGCCGGTCAAAGGCTTCCCATTACAGGTGACCGAGACCGATTCGTGGCATGTGGCCGGCTGAACCCAGAACTCGGCGATCGCCGCAGGTTGCGCACCGCTCAGGTCATCGCCAATCGGGAAGTTGACGGTCAGCGTCTTTTCCCTGATCTCCAGGGGGAACATCGGATTCAGCGGAAGCTCATGGTAGAGCATGTTGCCCTTGGTCATGTAATTGGACGGAGGCTGTCGCGTCCCGCGCCAATGGAGGACGTAGAGCTTGCTGGCAGTCTTGAGGTACTCGCGATCACCAATCTGCCAGAGCATATGGTGGGTCGGGGTGAACATGTTGAAAAGGTAAATACCGTCGGCCCCGGCGTCGAACGCGCGTGCAGCGCGGCCCCGCCAGCTCGCCATGGACCTTCGCTTCGCGTCGACGGGGCACTCCTTTGTGGCGCTCACCCAACGCAGCTTGTCATTCAGACTGAACTCCCGCTCGGGTATCTTCGGGTCCACCACGCCGACCGGATTGTCCAGCGATGGGTACACCGGCACGCCATAGCGGTGGCCCAACTCCACACTGTATTCCCAGGGATTCAGGCGGAAGTATGCTCCCGTGATCAACATGTCGACGAGGCCATCGCGAAGCCAACCCTCGAGGTCAATGCCGATCGTCCGACAGAACTCCACTGAGTCGGGGACGCGAGTTGCGAGGAGGATAGGCTTGCCCCGCTTTCTGCCGATGGCGTCAGTCATCTCCCGAATGCGGCGAATCAGGTCCGCCAGCAGCGCTCGCTCTTCGTCGGAAGCGACGCCCCCGAAGGCATGGGACTTGAAGAGGACCGGGTGCCGGAAGAAGTCCATTTCCACGCCGTCCACATCGTAGTTGGTGCACACTTCCTCGATGTAGCGGTACACCAACTCCCGCACGTCTGCATTGCCGAAGTCTACTGCCGTCCACTGACCGTATTTTGGCTTCTTTCCGCCCCCGATGAGATACTCCGGATGCTCGGCCTTCATCGTCGCTCGCAGCAGGGGGTTCTTGGCGTCGTGCGTGTCGTTCATGCGCATCGACCAAAAGACCTCAAGCTTGTTCTTGCGGCAGAACTCAACCATCACCTGGAGCGAGTCCGTCCCTTGGTCCAGAAGGTCTCTGAGCACGCCGTCCTGGTACCCCGCCCCCGGGCGAAGCAAGATATTCTCAGCCACCTTCGTGCGATGGAGCATGCTCCCAAAGGCCCAGCCCGTGCAATAGAAGATGGTGTCCACCTGAGAACCGACAAGCGCGGTCGTCCGTTGCTTCAGGAAGTGATCCAACCCTGAGCTGTCACCCGCCACCTTCTTGGCCAGACCATCGCCGCCGTCGTTATTGAGGATGATCCGCCGCTTGCGATGTGCGGCCTTCTTGCGGAGCTCAACGAACGTCGTCTCTTCGGCGCTCATGGGATTTCCCTTCTTGTGTCCAATAGCCGGTGCGGCGATGGCCGAAGCAGCCATAGTGATTGCGACGATCAAGACGCTAGCAGTTTGAGTGTTGGTTCTAAACACGAAATCCGGCTCCTGAAAATGGGATCAGTACGCGGTCCACGCTAAACGTTCGCAACGATTATGTCCATTCCCAACCCAGGGCTGCGGTGGACCCTCGGTTACGTGAGGCGGCTCGACGGAGTCTCTCCCTCCATCGGACACAGATGGCCCAGAGAACCCCTGCAGGGAGCGGCTCGACGGAGTCTCTCCCTCCATCGGACACAGATGGCCCAGAGAACCCCTGGAGGGAGAGACTCCGTCGAGCCATCTTGGAGTTCTCCCCCCACGTAACTGAGGCAGAAGCGCCACTGGCACGGGCTTTCTAGCGCTCAGCCAACGCGCATCTACAACCGATCATTCAAGCGCATAGAGCACGGTGTCCGGACCGGACAATGTATCCTCAATGACGTTTGTATCGCGGCCCACTTCCCGGCCCGAAAACAGCTCTGTGATTCGGGAGTAAGGGCGCGGCAAGACGAGACGCCGTGTGCCTCCTTCGGCCGTGTGCAGGGCCGCAAACCGGTTGTTCGCGTAGCACGGCTCATCGTGGTCGCTGTAGATGTGGACCCCGGCCTCCCGGGCAATGGTGCGGAGTTCACACGGCGTGATCTCGGGAGTCGGGGAGAAAACTGAACGCCAGTGGTCCATGTCACGTGTCGTCATCCCGGCCGTGTCGATCGGCACACCTGTCAGCTGTTCCACGGCCTCTTCATCGTACCGCGCATCAGCGATGACCCCGGGGCGATATAGCCACAGCACCGTGCGGCCATCGCGGCACACTCTCTCCTGCAGGATACGGCGCCGTTCGTCGTTCATGACAAACAGGTTTGGGAAGACCACCAGCCGATAGGGGCTCAGGTCGAGATCCTCGAGGTCCCCCCATGAGAAAGCCTGGTATGGAGCACCGCAGCGCGCAATCACCTGATTGAAGCCACGCGTGAAAGCATCGATGCGCGGATTACTCTGATCCAGGTACAGCGCACTCTCCGGATCCACAACCCATGCGATCTCCGCAACCGAAGCCAGCTCTTGCTGCTGCGCGCGATCCCAGAGTTCCTTCATCCGGGCCATCGCGCCAAGGACGGTCTCACCTTCGTAAAACCCACCCCACATGTCGAACCACCACAAGGAAACATCCTCGATCAT
>Ga0209249_1002203_pt1 | contig 16494 bp, 10 predicted proteins | sample SaaInlV_200m_DNA_4_FD_184653 | JGI IMG/M metagenome (GOLD analysis project Ga0209249, IMG submission 184653) | Marine microbial communities from expanding oxygen minimum zones in the Saanich Inlet - SI037_S3LV_200m_DNA (SPAdes) (version 2) | ecosystem: Environmental > Aquatic > Marine >...
TGAGGCTGCGAAAAATGATGCGAAAGAATCTTATGACCGTTTCATAAGATTGTCGGCTGAGTTTGAAAATTACAAAAAACGCCTTTCCAGAGAAAGGGATGAATTTAGAAAGTTTGCAAATGAAGCCTTAATAAAAGAAATACTTTCTGTAGTGGACAACCTTGAACGGGCTATTGAGTCTGCTGAAAACGAATCGGAAAACAACTGTGTTGTTGAAGGGGTCGATATGACCCATAAGGAAATCTTAAAAGTACTAGAAAAGTTTAATGCAAAACCGATCAAAGCTTTTGGAGAGACTTTTGACCCGAATTTTCATCAGGCTGTAATGAATGAAGAAACTGACGAATATATTGAAAACACTGTAATCAGGGAACTTCAAAAGGGGTATATGCTGCATGATCGATTGCTAAGACCCGCTATGGTTGTTGTTTCAACAGCAAAAATGAAAAACAGTGATGATGATTTGAAAATTGAAGAAAATTAACAGATATTTTATATGATAAGTATATATTATTCCAGAGGGAGGAAAACAAAATGGGCAAAGTAATTGGAATTGATCTAGGTACAACAAATTCATGCGTTGCAGTTATGGAGGGTGGTGACGCTAAGGTAATTACAAACCCTGAGGGGGGGCGCACTACTCCTTCAATTTTTGCTGTTTCTGATAGCGATGAAAGACTTGTAGGACAAATTGCAAAGAGGCAGGCTATTACAAACCCCGAAAACACAGTTTTTGGCGTAAAAAGACTTATAGGCCGGAAGTTTTCATCGCCTGAAGTCCAGAGAGATTTAAAGATACTTCCGTTCATAATGGAAGAGGCATCAAACGGAGACACACGTATTATACTCAGGGATAATAAACACAGCCCTGCTGAAATATCTTCATTTATTCTTGCCAATATTAAGAATACTGCCGAGGAGTACCTTGGAGAGACTGTAACAGATGCTGTTATTACAGTACCTGCCTATTTTAACGACAGCCAGAGACAGGCAACCAAAGATGCAGGAAAAGTTGCCGGCCTTAATGTGTTGAGAATAATAAATGAGCCGACCGCTGCATCTCTTGCATACGGCCTTGATAAGAAGAAAGAAGAAATGATAGCGGTTTTTGACCTTGGAGGCGGCACATTTGATATTTCAATTCTTGAAATAGGTGATGGTGTTTTTGAGGTCAAGTCTACAAATGGAGATACACATCTTGGTGGTGAGGATTTTGACCTTCGTTTGATAGATTATCTGGCGGATGAATTCAAAAAAGAACAGGGGATCGATATAAGATCAGATAAAATGGCCCTTCAAAGGTTGAAAGAAGGCGCTGAAAAAGCAAAGATGGAGCTTTCCACAGCTGTGGAGACCGATGTCAACCTGCCTTTTATTACCGCTGATGCAAGCGGTCCGAAGCATCTTAATATTAAAGTTACAAGGGCAAAGCTTGAGGACCTTATTTCGGATCTTCTTAAAAATATTGAAGCACCCTGTAGAACAGCTATAAAAGATGCGGGGCTGTCAACTAATGACATAAATGAGGTTATTTTAGTTGGTGGTATGACCCGCATGCCTGCTGTTCAGGAAATGGTTAAGAAAATATTCGGAAGAGACCCTCACAAGGGAGTAAATGCTGATGAAGTCGTTGCTTTGGGAGCTGCAATTCAGGGAGGTGTGTTAAAGGGAGATGTGAAAGATGTTCTTCTTCTTGATGTTACGCCTCTTTCTCTTGGAATTGAGACTCTGGGTGGTGTTATGACAAAATTGATTGAAAAGAATACTACCATTCCTACAAAAAAGAGCCAGGTTTTTTCGACTGCTGCAGACAATCAGCCTGCTGTTTCCGTTCATGTACTTCAGGGTGAGCGGGAAATAGCTACAGGTAACAAAACACTTGGCAGGTTTGAACTTGTGGGCATACCGCCTGCGCCCAGGGGGGTTCCTCAAGTTGAAGTTGCTTTTGATATTGACGCAAACGGTATTGTTAATGTGTCCGCAAAAGACCTTGCAACAGGGAAGGAACAGTCGATTCAGATTACTGCATCATCAGGACTTGACCAGGAGGAAATTGATAATTTGATTAAAGAGGCTGAGTTACATGCCGATGAGGATAAAAAGAAAAAAGATCTGGTTGAAGCAAGAAACATGGCTGATTCAATGATTTACCAGACTGAGAAGTCAATCAAGGAGCTTGGAGACAAGATAGATGAAGAAACAAAAACGAATGTTGAAAATGCTATAAGCAACTTGAAAACGGCCATGGAGGGTGAAGACGCAGAGCAGATCAAACAGCTTAATGAAGAGCTTACCCAGGCATCCCATAAATTAGCAGAAGAAATGTATAAGCAGTCTGCAGAAGCTGGTGCGCAAGAAGCACCTGGCGATGCTCCCGGGGCCGAACAGGAAAATGCTCCTCCTCAGGATGATGATGTTGTAGATGCTGATTTTGAAGAAGTAAAATAATTATTAGTGTCCATCCAGAAATGACTAATTTGGCCGATTTCGGCGTCAGGCTCAAATTATCCTATTTCTGGGTGGGCATTATTCAGTGATTTTTATTAAACCAAAAAGCCCCGTAATTTTTATTGCGGGGCTTTTTGTATATTATTAAAGGTTTTTTTGTTTTTCACCGTAAAGCTTTCTTAGTTTGGGTTTTTCTATTTTACCGGTAGGGTTTCTCGGAACTTCGTTGAAAACATATTTCCGTGGCCTTTTGTATCTTGGCAGACTGTTACAGAATTCATCAAGATCTTCCCCTGTGATCTTTTGTCCGGGTTTTATCTGAATTACGGCCGCGACAATCTCTCCCAGTCTAAGGCTTGGAACTCCTATGACCGCAACATCCTGGATTTTCGGATTGGTCTGGAGAAAATCTTCTATTTCCACGGGAAATATGTTTTCACCGCCTGATATAATAACATCCTTTTTTCTGTCCACAAGCCATATAAAGTCATCTTCATCCTGACGAGCCATATCTCCTGTAAGAAGCCAGCCATCGACGATAGTTGCAGCCGTAGCCTCAGGGTTATTATAGTACTCTTTCATAACTCCAGGACCTTTGACCAGTAATTCTCCTGTGTCACCTTTTGAAACTTTTTCAAGATTGTCATTTACAATTTTTACTTCCCAGTCAAAACCCGGAATACCAATGGCACCAACCTTGTTCATATTTTCAATTCCAAGATGAACACAGCCGGGGCCGGTAGATTCGGTCAGTCCGTAGTTGGTGTCGTACTGCTGGCTCGGGAAAAATTTCTGCCACTCCTTTACAAGACTTGGAGGCACAGGTTGTGCGCCGATATGCATAAGGCGCCATTGATCAAGTTTGTAATCACTAAGTTTTACATCTTTGTTTTCTATTGCAAGAAGTATATCAAGTGCCCACGGTACTAGAAGCCATACAATTGTTATCTTTTCCTCAGAAATTGTTTGAAGAATATACTTTGGGTTAATGCCTTTTTGGATAACGCACTTTGCTCCGACAAGGAAATTTCCGAACCAGTGCATCTTTGCCCCGGTATGGTACAGAGGTGGCAGGCAAAGAAAATTATCTTCATGCGTTTGCTTGTGATGTAAGTTTTCCACATAACAGGCAAATTCAAGGTTCCTGTGTGTTAGAAGCGTTGCTTTGGGGGTTCCGGTTGTGCCTGAAGTAAAATACAAGGCGGCGTCATCTGATATTTTAATATCTATTTTAGGATCAACGGAACTATATGAATTCAGGATGTCATAGTATGATAGTGAATATTCAGGGCGCATTTCTTCAGGACCAACAAATATGTACGTTTTGACATACCGGTCCAGTTGTGTTTTTATTGTATTGATACGGTCGATAAATTCCTCACCAAAAATCAATACTTTCGCTTCGGCAGTACTTATACATTTTTCTATTGTTTTAGCATCAAAACGAAAATTGAGGGGAACCGATAGTGCTCCTGTACGAAGTATTCCGAAATATGCAGGCAGCCATTCAATGCAGTTCATCATTAATTGAACAACACGGTCGTTTTTTATTACTCCGTACGATATAAGAGCCTGTGCAATCTGACTAGATTGATCGTCAAACTGCTTCCATGTGAATTTCTTACGTCGGTTTCTTTCCGGTTCTATTTCAACCAGGGCAGATTCGTTTTCATACATGCGCCTGTTTCTTGCAAGTATTTCTGTTATAATCATAGTTAACCTTTATAATATCAGTTTTTGACCTTGTCTTTTACGGAATGACTCAACCGGTTGAACTCATGATCGAATTATTCAGTGCTAAAGCAGTTTATGCTTATGTCAAAATTATTGTTAAAGCTAAATAATAAACCTTTTCCCATTCTTTTATCAAAAAATAATATATTTTACATTAAATAAAAAATTTTAACAGGAGAATAATATACTGACTTTATAAGTCCAAGTGATAATATATCATGTATAAAGTTCAATAATACAACTTTTTTGTTTGGTTTTGAAGCTTCCTGTTTATTATATTATTGACAGCCAGCTTAATTGATCATAGGAAAATGTTTTTATGAATGTCAGCGTTTAAGAATTGAAGAATTTAAGCTACAGGAGACAAACAAATGAGTTCGAAACAGGCAAGAATAATTGCTGTTGCTAATGAAAAAGGCGGGGTTGGAAAAACCGCAACCGTTGTAAACCTTGGAGCAGCACTTTCACTGAAAGGTGAAAAAGTTCTAATAGTTGATATGGACCCTCAACATAACGCCACTATAGGACTTGGTGTTGATGTAAGCGGTGAAATGAAAACAGTATACGATCTTGTTTCTACTGGAAATAATGTATCTGTCCGGGAGACGATTGTCGGTACTGAATGGAAAGGGCTTGAGCTTATTCCATCCCATGTTGACCTTGCCGGAGCAGAGATTGAGCTTATTGATGTTGAAGGCAGGGAGAACAGGTTAAAAGATGCTCTTGGTTGTATTGTAGAAGAATACGATTTCATACTTATGGATACACCGCCAAGCCTTTCATTGCTTACAGTTAATGTATTTGCTTTTGCCTCTGAGGTTCTTATACCTTGTCAGACACAACCATATGCGTTTGCTGCGCTGGAAGGTTTATTTGACACTATAAGGTTGATAAAGGAAGAGATAAACCCCGTGCTTGATATTTCCGGAATCGTTGCTACATTTTTTGATAGTAGAACAGGTGTAAGCCATAGGATACTTGACAAGTTGTCTGACGATAAAAGATACAAAAGCCTCCTTTATAATGCAGTAATTAGGGTAAATACGACAATTTCAACCAGTGTGGATGCTGGAAAACCGGTGGTTTTTTACAGGCGCAGCAGTTACGGGGCTATTGATTACATTGAACTTGCTAAGGAAATCATAAAAGGGTAACAACTGGTTTGTAAGGGTTTCATGCTCCATATTTAAAAGACTTGTCATAAATCATAAAATATTATAGTTTTAATTTTAAATATCAAAAACTAGAATCCATAAACTTACCGGAGCTATAACGATAGATTTAAAAACCAGCACAGGTTTTAAATTGACCGTTTTGTTTTTGTTTGTTATATATTCAGAGCTTTTCAAAATCAGCTTCAATTCAAAAATTTTGTCCGAAAACATAAAATAGTCTACAAGGAAATATTTCACTATGCCACGTCAATCAAGTATTGAAAGAAAAACAAATGAAACAGGAATAAGCATAAGTATAGATCTGGATGGGGTGGGTAAAAATGAAATTTCTACCGGCATTCCATTTTTTGATCATATGCTGTCTCTATTTTCAGCACATGGATTGTTTGACCTTTCTGTAGTTGCCAAGGGGGATATTGAAATAGATTTCCATCACACTGTTGAGGATGTGGGTCTGGTTTTGGGGAACGCTTTAAACGAGGCTCTTGGTACAAGGAAAGGAATCAGACGTTATGGACATGCGGTTATACCGATGGATGAAGCACTTGCAGCGGTTTCTATAGATTTATCCAACAGACCCTTTCTTGTCTACAATGTTCCGGATACTGTTTTTTCTCCAGGTGAATTTGACGTTTATCTTGCAAAAGAATTCGTTAGGGCTTTTTCAACACGAGGAGGGATGAATCTGCATATAAATGTAAGTTATGGCGAAAATGAACACCATATTATTGAATCTATTTTCAAAGCACTGGGCAGGGCTCTTAATATGGCTGTTTCAAAAACTGATAAAATGAATGAAATCCCTTCTACTAAAGGCGTATTATAATTTAACCTGTAACTTTCAGGAATAAATTGACATGAATAGAAATCTTTTTTTAGTGATTCCGGTATGTCTGCTTTTATTTTCCTGTGCTTCAAAAATAACCACCCCTAAGAAACCTCTTAGCCTTACAGGGCACAAAAAAATTCTGATCTATCCTTTTAAAGATATAACAACTATATATGGGGAAAAAGCCAGCATCAGGTGCCCGATCTGTGGAAATGTTTTTGTGACAGGAAAAGTAGAAAAAAATGCTGGTGCGATTCTTTCAGAGCATCTGGTTTCAATAATGAAAAAGAAAAAGACCTTTGAGTTGATACCTCCTGAGCAAGTAGTTGGAGTAATACCCGGCAGGACTAATGAAAAAGAAAAGCGCCTGTCAAACATAAAGATTATTGTCAATGTCGGCAAAAGTTTACAAGCTGATGCTGTGTTGGTAGGATATGTTTATAGTTTCCGTGACAGGGTGGGTTCATGGTATTCGGCAAGCAAACCAGCTTCTGTTGCATTCGATATTCACCTCTTGAATGTTGCTGACGGGTCTGTTGAATGGGAAGGACATTTTGATGAAACTCAAAAAACTTTATTTGAAAACCTTTTTAACCTGAATTCTTTTATTAAGCGAAAAGGGCGTTGGGTTACTGCAGATGAAATGGCAGCTGCAGGGATTAAAGAAATGGTTGGAGAGGTTTTCTACAAATAGTTACACTATGCAAAGACCTCAAATCGTAACCCGTCTCGGTGGTAATTTAACCATCGGTTATTCTTTATAGTAATTCAGCAGTAATTTTTCTGATAATTCTTGAATTTATCCAAAAAGTACAAAAAACTTCAATTTTATATCTCAACTTAAGTATATATTCGTTTCAATCACAGCTTATTAAAACTATTTATTAATAAACACTCTTATTAGTGTGTTTCTGGCATTTTAAAGAAAATCAGATGGGCTGCTGAAATGGATCACTTTTCATAAAACACATAAAATAATTTACTAAAGAATTGTTCTATATGATTTTACATCGATTATACAATGAAAGCATATAAATATTATGAATAAACGTTTGGTTTTATTAAAAAAGGCTGGGAGAGTTTTACCTTGACAAATAGCAAAAAAAAAGTTAATATCTCAAATTTTGTAAAATGGAGATTCGGGGTTTAACGCTATTAATTTACCTTTTATTATATATAACTTTTAAGTATGTCAACTCATTATAATAAAAGATGGGACCTTTGAAAAAAGCAGCTTTCTTTCAAGTTCAAAGAAAGCTGAAATTTAACCTTAGAGAATACATTGAATATTTATCGGAATTATCCGCTTCAGGGGGGGTAAATATCTGTTTTGAGAACTTTGCATAAAGTACCTTTATGCAAAGTTCTCAGGGCATATATTGTATTTACAGTTATATACCTTTATTTATTTAAATTTTATCGGTGGGGGCTGTGTTCATTGACGAATTTTATTCCGGAAGATAAGATAGCCGAAATCAGAAATACTGCCGATATTATCGATGTTGTTTCGGAAGTTGTTTTATTAAAAAAGGCTGGTAAGAACCACTTAGGGCTTTGTCCCTTCCATTCTGAAAAGACTCCTTCGTTTACCGTAAGTTCTCCAAAACAGATGTTTTATTGCTTTGGGTGTGGTACCGGAGGAAATGTTTTTAGTTTTCTTATGAAGCATGAAGGAATCTCATTTCCGGAAGCTTCTCGTATACTTGCAAGAAAGTATGGAATAGATATCCCGGTTCAGTCTCAAAAACAAAAGGAGCAAACAAGTGAAAAGGAAAAAATAGTTGCAGTGAATGAACTTGCAATGAATTTTTTCCGTTTTAACCTGCTCAAAGACCCTGTTGGGAAAAGACCTGTTGAATATCTAAAAAAGCGTGGGATAAAAAGAGAGTCTGTTGATGCCTTAAATATGGGATATGCCCCAAATGGATGGGATAACCTTGTAAAATATTTGTTTAAGAAAGGAATACCTGAAGAAATATCGGAAAAATCAGGCCTTATAGTCCAACGGAAAAAGGGTGGATATTACGACCGGTTCAGAGACAGAATAATTTTCCCGATTTCAGATATTGGCAGGAGAGTTATTGGCTTTGGTGGACGGGTAATGGATGATTCGTTGCCGAAGTATCTTAATTCACCTGAAACACCTTTATATAACAAAAGTCGATCCCTTTACGGTCTGCATATTGCAAAGCAGGCTTGTCGTGAATCAGGAATAGCATTTATTGTAGAAGGATATTTCGATTTTTTATCACTTTTTCAACACGGCATAAAAAATTCTGTTGCAACTTTGGGTACGGCGTTAACACCTGAGCATATGAGGCTTCTTAAAGGTTATGCCTCCAAGGTTATACTTGTTTATGACTCAGATGAAGCAGGTATAAAGGCTGCTCAGCGAAGTGTTGATGTGCTTGAAAAAGGATATATGGATGCAAGGATTCTTGTGCTCCCTGAAGGATATGATCCAGATTCTTATCTTTTTGAATTTGGCTCAGAAGCCTTTAATAAGCTCGCCGAAGGAGCGCTTGGTATTGTGTCTTTTTTAATTGAGTCGGCGATAAATAAACATGGAGTTTCGGTTGAAGGTAAAATTCGGATTGTGTCAGACATGGAGGGATACCTTGCAGCTGTAAAGGATAACGTAGCAAGGTCACTATATATTAATCAACTGGCAGAAAGAATAGGAATTGATGAGGCGGCAATTCTTGAAAAGGTAAGAACTGCATCGCGAGCTTTACAAGGTAATATTGAAAATCCGGGCCAAAGACCGGTTTTTGCTCGCGGGCCTGAAAAAAAGAATTATTCTGAAAATAAGCAGCAAGGTAATTCCCTTTTAAAGCTGAATGAAATGGAAAAACTGATAATCGCAATGATGCTGAGATTTCCTGAGTTATTACCTGATATTAAAAGAAGGGCGGTACTTTCTTTTTTTCAAAATGATGACCTTAAAAAAATTGGGCAGGCAATTGAGAGCAAAGGTTACCGATTTGATGACTTTAACTCTGTTGATCCTGTGATATTTGCTGAAAACAAAGAACAGGAGATCTTGATTGCCTCCCTGTCGATTGAAAATGATCTCTGGGCCTGGGATAAGGACGGATGTCTTAAACTCATAGATCAGTTTTTGAGCAGCAATAATAACCAGGGGGCAGATCTGACCCGAAAAATCAGGGATGCATGTAAAAAAAATGATGATGAACTTGTTTCCAGACTGCTTGAAGAAAAACAGCAGCACTTAAAGATGTTAAAAGAAAAGCAGAGTCAGGTTGGGAAATAGGAAATAACTAGAAGCTATCTCAAAAAAAGATTAGGGTTCCTGGTAAGGCACAAAGGGGCGAGAAAGCAGAGCATACAGTTAGTATGTGAGCATTTTGAGCCGCATTGTAACACCGCCAGGGGCACTTAGATTTATTTTGAGATAGCTTCTATACTGGAGTTCGCAGGAGGTCAATCTCTATGGCAAAAAAAGTTTCTAAGATAAAAAAAGAATCTAAGACAAAAAAAGTTTCTAAGACAAAAAAAGAATCTAAGGCAAAAAAAGAATCTAAGACAAAAAAAGAATCTAAGGCAAAAAAAGAATCTAAGACAAAAAAAGAATCTAAGACAAAAAAAGATTCTAAGGTAAAAAAAGAATCTAAGACAAAAAAAGATTCTAAGGTAAAAAAAGAATCTAAGGCAAAAAAAGAATCTAAGGCAAAAAAAGAGTCTAAGGCAAAAAAAGATTCTAAGGCAAAAAAAGAATCTAAGGCAAAAAAAGAGTCTAAGGCAAAAAAAGAATCTAAGGCAAAAAAAGAGTCTAAGGCAAAAAAAGAGTCTAAGGCAAAAAAAGAATCTAAGGTAAAAAAAGAATCTAAGGTAAAAAAAGATTCTAAGACAAAAAAAGTTGCGGCTTCCGCTGAAAAAACAAAGGGAGAAAAAGCCAAAAAAAAAGCAGCTCTGAATAAACAAAGTGCTGAGGCAAAAAAAGCAAAAACTAACAAAGATTTTGAAAAGCTTGTAAAAAAAGGAAAAAAAGAGGGTTTTTTAACCTATGACGAGATTAATAAGGTGCTTCCTGATGATATGCTAATACCTGATCAGGTTGAAGAAACCCTTATGATGTTCAGTGAAATGAACATCAAGATTGAGGAAGGACAGAAAAAGAAAGGCGATAAGTCTGAGGATAAAAAGAGTTCCGGTATTGAAATTTCTGCTGCTGATTTTGGAGCGGTAACTGACCCTGTCAAGATGTATTTGAGGGAAATGGGGCTTGTTACACTTCTTAGCCGTGAAGGGGAAATTGAGATAGCAAAAAAAATTGAAGTGGGAGAGCAGGAAGTCCTTAAGGCAATGCTTGGTACAACTATCGGGGTTGAAAGTATTATAGCCCTGGGAGATAATATTCAGGTCGGCAACATTCGCCCAAAAAATATTTTAAGAGATATTGATGAGGGTGATGCTTTTGTAGATGAAGTTTTTCAAATAGAAAAATTTATCAAAACTATTCGTGAGATAAAAACCCTTGATGATGAAAACTGGGACTACAGGGAAAAACTATTTTTATCAGCAATTGGTCTGGAAGAACAGCGCAAGATAAGAAGATCTATAAATCGTAGAAACACCAAGATCTTTGAACTACTCAAGGAGTGGCGCTTTGAGATAGGAGTTATCGACAGGGTTGAAAAAAAAATCAGAGACCAGATATACTGGTTTGATGCCATGGATGATGTGATAACTGACTGTGCCGCTGTGTTTAATTCACAAGTGTCTGAATTCCGATCATGTATGACAAAAAAAGATCAGTTTATAAAATGGGCTCATGAACGTTCAGATCTGGCAAAGAAAGATCTGGCGATTATTTATTCTGATGCAAAGGAAATTCAAAGACAGTTAGTTGAAAGGGAGATTGCAATAAAAGCCAACTCCCGAAGCCTGAAAAGAATAATGAAAAATGTTGGAGAAGGTCGGTATCATGCAAAACGTGCCAAGAGTGAGTTAATAAAAGCAAACTTACGCCTTGTTGTCAGTATAGCAAAAAAATATACCAACCGTGGCCTGCAGTTTCTGGATTTAATCCAGGAGGGTAATATCGGCCTTATGAAAGCTGTTGATAAGTTTGAATACCGTAGGGGATATAAGTTCAGCACATATGCTACCTGGTGGATAAGACAGGCAATCACAAGGGCTATTGCGGATCAGGCAAGAACAATCCGCATACCTGTTCATATGATAGAAACTATAAATAAACTTATTAGAACTTCTAGGTATCTTGTCCAGGAGCTTGGGCGAGAGCCTTCACCTGAAGAGATAGCTCAGAAAATGGAAATTCCTCTGGACAAGGTGCGTAGGGTTTTAAAAATTGCAAGAGAGCCGATTTCTCTTGAGACTCCTATTGGGGAGGAAGAGGACAGCCATCTGGGTGATTTTATTGAAGACAAAAAATTTGTACTTCCGACAGATGCTGCTATAAGTATGAATCTTGCAGAGCAGACAAGAAAAGTTCTTGCAACATTGACCCCACGTGAAGAGAAAGTGTTGCGTATGAGATTTGGGATCGGGGAAAAGGCAGATCATACGCTAGAAGAGGTTGGTAAGGATTTTGCTGTAACACGTGAGCGTATCAGACAGATAGAAGCAAAGGCTTTAAGAAAACTCAGGCATCCTACTAGAAGTAAAAAGCTTAAGAGTTTTATAGAAACATAGTAGATGGAGATTTTACGACGCCATCGGTTATAGTTTTTATGAGATCATCATAGTTAAGAAAGCAAAAAAACTTGAATAATACTACATGCTTTTTTATTTAATAAATATTGTTTGTATTTCATATGATTGCTTGACAAATTTTATTTCAGAAGTTAATAAGAAGGTTTGTCAAGACTAATTTCGGGCCCATAGCTCAGTCTGGCAGAGCCACCGGCTCATAACCGGTCGGTCCCTGGTTCGAATCCAGGTGGGCCCACCACAGTTAAGCATTGATTGTTTCAGGAAAAGGTTTATCTCAATGAAATTGAGGATATTATGAAACCGAAAAATGGAAAATGTTTTTTATGACAGCGCAAAAGGCGTGGTTTTTTAACCACGCCTTTTTTTATATCTTAAAATAGTCAATGGGTATAATGGCTTATGAAAGCAAAAGTAGCAGACATTGTAAATATGATGGGAGAAATTGCCCCGATATCTCTTGCTGAGGAATGGGACAATTCCGGTCTTCAGGTCGGGCACATGGACCGGCCTGTAAATACAATTGCAATTGCCCTTGATCCTGACCGGAAGGTTATTGATTACGCATGTAAAAATAGTATTGACATGTTAATAACTCATCATCCTTTGATTTTTTCACCCATAAAATCGATAGATTTGGCAACTAATGTCGGATCTTTAATTGAAAAAGCCTTGAAGCACAAGCTGGCTGTTTTTGCAGCACATACAAACCTTGATAATGTTGCAGGGGGACTAAATGATGTTCTTGCAGAGAAAATAGGTTTAAAAAACCTAAGGGTTCTCGGAGAGCCAATAAAAGAAGAACTTTATAAACTTGTTGTGTTTGTACCGGTTGAAAGTGAACAGAAAGTTTTAAATGCCTTATTTGAAACTAAAGCAGGAAAAATTGGTGAATATTCATGCTGCTCATTTATAAATAAAGGCAGGGGGACTTTTAAACCGGGAGTTTCTTCAAAACCTTATAAAGGCCGTAAAGAGGAAAAAAATTTTGTAGATGAAGTCAGAGTGGAGACTGTTGTGCGGAAGAAAGATATTCACATAGTTGTTGATCATATAAGAAAGAGTCATCCGTATGAAACAATGGCATATGATATTTACCCAGTTATTGTTCAGGAAAATATGCAGGGTACCGGGCGTATTGGTGATCTTGAGGATGTTACTCCTCTGCATGTATTCGCACGGAAAATAAAAGATCAGCTTGGGTTGAAAACTTTAAAAATTGTAGGCCGTGATATTGAAGTAAAGAAAGTCGCCATATGTACCGGTAGCGGGTCAGGGTTGATGAAGTCTTTCCTGGCATCAGGAGCTGATGCATATGTTAGTGGTGATCTGAAATATCATGATGCAAAAATTGCGGAGGATTCAGGGCTTGGTCTTATTGATATAGGACATTTTGAAACCGAACACCCTGCTGTAGAAGAGATTGAAAAAAAACTGAATAGGTTAATTTTAGATAGAGGCTTTGATATCAATATTATTGCATGTGATTTTGAACAAAACCCTTTTTGTATTATCTGATAACCTTTTGCATAAAATTTATTAATATCAAAACCTTGGCATAATGGAAATATTATGGAAAATATTACAAAGGAACAACTTGGCACCCTGATAAAACTTCAGGAAGTAGAGATAGAATATAGGCATGTTCAATCAGTTTTAAACCAGGCACCGGAAAGGCTTGATGAACTGAATACCAGACTTGATGAACTTGAACAGACAGCAAAAGAAAGAGAAGAATCGGTTGCTGGTTTAAATAAAGCGTACAGGGATGGGGAAGTAGATATCCAGGAGAATGATTCCAAAATAGTTAAATGCAACGAAAAACTTGCGCTTGTAAAAGATAATAAGGGATATCAGGCGATACTAAAGGAGATTGACGGGATAAAAAAGCAGAACTCCAAACTTGAAGATGACCTTTTGAATTATCTGGATCAAATAGATGAAGAGTCCCAGGAGGTTGAGAAAGAAAAATCAGAGTATTCACAGGGGAAACTGCAGATTGATGGTGAGAAAAAGTTAATTGAGCAGGAAATGAACGCTGAGAAGGAAAAACTGGTTCAATTCGATTCTGAACGAATGGATCTGTTAACAAAAATTGACAAGGAATTGATTAATTTATTCAATGTTATGCTTGTTAAGGGAATGGGGGTAGCTTTATCCAGCGTAAAGGATTCGATCTGTCAGGGATGTTTTATGAATATTCCTCCTCAGATGTATAATGAGCTTCAAAAGTTCGGTACATTAAAAAATTGTCCCCATTGCCATAGAATTATTTATTATTCCGTCGAAGAATGCTAATATTTCAAAAAATGCGGCTGTAGTAGACAAAACGATCGCGGAATCATTTTAAATGATTCGGAGGAAAGTCCGAACACCACAGGGCAGGGTGCTCCATAACGTGGAGTCACGGCAACGTGAAGGAAAGTGCAACAGAAAGAATACCGCCTGGCAGAAATGCCCGGTAAGGGTGAAAAGGTGCGGTAAGAGCGCACCAGTTTCCCGGGTGACCGGGGAAGCTTTGTAAACCCCACCTGGTGCAAGACCAAATAGGGGAACGTTTAAGGCTGCTCGTCTGAGTTCCCGGGTAGGTTGCGTGAGGTGTCGGGCAACCGGCACCCTAGATGAATGATCGTTATCCTGTTTCGGGTAACCGGTACAGGACACAGAATTCGGCTTACTGGCTACTTTAGCCGCTTTTTTTTAGCATGTTGTTACATGGAAGCCTTGAAAATATGAATTTATGTTTAAATTCAAGATATGGAAATCACGTTATGGTGTGATTTAGCAAAAAATAGACAAAAAGGCTGCTAAGCAAAGATCTGAAGATAATTTTGAGAGGAAACATGGAGTTTAGTGTATGTGATATATCCTTTTCCGAAAAGGTAAGAATTTATTCACACGATTTACTTAAGAGTTGTATATACATTTCATCATTTGATACTCCCAAGTATATTTTTACCAAAAAATTGTATTCAAAACTAATATCCTCTTCACAGCTTCTTGAAGATTTTTTGGATTTTCACGGAGCAAAAAATAATAAAAACTGGTACTTATACAGGGAGTTGTCAGCTGCAGTAAGGCATTTGAGCCTTGCCGGGTATTCCCAGAGGCATCTGCTTAACAGGCTTTCGTTTTATGATATACCGGATTCAGCTGAGTTTGGGAAAGAAGGGGAAGTAACGCAGGAGTTTTTAACTAACGCTATAATGTCTCTTGCGCCCACAATCCTTGAAGAGGCAAGGCGGCTGAAAATTCCAATTCCTGAAGGTAATTATGACCAGGATCTTTTCCCAGGTGTAATAAGCGGAGAAATGCTCGAGTATGATATTGATGATGAAGACAAAATTCAGCAGAAAAAAAATATTGTAAAGATCGCCAGTGAATTTCTCGGGGTTGCAAAGACCTTTGAACAGTTTGGGTTTTATGAGCCGTATACCATTGAAGAAATAAAAGAAATAGTGCCTGACAAGATAAATGAGGTTGAAGTAAGAGGGTTTGAGATGCTTGTACATAATCTCCAATCGTCTTTTGATACATATGCTATTCATGGGGGTTACAGGTTTGGAAATCGAAAACTAAAACAGCTTAGAAGCTATTTTTCTGTTGTATTTCATGTTCTTGAAATAGTCGGGCGTCTCCTTCATTTTTATGAACGGCATCTACTTGAAAGGGGATATAAGAGTGTTTACAAAAAAGCCGGTGACAGGCTTGATTCCCATATTAATACTGATGTTTTACTAGAGCGCACAATTAACTATGGTTTCTACTATGCATGCCATTTCTTTTCAGAAGGAAGGGAGCTTGCATCTGATATCCTTAACGAGAACATCGAACGTTCATCTATAAAAGTAAGGATTCCGGTTAAACTTGGTTTCCACAGCAGGCCCAGCCTTCTTGTTGCAAAGATTGTGCAGTACTATGGAGGACAGGTGGAAATGTGCGTTGGTGAAAAGAGGTTTGATGCCAGCAGTGTTCTGGACATACAATGGGCCGGGGGATTGATTCAGAAAGAGAACATAAAACATGTTGTATTTGAAGGTGATGTCAGGTCCCTAAGCGATATTGAAATACTTGCAAGCGTAAACTACGGTGAAGACACAATGGGTAAAGGGGTTCCATTTCCAAAAGAGCTAAAATACCTTAAATAAAATTTATAGAGTACTTACATAATATGGTTTCAGCAATAATTGTTGCCGGTGGTAAAGGACTCAGAATGGGGCATGGCTTGCGCAAGCAGTATCTTTCACTTGCCGGAAGACCGGTTCTGACACATACACTTCTTACTTTCCATGAGAATAATAATATAAACAGGATATACCTTGTTGTTCCAGAGGATGATTTTGAGTTTTGTAAATCCCAAACTCTTCTTCCATATAAACTTGATAAAAAGGTTGAATTGGTTCCCGGGGGTGTTGAAAGGCAGGATTCTGTTTATAACGGGCTCAAGGCTGTTGAAAAATCATTTGCAGCGGATAAAACAGGTGCTGAAGAAGAGATTGTTGTTATTCATGACGGGGTACGCCCGTTTATACAATCTGATGTTATAGAATCATGTATAATCTGTGCAAGAAATTCAGGTGCTTGTATTACAGGAATACCTTCTTATGATAC
>Ga0209249_1002207_pt1 | contig 16460 bp, 15 predicted proteins | sample SaaInlV_200m_DNA_4_FD_184653 | JGI IMG/M metagenome (GOLD analysis project Ga0209249, IMG submission 184653) | Marine microbial communities from expanding oxygen minimum zones in the Saanich Inlet - SI037_S3LV_200m_DNA (SPAdes) (version 2) | ecosystem: Environmental > Aquatic > Marine >...
CCCGAGTTCATGGATGATATTTTGTTTCGATGTATAAGAAACCAGCCACGATACCCTTGAATACTGGGCTGGTCTCATAACTCGTATGTCAGAAGAGAAACTATCCACATTCCTTGAGGAAGGGGCCGACTGGGGCAAGGTCAAGACCACAGTACCCGGTGTGTTCGTCATGAAGATGCCCGGCAACAAGAGCAGGTCCCAAAGCCTGTCCGTGGAGATCAACCCCGTTGACGCGGGTGGAAGCCCCACGAAGAGAAGGGGGCTCATTCTTAGGAGTGTTGATGAGCTCCTGGAGTTCAAGGACATCCTCAGCAACGAGAAGGTGGAGACACTGCTTGAGATGCTTGAAGACGTGAACCCTGATACGGGAAAATCGGGCAAACGGAGCAAGGACGTCATCGAGCTCTAACCATAAACCTCTTTTCTCAATCCCACATCTATACTCCGTGGATATTTTGCAGGAACTCAAAGATCTTGTATTCAGGCTTCTCGCTGTAGACGCCATAAGCGGCTTCGAGGAGCCCATGATGAGGGCACTCGTGGAGGAACTCACGCCCTACTGTGACGAGGTATACGACACCCCGAGGGGCAATATTATAGGAATCCAGAAGGGGACAGACCCGGACGCGCCGGGGATCGCCCTTGCCGCCCACACCGACCAGGTGGGCTTCATTGTCTTCAACATCGACGAGTCCGGTTTCATCAGGTTCAGGAAGGTTGGAGGCTCAGTTACACGAAGCATCCAGGCACACCAGATGAAGCTCCACGGCACCAAGGGAGTTGTACCCGGCGTGGTCGGCATCAAGCCCGGCCACATCACAAAGCCATCCGAGGCCAACATCGTCCCACCTATCGAGGAGATGTACATCGACGTCGGAGCCAAGAGCAAGGCTGAGGTGCAGGGAATGGGCATCGAGATCGGGACGCCCATAACGTGGAAAGTTGAGCCGCTGGAGTTAGCCAACAACTATGTCGCGGCCTCTGGCCCTGACGACCGGGTCGGTATTGCGACCCTCATCCAGGTGGCAAAGAACCTCAAGGACAAGCCAATCCCGTCCACGGTCTACTACATCGGCACCGTTGAGGAGGAGATCGGACTCAGGGGCGCAGCTGTAGCCGTCTACGACCTGGATGTTGACATGGCGGTAGCTATCGACACGTGCCCTGCTGGCTGGCAGCCCGACGTTAACATGAGGGACCTCTACTACGAGGTTGGAAAGGGTCCCGCGATACACCTAGGCAAGGGCGGGGCCGTGAGAAGGTTCGGGAGCCAGGTGCTCAGGAAGTGGCTCATCGGGACAGCCAATGATCTGAGCATCCCATACCAGAGCGGCATGGTCCTTGGAGGGAACGACGCACACGCCATCCAGCAGACGAAATCAGGGATACCCGCATGTACGGTGGCAGTTCCGAGGCGTTACAGCCACAGCCCGGTGGAGCTCTTCTGCTGGGACGACCTTGATAAACTCATCAAGATACTGACAAAGGCTATCGCTGGCTTGGACTCCGGCTTTACCCTGCACCGCATCTGAGAGTTTTCCTCTCAACTTTTTTATTCTCACTGGGTAACCCCTTGGGGATTATAATGAAGCTAGTAACTTTCAAGGTACACACTGAGGCGCGGATAGGCGCGCTGCTCGGGGACAAGGTCGTTGACCTCAACTCCGCGTACGCATTGCTGCTCAAGGAGAAGGGCGAACTATCGGCCAGGAGGAAGGCAGACGCCCTCCTGCCCCCGTGCATGATAGGCTTCCTGGAGGGAGGCGACGAGTCCATGGAGGCGGCCAAGAAGGCCCTTGCCTACGCAGAGAAGAACCCCGACGCGGTGGGCCTAGACGAGGAAGCTTTGGTAATGTGCCAGTGCACCGCCAAGCTAATGGCGCCCATCCCAAGGCCGGGAAAGGTCTACTGCACGGCCGTCAACTACTACGACCACGCCACGGAGAGGATGAAGGACCCAGTGGCGCGTGCCGCCGAGATCAAGAGGCTCAAGAGCCTGAAACTGGACGTCCCAGACGTTTTCCAGAAGCCGCCTAGCCTCGTAGTGGGACCACGTGACCCACTCATCAAGGTCAAGGCCACCGAGAAGATGGACTATGAGGTGGAACTCACCGTGGTCATCGGCAAGGAGGGCAAGTACATCACCGCCGAGAAGGCGTACGAGCACATCGCGGGGTACACGGTCATGATCGACGTCTCAGCAAGGGACCAGGGGTTCCCCCAGGATGTGGACTTTGGCATCTTCAAGCGGGACGTCAACTGGACAAAGGGCAAGGGAATGGACAACGCGGGCCCCATGGGGCCGTGCATCGTCACCAGTGACGAGATACCGGACCCGTACAACCCGCCGCTGAGGCTCAAGACGAGGGTCAACGGCCAGGAGCGCCAGAACAACACCGTGGAGCATATGATCATCGGCATCCCCAGGATCATCGAGTACCTGAGCAACGGCACCACGCTGAAGCCGGGTGATGTCATCCTTTCAGGCACATGTGGCGGCGTCGCCGGCTCATGGGGCCCGGAGGGGTACCTGCAGATTGGGGACGAGCTGGAGTGCGAGATCCAGCCCATCGGCACTCTGAAGCACAAGGTAATCGGGGAATAAACCCCCTCTTTTTCTACTTGAAATCGTTCACAGCTTTAGCTAGCTCTGTTATCTCAGCCTCTGTGTTGTAAAAGTTAGGTGACACCCTGAGCCCTCCTCCTCTTGGAGCCACGATGATCTTCCTCGACTCCAAGTCCTTCAGGAGTTCACTGACCCTGGGATGGGTGAAGTTGAGTGTGCTTGACCTGTACTTCATTTCGAGAGGGGTCAGCCAGGATACATCCGGGTTGGCTATCTCTTCCACCAGCTGGTTGGTTAGGTCATGGACCCGTTTCTCGATGTTCCTCAAGCCGATCTCGTGGATTATCTCCAAGCCCATCTCCATCCCGGCGAATCCCGCGTAGTTGATGTTCCCTGTCATGAACTTGCGCGCCGTCTTGTGAGGGGTCCACTCCATGATGAACCCGGTCAACAGCCCAGAGTCATGCCCCTGTAACCCAATGTTCGGGGGGTCGTACTCATCTAGAAGCTCCTTCCTGATGTAGAAGAAACCCGTCCCGAGGGGCGCCAGCAGCCATTTGTGGCCACCACAGGCAAGGAAGTCAATGTTTGTCTTCCTTACATCGAAATCAACCACGCCAACGCTCTGCATCGCGTCCACCACGAAGAGCACGTCGTTCTTCCTAGCTATTCTGCCAACCGCCTCGATGTCCTGCTTGAACCCGTTGATGAAGGCAACGTGGCTCAACGCTATCGCCCTGGTCCTGTCATCTATTAAAGCCTCAATGTCCTCGGGGTAGACACCTCCACCCTTGCTCTCAACGACGCGTATTTCGACGCCGTGCTTTCTCTGGTGGGCCCAGGGGAAAGAGTTGGCGGGGAACTCCAAGTCGTTGAGGATCACGTTGTCACCATCACGCCAATCTACCATGTTCGCCACTGTGTTTATGCCGTCGTGTGTGTTCATAGTGAACGCCAACTCGTCCGGATGAGCGTTGATCAGGTCACCGAAGCCTTCGGCGACCCTGTTCCTCATCCCCTCCCAGCTGTCAAAGTAGTTCATGGCACCAATCTCGCTTCTCTCCTCCATAAAAAGGGAGCTTGCCTTGATCACGGATATCGGTAATGGGGATAGCCCGGCGTTGTCTAGGTAGTTGTACTCCTTGGTGATGAGGAACTCGTCACGGTAGCCCCGAGGGTCTTTCATGGGGGTTTTCACGTCTGAATCCGTTTAACTTTTTCTAGAACTGTTTTACTGGCGGAGAGCCATTTCAGAGCCATACAGGTTACTGATTGAGGTGATGCCCATCGAGGGCAACCTGTACCACGCGGGACAGATCAACATACTGAAGAAGGCTTAGATCTCCTTCGCTATCCCGTGGGACCTCCACAGGACATCGTAGGCCAGGGCGATGAGCTCCCTCATTATCCCGTTGTCTTTGAAGCCCGTCTCGAATGCCTCCCACCCCTTGTAGTAGTACGACCGGTACGAGATAGCCAGATCCGTCAGCCCCTCTCCCTCAAGACCCAAGATGATGTGTGTCCTGTTCATCTTCCACGCCTTCTTCGAGCCGGTGAACTGGCTGAGGACACGAACGGGCGTCGGGGAGACTATGTAGCATAGCTCCCTTAGTATCCTGAAGTACTCTAGCCCAATCCTGTCGATGATCCTGCCGGGCATACGTTTGAGACGAGCATCAAGCTCCATGAGTGCCTCATGGTCGCGTTTCCTGCAGTCCGCCTCGGACTCCTCCTCCCTAAACGGGGTCTCACCGAACAGGGAAAGGGTATCATCCGTGCGCTCTGGTAGCCATATCTCTCGGTTGCTTTCCATCTTGACTATCTGTGGCCGGGGGATGTGGATGTTGCCGGGTCGAAGCTCTTTGAACCGCTCCTCGTACAACCCGGTGGTTTCAAGGGCGTACCGGAAGCCGTCCCTGTCATGGGGGAAGATGGGCTGGTCTTTGATTGTGCAGATGTGGATGTCCAGGTCGCTTATTACGGGGACGTAATCCACGATGCTGTCCCAACGCTTCAAGACGGAGCCCTTGAGCGTGGCGTAGCGTATCCTGTCACCCATTCTCTCCGGGATCAGCTCACCCCAAACGGATATCGCGGCATCAACGTCCTTCCTGGCTTCCACTAGGCGATCCATGGCCTGATAAACGAGCCTTGGACTCAAAAACTGTTCTTGTTTTTCATAACCCTTCATGGAAAAGGGTTTTCCAGTCCGGACCACATCTTGTTGATGTTATGAACGTGGATGAGTTCAGGGTATACCTCAAAGTCAGAGGTTACGACCGGGACACGGTTGACTCGTATGTTAATGGAGTCGAAAAGGCCCAGGGTTATTTCGGGGACAGGCCTGTAGGGGAGGTTGACGTTGATGGGTTCAAGGAATACGTCGCGCACCTGCTTGAAAAGGGCGAGAACACCGAGGGGAACCTCGTTGGGTTGGCCCGCTATGTCTACTCCAGTGACATGAAGGACCAGTGGATTTACTTCGCGGCAATACTGGGCGGCAGGGAGGTGTTCCCGTCCATCGAGGAGCGCCTTGAGAATCTCACCGATAGAGAGACCGCCGAGAAGATATTCAGCAACATCGATGTACCCGAGCTGGGCGAGGGACCAGGATTGTACCCCATCGCTACCAATCAGCTCATGGTTCAGCTCCGTTCGGAGCTACCTGACCACGTATGGAAGCGTGTGTTGGCGGGGAACCACCACAGGATACCCCTTGAGTCGTTCGGCAGACACAAGAAGTGGCTTGAGGAGGCGGGTAGCGTCGATGCATGGCTCAAGCAGATGCACGAAAAGGCTGTTAAGGAGCTTGACGAGCACTGCAGGGAGAACAGGATTTGGTACGAGCAGGTTATCACGCCTAAGGTGGTGGAGTACGTCAGGTCAAGCCAGGAGATTCTATCAGGGGTAAGAAATGGTGACTGGATCTATAACACAAAGTTCCCGTACAGCCCTAACGCGTACCTCTCGGAGACTGACCCGGATGAGCGACGGTACCTCATGTGCCACTGCGTGCTTGCGAGAGAGGCAGTCAAATCAGGGGCACCGGATATCCCCATGGAGTGGTGCTACTGCAGCGCGGGGTACGGCAAGCTCAGGTACGATGTCGCCTTCGGCGTTGACACCGATGTCGAGGTGATTGAGAGCGTGTTCAGCGGCAGCGACAAGTGCCGATTCCGGTTCAAGATCCCTGAAAAATTCCTCTAGGTGGTCGACAGGATCTTCTTTACCCTACCCACTTTCCCGTCAAGCAGCTTAACCTTGATGCCGTGGGGGTGGGTCTTGCTCTTCGTCAGAATCCTGCTGACGACGCCCTCTGTGAGCTTACCTGTCTTCTGGTGCTGCTTCTGGACGATGGCTACGGGCAAACCAACCCTGATAGTCTTTCGCTGGGTTCCTTCGACACTCATAAATCATTTGAGTTATCTGAGGATTTAGAGGGTTTGATTTTATCGAAAGTTTGGTCCAACCTAACCTTTTATTATTTTACAAGTCAGGAGCCTGATACTCAAGGCTACTTTTTTATCATCAATCACCGAGATAATCAGACGATGATAACCGTAGTATCCGGTCTTCCGCGAAGCGGCACCAGCATGATGATGAAGATGCTGGAGGCAGGAGGCAAGAATGTGCTAACCGACAACCTCAGGACAGCCGACGAGGACAACCTCAAGGGATATTACGAGGACGAGCGAGTAAAATCCCTTCACCAGGACAACGCCTGGATAAGTGATGCAGAGGGTCAGGTTGTCAAGGTCATCAGCTACCTCCTCAAGTATCTCCCAGACGGTCACGAGTACAGGATCATTTTCATGGAGCGTAAGATCGACGAGGTACTGGCAAGCCAGAAGAAGATGATGCAGCGAAGGGGTGAACCCACTGACGATGTTCCAGACTCAGTCATGACGGGTATATTCAAAAAGCATCTTGATGAAATATATGCATGGCTTTCAAACCAACCCAGTATGCAGGTTATTTACATTAGCTATAATAATTCACTAAATGAACCTGAAAACAGTGCAGAGTCGGTGAACAACTTCCTCGGTGGAGGAATGGACATCGAAAAGATGATGCAGGTTGTTGACCCCAGTCTTTACAGACAGAGAAAATAGATTACTGCTACATTTTCTTTCTCAGGTCACATTTTCAAACACTTTTCTACAGATACAGTTATTACATGATATATTGATAGATATCAATAGAATTCAAAAGGGGTATGCTGTGTGGGCATTATTCAGAGTACAGGTAAGTTATTGAGATCGAGAACCGAGGCAGTTTTCACATGGCCCTGGATAACAGTGGTCTCCTGCCTGATCGTGGGGAGGGGATTCCCGCCATTAGGCCCAACTTTCATGGCGTTCCTGTCCGTCTTCTTCACCGCGGCATCGACGTACATCTACAACGATTACATCGATTCAGAGATGGACCAGCTGAACAATGTCAAGAGGAACAGGCCTATAGTCACTGGAGATGTCTCCATGGGATTCGCAAAGTGGTTCATAGCCATCACCGCGGTGGCGGGACTGGGGACATCATTCATGATAAACAGACTGGCGTTCCTTTCCAACCTGGCCTTCTTCACCCTATTCTTCATCTACTCGCTGCCATCAATCCGAATCAAGAAGATGTTCGTCCTCAAGGAGATGACCATCTCATCGGCTTTCATCCTCTGCAGCCTGGTGGGCGCGGCCGCCATATCCGGCACCTTCCACCTCCAGAGCATCTACATGTCCATCCTGCTAATGGCCTTCAGCTTCTTCGGCCAGCCCGGCCTCAACGACCAGTTTGACATCCTAGAGGACGAGCATTACGGCGTCAGGACCATGGCTGTGGCCTTCAGCTGGGACGCCAAAGTCAAGATGCTCATGATATCCGTGATGGTGCCCGCACTCACAGCGCCACTCACGTATAGAATGCTTGGCTTCACCGCGTTACTTCCCGTAGCCGCCATAGCACTTACCACCGGCATGCTCTGGTTCATACTCAAACTTAGGGGCGAGTACGTCGAGGAGACCGCAAGGCGCACTAGGAAGTTACTCTACGCCTACTTCTTCCTACTTCAGCTGGCCCTTATAGCTAGCGCAAGTGGTGTCGGACTCTGGTAGGCCTGGAACCCCCCGGTGTACACAAGTGAGGCCCAGTGGACAAGGGTGGGAGACCGTCCCACCCAGTCGCTCCCTTTTTCGCTTATGTCAGGTTACTTGACACAAGCACAAGTATTTTCCATCCCCGGAGCGTAACCCTACCATGGTCCTAGACGGATTAAGCGGCGTCGCGAAGCTACGCGACCACAAGAGGAAACGTTTCAGCAGCTACGACAGAACGGGGGGCAACAGGGACTTCCTGGAGGTCCCCGCGGGGGAGATAAGGAGCCTCGCCGAGATGGACGGAGCGGGATGTGTCAAGCACATCTGGGTCACGATAAGAACGGACGAGGAATGGTACCTGCGCAAGCTAGTGCTCCGAATGTACTGGGACGGCGAGGAAAACCCCAGCGTCGAGGTGCCCATTGGAGACTTCTTCGGCATCGGCCACGGTATAACCCACAACTACGTCTCGGCCCCCCTCCAGATGAGCCCAGAGGACGGAAAAGCGTTCAACTGCTGGTGGCCCATGCCATACAGCAAGGGGGCTCGGATCACAATAGAGAACCAGGGCGAGAAAACCGTCACCGCGTTCTACTACTACGTGGACTACGAGGAGTGGGCAAAGCCCAAGGACGACCAGGGCAGGTTCCACGCGTTCTGGAATAGGCAGAACCCAACAGACGGAATCACTGACAAGGGGATGAAAAACTTTGACTGGATGTTCGTGGGTCCTAACCCCATGGGCGAGGGAAACTACCTTCTCATGGAGGCAGAGGGCAAGGGACACTACGTGGGTTGCAATGTCAACGTCGTCAACCTCAGGATGACTGACAAGTTCAACTGGTATGGCGAGGGCGATGACATGATCTACATCGACGGAGAGGAGATCCCCAGCCTCATCGGGACAGGCTCTGAGGACTATTACAATATGAGCTGGTGCCCAACACAGGAGTACTGCGCGCCCTATCACGGGCTACCGATACCCGGCGGGAAGAACTGGAGTGGTAAGATAACTTGGTACAGGTACCACATACCAGACCCCATCTTCTTCGAGGAGAGCATCAAGGTGACCATAGAGCACGGCCATGCGAACCACAGGAGCGATGACTACAGCAGCACCGCGTACTGGTATCAGACCGAGCCCCACAGGAGGTTCAGGAAGCTGCCCGGCGTACCCGAGCGAATCCCGAGGAAGTAGAAATGAGCTACCTCGTAGGAACTGACATAGGCACCCTGGGTACAAAATCGGTCCTTGTAACCCTCGAGGGAAAGGTCCTTGGTGAGGGCTTCAAGGAGTACGATGTCATCACTCTCAAGCAGGGGTGGGCCGAGCAGTGGCCCAAGCCGTGGGAGGATGCGACCTATGCGACCATCAAGATGGCTGTCGAGCAGTCAGGCGTAGACCCAAAGGAGATTGCTGGTGCGTGCATAAGTGCACTATATGGTGGAAGCGGGATCCCAGTCGACAGAGAGTACAAGCCCATCCGTCCATGCCTCATATGGGCAGACAGGAGAGCAATAGAAGAGTGCCGATGGGTAGGGAACAAGATCGGCGAGGAAGCCCTGTTCAATGTTACGGGAAACATAATCGACCCTTATTATGGGTACACCAAGATGATCTGGATCAGGGAGAACGAGCCCGAGAAATGGGCCAAGATACACAGGTTCGAAACCCCAAACGCCTATGTCATCAGACAGCTCACAGGAGTCGAGAGCATCGATTACAGCAGCGCAGGTAACTACGGTGGAATCTTTGACCTAGCAAAGCGAGACTGGAGCCATGAGATGATGGAGGAGCTCAGCATACCTGCCCACTTCTTCCCTCAGAAGATTCACAGCAGTGAGGAGATCGTCGGCGAGGTTACCGCGGACAAGGAGAAGGCGACGGGACTAGCCCGTGGAACTCCCATCTGCGCGGGTGGCATCGACGCCACTGTAAGCGCATTAGCCGGGGGAGCCATTGAGGACGGGGACATGTCCTCTATGCTGGGCACAAGTATGTGCAACGGAATTATTAGTCACAGCCATAAGACCTCCCCGAAAATGATCAACTACCCCTACGTTGTTAACGGACGTAAGTTCATGTACAGCTTCACAGGGATATCCACCGCCGGTTTCAGCGTAAGGTGGTTCAGGGACCAACTTAGCCCAAACGAGGTCAGGGAACAGGACAAGACTGGGGAATCGGCTTACAAGCAGCTAGACAAATTAGCAGCCACGATACCCGCCGGCTCGGAGGATCTTCTCTTCCTACCACACATGATGGTTGGGGAGAGGGCACCTTTCTGGGATGAACACATCCGAGGGGCCTTCCTCGGAATGACTGTGTACCATACAAGGGCGCATATGTTCAGAGCCGTACTTGAGGGCGTAGCAAACGCTATGAGATACAGCTTCGACGCTGCAAAGGAAGCGGGGGTTAAGATAAACCGAGCAACTCTCGTTGATGGGGGTGCAAGGTCTCCTTTATGGAGGCAGATCATCGCGGACATCACCGAGGTTGAGATGGGGTTCATACCCAACTCACTTGGCGCACCCGTTGGAGATGCTATCCTAGCAGGATTGGGAACAGGAGTGCTAAGCGACTACAAAGTAATCGACGAGTGGATCGGGGAAAAGATTCCGACAAAGCCTAACCCAGAGAATATACCTAATTATAGGAGACTCTACGGTCTTTACAAGGAAGCTGTGGATAAACTTAGCCTTGTTTACGCCCTTTTCTAATTCAAACCTTATTATCCTCTTTCTACAAGTATCTTTTCATGAGGAAGACTGCCGCTTATATCGCCTCCCTGACTTTTCTATTCATATCCGGAATGGGGCTACTGCACCCAAGCTATGAAGCGTTATCTGCCTGGCTGAGCCCACTCACAGGAGGCTACATTTACACGGTATTCATGGGTTTCACGCTGCTCATCGCGGATCCGTTTAAGTACATAAGCGTGGGTATTACATGGCTATCAGCTGGGTTACTTATCGGGTTGATCTCCCAGAAGAAACTCGGAGCGTCAATCACTGCATTCTTCTCATGGTTGTCAATGATTCCAACATTAGCAATTTCATTTTTCGGTATATACCAAAATGTCGAGGCAAAGGGGCTGTTTACCCTTGATTCCGTGGACAAAATACTTAATTTCATACCAAACATCCCAGAGAACCTAAGTCTCACAAGCTTCCTGGAGGTACCAATCATCAGCGAGCTGGCCCTAACTGCGATGAACCTGATGCAAAACATGGGCGAAAGGTCAGACACACAGGGTATGATCATGAGTATCGCGATGCCATACGTAACTGCCATCGTTCTCAAGCCAATCCTAATCATATTGGGCGCGATAGCAGGGGCTATCCTAGGGAAGCTAGTTGTTAGCAAGATAGACCTCAACCTGCTTCCAAGCAGGAAAGTAGTAGCTGTTCTAATCGCGGGGGTTGTTATCTCACAAACCGCGTTAATACCCCTCGCCAATAGCCAGGAATTTGACATGACTGAATTGGACCTGGAATTGTTAGCAGAAATGGGCATTGACTCTGAGACATTGGAGATGTTAGAAGCATTGGGTATCGACCCAGAGACCTTGCAGATAATAATGGAGAGTGGGATTGACCCTGAGAACTTGGATTTGGAGACGTTTGTTGAGTTGGGGATAGACCCCGAGACCCTGGACTTGGAGGCACTAATGGAGTTGGGAGTTGACCTAGGTATGAATACTGGGCCGGGGTTGGATTTAGGGAGTTTGACCAGCTTCGATTTTGATGATGGACTATATTTGGAACTCATTGCCGGATATGTTGAAGACCAAGGTAGGGCATTGACAGGCGAGATTCTGCTAGGATCAGATATCGAGACGGTTCCCAGCAGCGAGACTTACATGCGAGACCTTGCCGCCTCCGTGATACTGACCCAGAAAGTCTCCAATCCTTCGTTCCTATACACTCTGCCCATTGACAGCATAGAGAACTATGTCCAGTTTACCGGATTGGCCCCTGAGACCTTTGCAGTAACCCTCTACGTCGGAGAAGACTTGGAGGAGACTGCTTTCAAGTCAGACCAGTTAATCGCGGATTATGAGGACATGTACGGCATCCAGTTTACCAAGATAGTCTCACAGCCAATCACATTCACTGGCGACGGCGAAGGCGGGGCCTCAATGATACCCTCCTATATTGCCTCTGCTTATGTCTCCCTCAACACACTTGAGGAGACCATACCAAACCTACTGACAGGTTTCGAGTCAAAACAGGGATTCGCGGACAGCTTCCGGGAGAGGATCGATGGAGAGCTAGAGGATATAGAACTCTATGTAATAGGACAGGTCACCCCTGAGCACATCGAGGCTTTCATTCCTACCAATGACGTACCCGCGTTCCTTCAGGATATTGTTGATACCCTGCTCGCTGAGACCTACCATTTTGCTGTAGGAGTGCAGTTGATAAACGAGGGGCTACCTGCCTCAAGTGGGGGAACCTTCGATCTAATAGATACAATGGGAATCGGGGCTCCTCGATACTCTAGTGACTCGGATCTCAGCCTGATCGCAGTTGCGAGGCAAAACGGAACCGATATCGGGCCAAATATCAAACTATCCACCTCACTTGCTCAGGACTCTTCTGAACTGATGTTCCTCTCAATGTACTTGAACTCAATGATTGAGATAGAAATCAGTGGGGGCGATTTTCCAACTGTATCCGATTTACAGATCACACTACCGGGGTACGTCGCACCAGAAGTGGAGATAATAAAGACAAGGGCCGGATCATCGGTGACAGTTACCGTAACAAACGAAGGCTCGTCAACAATTACTGACCTGAGCCTGAAGGATGCGTTCCCGACAAAGTACGGTGTACTAGAGTCTGGGGCAAGCGAGGCAACTTGGAGCAGGCTTACTTCCGGCCAATCCGTCTCTATGACTTATATCACATCATATGAGAACCCGGGAACCTATACGGATATTCCCGCTATGCTACATTATACCGAAAACGATGTACTCAGGGCGGTAGCATCAAACACACTACTGACCGGTACGAAGAGTCCCAGCCCAATCGTGTTATTATCTGACAGTTATCAGGCAACCTTTGATCTGATTGACATGCTCACAGGCAATGGTGATCTATTCCAGGTGATTCCTTTGGTTCTAATCGCTCTGATCTCGGTAGTTGATATTTTCAAGATGTATAGAAACAGGTCTAAACCTGAACAAGATACTCCTGAGGAACCCTCTTTGCCTGGGCAACCAGAATCCGGAGATAAACCTGGAGACCCTCTGTGAAGAGAATAAAATCGGAGGGGCCCATGCAAGGGTATCCCCGATGTATTTTAAGCCGAAAGATGCGGTCTCTTAAACGCAGTACGTATAGAAGTACTCACAGGAAAGTACGTGACAGATAATCCCAATCGCCATTTTGAAATCGAGTAGAGAAGGCGTTTTTCAGTTTCCATGAATAATCTTGGACAGAAAGGCATTATACATTGATAGTTAAAGTGTTACTAATAACGAAACTATATGTAAAAAGAGGGGTTTACATGATGATCCTGGCGTCTACGATCCGAGCGCTGTCGGGGTAGGCTAGGATTGGGTTCATGTCAAGCTCCTTGATCTCGGGGTTCTCCATCAGCATCTTGCTTGTTTTGTAGAGAATCTCCGCAAGAGTTGGCTTGTGGCATGCAGGCATCCCACGTGCACCGTCAAGGATCTTAACCGCCTTTATCTCCTCGATCATCTCGGCTGCGTCCAGCTCAGTGATTGGAGCAACGCGGAAGCTGACATCCTTGAGGATCTCGACGAAGATGCCGCCAAGTCCGAACATCAGCGTTGGACCGAATGTGGGGTCCGTCGTGCTTCCTACGATGATTTCCGTACCATTGGGGGCCATTTCTTGGACAAGGATTCCGGTGATCTCGGCATCCGCGTTGTATGCTTTCGCGTTCTTGACGATCTTCTTGAATCCGTCCCTGATCCCCTGGTCATCCTTAATGCCGACGATTACACCGCCAGCATCGGATTTATGAAGGATCTGTGGACTAACTATTTTGAGGACTATCGGATAGCCGATCCTGTTTGCTGCCACGACGGCATCGTCCTCAGTTGGTGCGACATGGATCTTTGTTACAGGCATATCGTATAGTGCGAAAAGCGCTTTGGCTTCGTGCTCGTACAGGAAGGTCCTGTCGTCGTCCTTGGCGCCCTTGAAAATCTCATCAATCTTAGGGTCTCTCATTGAGGTTTACCTCTATTCTTCATGTATGCCTGTACACGTGCTTTTAAAAATACTGGCGAAACTTTTGCAAAGCTTCTTAACTGTTAATAAGCCCTAGTTTGTACTCCGGTGCTCTATATTGCTGAATTCAATGCAAATCACTATCATTAATTCTGCTGTCTTTTTCGGTCATTATGTAATCATAGCCGGTGCTCTCAACCTCCAGTTCGGGAACGCTGGGATACCCAACATGAGCAGCAATGTCAGTGTCGCTATGGGTGCCTACACTGTTAGTTCCGTTGTTCTCAGGGTGAGTATGTGGGTGGCAGGGAAAGCAGGTCTTGTTTTCAAGCCCAACTGGGTATACGACAACCCTTACAACGTTAACCTGATGACCGCGTATTTCAGTAATGAACCGATATTGAGTCTCTCCCTTGTCCTCTTCAGTATCGCGATCGCTCTCGTCCTGGGTAGCATCATGGGGTATTTCATTGGGAAGCTCAGCGGCAGACTCAGGTCAACCCGGTTGATGATGCTTACCCTTATCATCAGCGACGCGGCGAGGATCATCGCGGCCAATAACGAGTTTATCGCCGGAGGTACGATTGGTTCATTTATCCCTAACTTTTTTGCGTGGTACGAGGGCGAGCAGATGGTTATCCTAGCAATGGTCATCCTCTTGGTGGGATTGACCTGCTATTACTTGATGCATATTATGCTGAACAGTCCCTACGGGAGGCTGATGAGGGCCATGAGAGATAACGAGATGACCCTGAACAGCACAGGAAAGGACATAGGGCGACTCAGGAGCGAAGTCATGATGTTCGGGGGAGGTATCATGTCCGTCACAGGGGTTCTCCTTGCCTTCTATTACAGCTTCGTTCAGGTCAATTTGTACGGCAGAGTTGACTACACTTTTTGGCCGTGGCTTATGATAACAATAGGTGGTCTGGGGAGCAACCCAGGCGGGTACGTTGGAACCCTTTTATCGGTCTCCATACTCAAGGCACTAACTCTCTCGAAGCAGACCCTAGGCCCCATGTTGATCGGGACGACTTGGATTAAGCTCATTTCATATTTCGAGGATCTTATCCTTGGTGGGCTTTTGATTCTCTTCGTTATGTTCAAGCCACGTGGATTGGTGCCTGAGAAGAACCTGGTTATCAGAGACGTGAATTATATCGACATTATACTTGAAAAAGATCCACCTAGGAAGAAGAGGGCTTCTCCATTTTCTCCCTGATCCAGCTCGCGGCGGTTTTTAGCAGCGGGTTAGGTGTCTCCACAACAGGGATGTCCCTGGGACCGACGCTGAGCTTTTCCTTGTACTCCGGCATGGATGCATAGATGACACTGGCCCAATAGATACGGCCCTCCTTTCTCTCCTTGAGGAGCTCCTTGGAGTTGAATGGCAGCGGGCTGTGGTGGAAGACAAGTCCATTGGCCCAGTTCAGTATTATTGCGTGCCCAGAGTTCTGGATCAGCGCTCCGGTCTCCGCGATCTTCTGGAGGCTGTACTCAACCATCTCTAGTATAACCAGTTCCTCCGCGGGCTTGTATTTGATCTTCATTGACTATCTTGGTCCTTGGCTGTTTAGAAATGCATTGGTGGGCTCGCTGAGATTTGAACTCAGGACCTTCTGATTATCAGTCAGACGCCATAACCGTTCTAGGCCACGAGCCCGATGCATCAGCATTGATATCATATCTCAATTAAATATGTTACTCATTCGGGGGCTTTGACTGTCTACCTGATATATCTCGAAAGGAGCGTCGCAAGAATGATTATTGCCGAGCCTACAAATACCCTAAAGATTATAGGGTTTGATGATTACCTTCTCGGCGCGCGCGAGTGAAACTCAGATTTTTTTTCTCTGGTTCGATAGGAAAACAGTTGTTTATGAATAAATGAATCTCTCTCGTCAAAACTGCATACGTCTTCCCGTGTTGAGAGTGTTCCTTCTTTGACAGAACCGGTTTTGTGAGATTCTTGTCATTTGCCTCCTTTTGGTGGGCTTTATTTAATGCACATTATCTAGTACAGGTAATGTCCAACTACAGTCCGACGCGGGATACTCTTGCCAAGAGGATCGCGGGTGAGATCGTCTTGAGCGCTGCTCCTGGTCAAACCATGAGGAAGTGGAGGGGTCTGCTGAGCGTGAACCAGATTGATATGGCTAACGCGCTGGAACTCTCGCCGTCCGTTATTAGCGACTACGAGACAGGCCGCAGGAAGAGCCCCGGCGCGGGCTTCATCAAGCGGTACGTTGCCTCATTACTGGGCATCGATGTGATACGAGGAGGCCATTACATTAAGCAGCTCAGCAGGATAACCCTTGACCCCAGCGATGTGTTCTCGGATATCAGGGAGTTCATGGCACCGGTGTCCATCCAGGAAGTCGTGGAGGCGGTTGATGGGGAGATATTCAACGGCGATGAACAGGTGGGACAGGATGTGTTCGGCTACACCGTTGTGGACAGCATGAAAGCCATCATGATGCTGAGCGGCCTGGATTTCTACAGGATATTCGGGACAACCAGCGAGAGGGCTCTGGTGTTCACCGGTGTGAGTCGGGGCAGGTCACCCATGATCGCTGTCAAGATAAGCCCATTCA
>Ga0209249_1002214_pt1 | contig 16436 bp, 11 predicted proteins | sample SaaInlV_200m_DNA_4_FD_184653 | JGI IMG/M metagenome (GOLD analysis project Ga0209249, IMG submission 184653) | Marine microbial communities from expanding oxygen minimum zones in the Saanich Inlet - SI037_S3LV_200m_DNA (SPAdes) (version 2) | ecosystem: Environmental > Aquatic > Marine >...
ATCCGACAATTTCTTTCAGGGTGTCATAATTATGGTCAGTGAGCCATTTTTCTGTTGTTTTGATTGCTTTGGTGAACCACGCATTGCCGTGAACTGTGGGGGCGGAGCAAACGCCGATGGCATCGGCACCGACCATTGTCATTTCGATAGCATCTTTGGCAGCGTAAACGCCGCCTGTGCCAACAACAGGTTTGCCGAATTTTGTCTTGAGATCGGCAACGATTGACATGGCGACTGGTTTTATGGCTGCTCCTGAAACCCAGCCTTTGCCTCTTTCGCTGGCAAGATCGGGGAGGCCGGTTTCGATGTCGATTTTTAGAGCGGGGCCGATTGAGTCGATGGCGGTGAAGCCGCTACAGCCTGCATTTAGCGCATCTTCGGCGATGGTCATGAGTTCTTCGCCCCAATTGAAACTCAATTTTGCAAGGATGGGGAGGTCGGTTTTGGCTCTGACGGCTGCGACAAGCGGGGCCAGCGATTTACCTGAGTAGGAGACACATTCGATAATGTCTACGCCTTTGCTTGAAACAATTTCTTCGATAAAACCAGCAATACCTTCGGCATCGTGCCCTACGCTGGCGATTAATGCGCCAGGATGATCGACAAGTTTTGGGAATTCGTCATAGACCCAATCTTCCCAAGAAATATCTGACCATTCTTCGGCATTGAAGAGGGTGTTGCGTAATTCTCTTGCGGGGAATTGGACGATATGTGGAGTAGGGTTATTGGGGAGTTTTGGGCAAATCGTTTTGGTTACAACGCCGCCCGCCCCAGCATTAAATGCCTCCCAAACGCTTTCTGCGCCGTAGGAGCGGGGGCCAGAAGCTAAGATGAAGGGGCTGGGGAGGTCAATATCGAATAGTTTTGTTTGGAGCATTATATTTTCCTTTTTTACCACGAAGGACACTAAGGAGCACGAAGGGAAAAGCTTTTTTGTACACGCATTTATACAGAAAACACGGAAAAGAACTTTATAGCTACGGATAAAAAAAGTATTTCTCCGTGCTATCCGCGTTCTTCCGTGTACAAGAAATAGGCTAAATTAAAGCCTCTCTTTCAACCACTTTGCCGAAATTGGGAATTCTCTACAGCGCAAACCCGTTGCATGAAAAACGGCATTTGTGATCGCGGGCAGGGTTGCAATTAGGGCAGGCTCTGCGATATTTTTTGCGCCAAAGGGGCCATCTGGGAAATTTGTTTCAATCAGATTTACTTCCACATCGGGCATATCCAGTGCGGTGGGGATTTTATATTGATAGAGATTTTTCTTCTCAGGGTAGCCATCTTTGAAAGTAAATCCTTCCATCAGCGCGTAGCCCAATCCCTGTGCGATGCCGCCAATCAGCTGCCCTTTTGCACCGTTCGGGTAGATGATTTTGCTCGCATCATGCGCCGCCCAAACCTTATTCACAATCACGGCGCCCGTCTCGCGGCTCACGCTCACATCGGCAACTTGCGCGCCGTAGGCGTAGGTCGTGTAGGGCGTGCCAGTGCCAGTTTTGAAATCCCAGTGAATTTCGGGCAATTGCCAATATCCGAGCGCAGAAAGTTGCAATCCCATTTCGAAGGCGTGGTCAACGATTTCGTCAAAATTTATGGGTGTTTCATCGGGACCAATAAAGTCTTCACCGTCACGCAGGAGTTGGTTGGGGTTGCAATCCAGCAAATCGGATGCGGCTAAATTAAGCACTTGAATAATTTTTTGGGATGCGACTTTTGTCGCGTTGCCGCCAACCATCGTGGTGCGGGATGCGACAGTGGGTCCCGTTTCTTCGGCAGTTTGCGTATCGGGACGCAGCATGTGTACACGTGCTGGCTGGACCCCAAGCGTCTCGGCGGCGATAAGCGTAAATACCGTGCGGCTGCCCTGACCATAATCCGTCATCCCAGATTGAAGGGTAATGGAATGATCTTTCTCGATTTTGATGGTCGTTCTGGCGTAATCCAGCCCTTCGCCGCCTAACCCGGATCCATGAAAATAGCAAGCCACACCCACGCCGCGAAGCGTCTCCGCATCCGCTGTTTTGGGGTAGGCAACGCGCTTCTGTTTCCAATCCGAAGCATCTCGTACCCACTCCAGACATTCTTCCAATCCAGATTCGTAAGTAATTTTATTTCCCGTAAAGGCGATATCGCCCTTACGGATGATATTTTTGAGCCGAAATTCAATTGGGTCGGTCTTTGCTAAATCGGATAATTCATCAATTGCAATTTCAGAAGCGGCTGCGGCTTGGGGGCTGCCAAATCCACGAAACGCGCCGGAGTAACCATTGTTGGTATAGATGACCTGCGTATCGACATGCCCCGCTTCATATTTATAAGTGCCGAGGGCGTGCATGGTGGCGCGCCAAGCCGCGAGCGGAGACATGGACGCGTACGCGCCGCTATCCATATCCATTTTGGCTTTACCCGCACGGAGTTTGCCATCCGCATCCATGCCGATGTTTAGCTGGACGGTCATCGCCGCTCGCTTATAGGAAATTAGAATAGATTCTTCACGTGAAAGAATTAAACGGACGGGGCGATTGGTGTTCAACGCCAGCCGCGCAACCTGAGCGGTGAGTTGGTAGCCAATATCATCTTTGCCGCCAAAAGAACCGCCAACGGGAGGCTGAATAATGCGAACTTGCTCAGGGGGCAAGCCTAAAACAGAAGCCGTATTAAAACGATTGATATGCGGACTTTGGTCGTTTGCGAAAACAGTCACGCCACCGCCCGGCTCTGGGATGGCTAACGCACCTTCTGTTTCGAGATAGGCGTGCTCTTGATGCTGGAAATAATAGCTTTGGTTTAGCGTCTGTTCACTTTCAACCAAAATTGGATCGGGATCGCCGTTGCGGACGATGAGCAAATCACAGAGATTTCCTTTTTTCTGTGGTGCTTCGAGTGGGATGAGGGGAGCATCATCTTCAAGGGCCTGCGCGGGGTCGGTGATAACGGGCAATTCTTCCAATTCAAGGATGATCGCTTTTGCGCCAGCTTCAGCGGCCTCTATGGTTTCAGCGGCAACTGTCGCAATCGGGTCGCCGACATAGCGGACTTTTTTATGTGCCAAAACGAAGGCATCTTTGATGGGGAACCCCAAGGGGCCATTCTCTACAAAATCATCGCTGGTGATGACAGCAACAACACCAGGAATTTTCAACGCGGGGCTGGTATCAATTCGTAGAATATTCGCATGGGGGACGGGACTGGTGAGTATTTTTGCGTGCAACATCCCAGCTAGAGACATATCCCCGACATATTTGGCGTGACCGAGCACTTTATCTAAACCGTCAACGGGTTGGGCTTTAGGGTCTCCGACGTACTTTAATTTATCCTTCATGCGGCACCTTTCCCTTTGGCACGTTTTTCTGCCGTAGCTTCAATCGCATCCACAATTTGGACATAGCCAATACAACGGCAGAGATTATCTGCAATCGCTTCTTTAATTTCTGGGCGGCTGGGATTTGGGTTTTTAGCGAGCAAGACTTCCCCCGCCATAATCATGCCAGGCAAACAATAGCCACATTGGGTTGCGCCATGCTCGAGGAAAGATTCTTGCAAATCGTTGGGCGTGTTGTCGGGGGCACTCAAGCCCTCGATTGTGGTCACGTCACAGCCTTCTAATTTTTCTACAGCAAATATGCAAGATTTTTTCTTCTCGCCATTGATGATAACAGTACAAGCTCCACAAGAACCGATTTCACAACCAGCTTTGGTGCCTGTCAATCCAATTTCGTCTCGCAGGATTTTTAATAGTGTTGTTTTTGGCGGGACATCTACGTTTGTAGCGTTACCGTTGAGGGTGAAGGATATTTTCATATTTATTTTCTCTACTTATCGAATGTCTTTGCGAGGCAGTTTTATCGCCGAAGCAATATCCCGAATTGTGCGGGAGACTGCCGCGTCGCAAAAGCATGCTCCTCGCAGAGACATGCCTGATGGAGTTTAATTATTTCCCAAGCACGGCACTAATAATGCCCTGATATCCTTTTGCCGTAGAAAACAATTCTTCTATAGAAATGCGTTCGTTGACAACATGGGCATCACCTTCTGCGCCGGGGCCAAATCCGATGGTGGGGATGTTGGCAACGCCCGCGCAGTAGGCTCCGTTTGTACAAAAACGATAGGCTTTTATTTCCGGGGTTAGATTTACACTTTGCAAACCAGCGAGTGCTTTTTCTACAAATGGATGCGTTTCAGGAAATTCCCAAGCTGGGAAAAATTTAGGAGCGTGTAATTTGCTACCTGTATAGGTTGTATGTTCACCTTCGGCTATATAGACCTTTATGTCTACGCCTTCTAAACCAGATAATGACTTGATCTCTTCGATAACACTTTCTTGTGTTTCTCCAGTGAGTAAGCGACGATCATAAGTGACTCGGCATCGACTGGGCACAACCGAATATCCGGGATATGGGTCGGAGATGATGTCAGTCAATGCCATAATTGCGGGGCCTAGCAATGGATGGTTTTCTAATTTAATTCCTTCGATGGCATTAATGGCTTTGTACATTTCATGTACAGCATTGACGCCCAATTCGGGGTTGGACGAATGGGCTGGTTTTCCAATGGCTTCGAGATGGATTTCTGCTCTGCCACGCCCGCCTCTGTTTAGATTTAGCTCAGTCGCTTCTCCGATGATTACAAAATCAGGTTGCACTTCTTCAACCACAGTGGCTAAGGTTACACCTTCCATAACTTCTTCATGCACGGTTGCACTGATAGCAATTTTTCCCGCTAATTGACTTCGATCTATATTGGCAGCAGCATAAACCATGGCGGCTAATGCCCCTTTCATATCTGCTGCGCCGCGCCCGTAGATATAGCCATCGGCTATTTCGGCGGCGAAGGGGTCGTATGTCCAAGTTGAGCCAGGGGCGATGCCAACTGTGTCGCAGTGGGCATCCAGCAATATCGTTGGGCCACTTTCTTTTCCTTCTATGATGCCAATTGCTGAGCCATTTGCGTCTGCCCACGCACGGTCAAAGCCGAGCGAGCGCATTTCGTTGAGAATGATTTCTACAACCTGCTTTTCGTTGCCCGTTACACTTTGCGTTTGAATTACCTTTTGTGCAAATAGCGTTAGGGTTTCTTTCTTTATCGTCATTGCGCTTTTCTCCACATTCTTTCTGCATTTTCGTGCACTCTGGCGCGCATTGCGCCCAAATCAGCATCCAATACGATGCCATTGCGGACGCGCCATTTTCCGGCGACCATCACGTCTTGTACATGCTGATGATTGCGCCAGAGTACCAGTTGATCGTATAAGTTATGGGCTTTAGCCGGGGTGTTGAAGACCGCATCAATTAGTTGTAGATCGGCAACCCAGCCGGGGGCAAGTCTGCCTACGTTTTTCATCCCCATTGCACGCGCCCCGCCTTCTGTCGCCAAGTACCAAATTTGTTCGGCGGGCATCACCTGCGGATCCAATTGATTCGCTTTATGAATCAAAAATGCACCGCGCATCACTTCAAAAAAGTCGTTGATATATCCATCTGATCCCAGCCCAAGCGTGACATTTTGAGAGAGTAATTTGGGAACGGGTGCGATACCGCCACCGACTTCGCAATTGCTGAGGGGCATGTGGGTCACTTTGATATTTTTCTCGGTGATAATGGCGCGCTCACGCTCGGAGAGTTGCACGCATTGAGAAGCCAACATGCCCGCGCCCGTAACGCCGAGTTCATCGTAATACTCCAGTGTGCGTTTGCCAAAATGCTTGAGCGCGTATTCTGGCTCGTGGACACCTTCATTACAGTGCATATGCGTTAGCACGCCGCGCTCAGCCCCCAATGAAAATGCTTGTTTGATGAATTTGTCTGAGCAAGTGAATGTTGTATGAAAGCACATCAGCCCCTGCACCAAACCACCTTCTTTTTGGCATAAATCAATAAAGTTGGCGTTTTCCCGCAGACCAAGCTGACCATTTTCTTTGCTGACGCGCTCAGTCGCTTCAAAAGAGAGCGTTCCCCGCAAGCCACGCTTTTCAACGATTTCTTTTTGCACGAGCAACGCATCGGGGATGGCGAAAGGGGCTTCAAGGCAATCATAAAAACTGGTCGTGCCACCGCGTAACATCTCTGCACAACCGAAGTCAGTGGCAGCGGCGATCATCTCGCTATCGAGCGCATCTTCTACGAGGGGCCACCAGAAATCATCAAGAAATGCCCAAAAATCGGAGGGCGCGTTCGTCAGCGGGATGCCATGAGCCAGCACGCCGTATAAATGGGTGTGCGCATTTACAAATCCGGGAGAGAGAACGCTGTTGGGCGCATCCACAATTTTGTCATCGGGATGCTGTTCACGCAACGCCTGATTCGATCCAACGGCATCAATCTTATCCCCAACAACACGCACCCCCCAATCTTCTTTTGGTGTTTGACCAGATTTCGTAATCAGAAATTTAGGTAGGATGAGCGTCCCGTTCATTAATTTTTCCTTTTTTGGGGATTTGGCGAAGCATACATGATTTGGACTTGAGTGCCACCAATAAGCATCTTTTTGGGTGGGCAAGGCTACTCTTCCCATTCTAACGAAATATCGCTTTTTGTCAAGCAAAGATTAAATATGTTTAGTAGCAGTTGACAAGAGCGAAGAAAAAGTGCATAATGTTAAGGTCAAGTAAACAACAGTAACCAATAATTGACAGCAAGTGTGTTTTTGCCAAGTTTATAGATGATGGTGTGGTTTTTTAGAAAAGTAAGGGAAAAATATGCAATCTTTATCACCCCGTTCCCCCAATTGTATGATAATCGTCCAAGTTGGTTTTAGTCTGCCTGCTTGGGCGGTTTTATTTTAAACTTGTAGCGCGAGATTTATCTTGTATTCAATAAAGAATGCGAGGCAAATCTTGCGTTATGAGGAAAAATATTCTCATAAAGGAGGTCTACTCTCAAATATACGGTATAACTTTGTTTTGTTAGAAGTAAACCCTTAACCAAAATAATTCAAGGAGAAAAGAATGAAGATTCAAAAAAAATCCCTATTTATGGTACTTGTTTTTGTATTGCTGATTGCGTCTTTGGGTGCCTGTACCCCCGCAGCAGAAGAAGCCGCTCCTGTAGAAGAAGCAGCACCTGCTGAAGAAGCTGCCCCAGTAGAGGAAGCCCCAGCAGATGTTGCTGAAGAAGCTCCCGCTGAAGTGCTAGATTTTGTCACTTGGTATCAATATGACGAAAAAAATGAAGACCCTGAGAGCAACGAACATGTAGGCAACGCCTATTTGCGCGATACCATTCCACAATTTAACGAGGCTTATACAGGCAAGTGGAATTGGGTAAATACGCCCAAAGCTTATGACAAAATGGCAGCAGAATTGGTTGCAGCAGTACATGCTAGTGGCGAAGTTCCTGATCTCTACGAAATGAACAGCGATCAGCTCAATGCTTTTTATCGCAATGGTACATTACAAGATATGAGCGAATGGGCAAAACAACAGCCTTGGTATGCCGATATGGATGCTAGCGCACTCACCGCTTGCACAGGTCCCGATGGCGGACTCTACTGCATTCCGATTTCCCAACGTCCCCAGATTGTTTATGCTTGGGCAGATCACTTCCCTGATGGTTATCCCGCTACCCCCGCAGAATTCCTTACACAAGCCGAAGCTCTAAAAGCAGAGGGCGTTTATGCAATGACCTATTACGGTGCCAACGACAAAGGTGGTGCTGCCATTAAACGTGCCACAAATACCGTTATTGCTGCTTTTGGTGGTAGTTTTGATGATGGTGCTGGCAATATGCTCCTCAGTACGCCTGAAAACATCGCGGCTATTGAATTCTTGCGCACCCTCACCGTTGAAGGTTATGTTCCTGAAGTGACCTTTGCTGGTGGCTTCCAAGAAGAAGAACCTTTCAAAGATGGTTCCGCCGCTTCTATTCCATCCGGTTTGAACGGTTATCGTTATTTGAATCCACTTGTAGCCCCAGATGGCACAGCTTATGAGACCGTAGAAGCCGCTGTTGCAGCTGGTGCTATGATTATGTCTCCATCCTTTGCAGTTGAAGGGCAATCCCCCAGCTGTGATACAGGTACAGCCGGCTTTGGTATCCCCGCTGGGGCAGTCAATGTTGATGCCGCTCATGACTACCTCAACTGGATTATGGCCCCTGAACAAAACTCAAACTGGGTTGTCGGTCCTGGTGGCGGATTCCCCGTTATGGGCGCAACTCAATCCTCCGAAGCATTCAGCGAACCTTTCTTCCAACAATCAGCTGAAGCGATTAGCGCTAGTGCTTGTGCTCCGTGGTACGGTTCATTAGAACGCCCTGCAGATGCTCAAATGCTCGCAATGGCAACCATCTACAATCTCGTAAAAGAAGATACCAGTGCAGATATTGCCGCAGCATTAACCGCAACACAAGAGGAATATAACGCAGAGAACTAGTTTTTTTCTCCTTTCCTCCCATCTAGCATCCCCTCAGAACGGGGGGAGGTTAGGTGGGGGCTAGTCTCTCTCACTTTTCCATAAAACACAAAGCGGCAAGGCGGGTATCCTCCTTGCCGCTTTGTGAATGTATTGAAGGTAGGTATGGCCAATGCAAAAATTATTAACGCGTTGGAAAAACAGCAATTGGGCACGAAATTCTTTTCCCTTTTGGCTGATTCTTCCAACAATCATCACCTTGCTAATTGTGCAAGTCTACCCCGCCTTCTATACAGTTTGGCTCAGCTTTCAAGAGCGAAGCCCCGATGGGTGGGAATTTGTAGGCACAAAGAATTTTGAACGCCTATTTGCAATGAGTATCTTCGATGAAAGTATCGGGCATACAATTGTTTATTTGGTTGGCTATGTTGGCTTAACCTTGATTGTTGGCTTTTTTATCGCATTTTTATTAAGCCAAAAGATAAAATTTTCAGGGGTTTATATAACATTACTCTTTATTCCCTGGGTAATTGCCCAGATTATTGTAGGTTTAGTTTTTCGTTTATTAATTGTGCCAAACTATGGCTTATTAACGGGCTTTTTTGGCAACCCTCAACTCTTTCCTCCTGACGGATTATCTGTGCTAACGGCTGTTCGCCCAGCACCGTGGTTTGGAGATTTCCCTTTCCCGCCCTCACCAGCGATGATTTTTCTCATCATCGCCTCAACTTGGCGCGCTTTGCCCTTTGTGATGTTGCTCTTATTGGCAGCTATCCAGACGATCCCCACGCAAGTAATTGAAAGTAGTCGCATTGATGGGGCAAATGCGTTGCAACGCATCCGATATATTATGTTGCCCCTCATCATGCCCACTTTAGTCGTCGCTATTTTCAGTCTCACTTTGAGCGGCATAAACGGCGTTGGGATGGTTTTCAGCCTTACGGGCGGTGGGCCAGGCACAAATACTCAAGTATTGAGTTACCTCCTTTATACAATTGGTTGGGGACAACTCAAATTTGGCAGAGCCGCCGCACTAGCATTGCTCATGGCAGCCATTAACTGGGTATTAATCACAGGCACTATGCGAATCACAAAGACAGGTACAGGTGAAGAATGAAAAACATGTCTGATAAAAGCTTTCTCTCCGCTCTCGCACGTAAACGTATAGGGAAGTTTCTAACTCACTTTACACTTATCATCATTACTATTTTTGCGCTTTTCCCCATCCTAACAACGCTGCTAATTTCATTTAAAGAGCAAGCGGATATTACGCGCAACCCTCCCGTTATATTCCCTTGTGATACAGAAACGGATGATTTTGACCCAAGTGCCTGTCGTTGGGTCGTTCAGGGTTATGAGCGCGTCTTAGCTCCTAAACCTTCAGAAACATCTATCACTGGCATCGAGTTTACGGGGAATATGGTACGCACATACCTGCCCAACACAATTTTATACGCAACCGTTGCTTCGCTACTTGTTGTGCTTTTAGCAGGCACATCTGGCTACGCCTTTTCACGCTATAAATTCCGTGGCAACAAAGCCATAATGTCTGGCATCCTTGCTATCACGGGGGTGCCTCTGCTCACTAATGTTCTGGCTCTTTATCAGATGGGTGTCAAAATTCGCAAATCGGCGTTACCTTTTGACGATCGTTTTTTCATCATTTTCGTCTATGTTGGTTTCTTTTTACCCCTCAGCGTTTGGATTGCCAAAGGCTTCTTTGATGCCATTCCAAAAGAGTTAGAAGAAGCCGCGCTCATTGATGGATGCACCCCCTTCGGTGCGCTGATGCGTGTTGTCATGCCCCTCGCAGCACCAGGCTTGGGCGCAGTTTTCCTGCTCACCTTCGTCAATGTCTGGAACGAATTCATCGCGGGTTATTTACTCATCACAAAAAACGAAAACAAAACCGCCATGTTCGGCATCTACGATTTTATCTCTGTGAATCTCATCAACTTGCAAGTCGTCGCCGCTGTTTGTATTCTCATCGCCTTGCCAATCGTGGTGCTCTTCCTCTTCACTCGTCGCACTTTCCTTAGTGCGATGGTTGACGGCGCGGTGAAGGGATAGAGAGATGTGCATTGCATCTTCTTTTGGATGCGTTGCACATCGGATTTGGCACACAGAGTCATTTAAACGGTAGCAAACCAAAAACAAGAGCGAATCATCCAATCCTATGAAAATTATTCCATCACCATCCCAAAAAGGGTTATTTCTCTTTGTCGGAGATGCGACTCGTCCAGTCTCAGAACTTGTTTGGGATGCGGACGGGGCGCACACGTTTCAACTTGCTAAGCATCCGTCAACATCTGCCAGTCTGACAGTTTTGCATTTCAATGATTTACACGGACGCTTGCGCGATTTCTCCCGCATTGCCCGGCGAATTAACGAATTACGAGCCCGCCCAAACACCACCCTCCTGACGCTCTCAGCAGGCGATGATATGGTCGGCACACCCTTTGATGAATTGCTGGGAAGCCAAAATCCCGCCTACCAGCTTTACTCAGCCGTTGGCTTAGACGCCTGTGCTTTGGGCAACCACGATTTTGATTATGGGACAGAAGCGTTGGCAAAAGGCATTCAAATGGATGCGAACTTTCCTGTTTTATCGGCGAACCTTAAGAATTCTGAGAACTTGAAAGGCCTATATTCTCCTGCTGTTTTATATGTGAAAAATGGAATACGGATTGGAATCATTGGGCTAAGCACACAAGCGCAAATTCGATATCCGCTCCACTCGCATTTAGAGATTACAGATCCTGTGCCTGTTGCCCAAAACTTGGTAGCTGCCATACGCCCAATATGCGATGTACTCATTATTTTGAGCCATTTAGGATATAGCAAAAAAGCGCGCTTGGTTGCCTCCCCAGAAGTTGGAGATGTAGAGTTGGCAGAAGCCTTGCCCGCAGGCAGCGTAGATTTAATCGTGGGCGGGCATTCGCATAATGCCCTCAACGAAAACGGCTTACACACTGAAAATATCGTAAATGAAATTCCTATTGTGCAAGCAGGTGGTTTTGGCGAGCATATAGGCGAAGTTGAGGTTGAAATAGGTAAAAAGGGCGTTTCTCTTATTAGCACAAGCTTAAAGAAAACAGAAACTTTAGCCCCTGACGATGCCTTTGAAGAAGCTGAACTCAAGCCACTAATCTCTGATGTAGAAAAAATTGAAAACACAACTTTAGGAAAAGTAGCAAATAACCCTCAACTTGGCGTAGATGCGGCGAAACAGCAATTTGCACTCGGTGAGTTGGCTTTAGCAAATTTCATCACCAAAGGTATCACCAGCCAATTGAAAAAGAACGGCTACAAAATAGATTTCTCGACCATAGATTCGTCTAGCATGGTGAGCGGCGTTCCTTTTGGTGGAGATTTGACTTTTAGCGATTGGTTCAAGGTGATGCCTTTTGCGGATACGGTTCGTATTTATCAGATTACAGGGCAAGAATTAAAAGATTTACTTAAAGACAATGCCCTTCGCATGAGTCGTGCCGAAAATGGCGAAAAAGAACGTGGTTTTTTACAATTTGGCAAAGAGATACGCTACACCATTGATTTGGATGAAGTATCTGCTAATGAAATCTATATCAACGGAACACCTATTGAAGAAGAACTAAATTCTACCTATAGCGTTGCTACCAGCATTTTTACCCGTGAGTTAGCTGGCAAATGGGAAAATGCAAAAGAGAAAGAAAGTGGTGTTTTATTGCAGAAATTGCAAAACTTAGCCCATAAAAAAACAGATGTTTTTTTAAGGAAGTTGCTAGTTGCTTATATTCGAGAGCAAGGCGGCATTACAGAAGCTGGTGGTGCAAAGTTAGATGGACGGCTTCGAGTAGCAGAAAACAACTAGTCCCGTTTTGCCACAGCACATCCCCCAGTGTAGAGCGTTTGGATAAGGAAAAGAATTTCAACATTCTCTATTTCTATCTTTTATTATGAAAAAAAACTATCAAACTATCTTTACCACCGAGCGCGGACTTCGCCATCAAGAAGTCGCCTTATCTGCTGCACCTGAGATGCTTTCCATCACGATGTTGCGCCAGCCCGACAAAGAGACCTTGCTCTCCCATCTGGCAGAGGCAGAGTATCTCGTTTCAGAGCGAACAGGCGTAATTGATGCTGAGATGATTCAATCTGCGCCGAATCTGAAGCTCATCGTGCGGCTCGGATCACTGTTTTATGATATTGACCTTGTTGCAGCAAAAGAAGCTGGGATTGCGGTCTGCTATTCTCCCGTAAAGCCAGTCATCCGCGTTGCCGAACATCTGGTGTTGCAGCTATTAGCTCTTAGTAAAAAAGTACGCTCAAGTGAAGATGCGGCTTTGGCGGCGAGTAAAGAATGGGGCGAGAGCAAGCGCACCAATGAAGATACCTTTGCTTATAACTGGTCGCAACAAGAGAATGTTAGCGGTCTGTGGAAGCAAACTATCGGCATTCTGGGATTTGGCGAAATTGGCGCAGAATTAGCCCGTCGGCTGCATGGCTGGGGATGCAATCTGCTCTACAACAAGCGTCGTCGTTTACCTGAAAGTGTTGAAATCAACTTGGGGCTGACTTATGTTGAGATGGATACGCTTTTGGCTCAAAGTGATTATGTCGCCAATCTGCTCCCCTATTTTTCCTGTACGGATATGCTAATCAATGCTGAGACCTTTGCCAAGATGAAGGACGGAGCTTGCTTCGTCAGTTGTGGCAGCGGGAGCGTAATCGATGAGGCTGCACTAGCTGATGCAATTAAAAGCGGAAAATTGAGTGGTGCGGCATTAGATACTTTTGAATGGGAGCCTATCAAGGCAGATAATCCCCTAATTGCTCTAGCTAACGAAAAACAGAATGTATTACTGACACCCCATATTGCTGCTGGGACATTCAATAATCCCCAGAAAGAAAGAGCTAGTAATTACACAAATATCATCCATCATATTAATGGCGAGCCACTCGAGTATCGCGTCGTCTAAGGCAGGAATTTATGAGTTCAATTTTAATTAAGAATGGGTCTATCGTTACAGTCAACGCCTCTGACCAAGTTTATAAAAACGGATATATCTATATTGAAGATGATCTAATCAAGGCTATTGGCGAAGGTGATGCTCCCGCTCAATATAACGATGCCGATAAAGTCATTGATGCAACTTTGATGGCTGTCATGCCTGGCATGATTAACGCCCATACGCATCTTTTCCAAACCTTTATACGTGGATTGGCTGACGATAAACCGCTCCTTGATTGGCTCAAGGCTGCGATTTGGCCTGTAGCTCAAGCATTGACAGAAGAAGAAGCCTACGTCGCTGCGATGGTGGGGATGGTGGAGAATATTCGGGGTGGGGCAACATCCATTATTGACCACCAATATATCCACACAGAACCGGGCAATGATGATGGGGTTTGTCGCGCGGCTGATGAAGCGGGAGTCCGCTTTATGTTGGCACGCGGCTGGACGGATCAGGATTATTTCCCAGCTTTTATGGAAGATGAAGAACAAATCATTAGCGAAACGACGAGTTTGCGGGATAAATGGCAACTCGGAGATAATGCTAACGGACGGATTCAAGTTGAATTCGCGCCATTAATCCCGTGGGGATGCACCAAAGAGACGATGTGCAACACCCACGAGATTTCAAAAAAATGGGGTAGCGGAACACATATCCACGTTGCAGAAACAAAAACTGAAGTAGACATAAATTTGGAAAAGCGCGGCAGTCGGCATATCGAATGGTTGGCTGAAATTGGCGTGCTAGACTCGCAGATGCAATTGGTTCACAGTGTTTGGCTCGAAGATAATGAGCTTGATTTGATAGAAAAACACGATGCGATTGTTGTCCACTGCCCAGTTAGCAATATGTATTTGGCTTCTGGTGTGGCGCGTGTTCCTGAAATGCGGGAGCGTGGGATCAGGGTCGCGTTGGCGACCGACGGACCTGGCAGCAATAACAATCAGGATATGATGGAATTGCTGAAAACGACAGCCTTGTTGCATAAAGTGGATACGCTCAACGCCACCGTTCTGCTCCCCGAAGATGTTTTGCAGATGGCTTGTCGGGGTGGCTCAGAAGCATTTGGGATGCCAGATGAAATTGGCTCGCTGGAAGTAGGTAAAAAAGCAGATATTATTTTGGTTGATATGGATACCCCGATGGCGATGCCCGTTCACCGTGTTCCTTCTGCACTGGTTTATAACCTGAGCAATCGAGATGTGGATACCGTCATTGTAGATGGAAAAATCCTTATGCAAGATAAAGAAATTCTCTTCCTTGACGAAAAAGCCTTGATGAAACGGGCGCGGGAAACTTGCGCTACTTTATTTGAACGTGCTGGAGTTGTTGTTGAATAATAAGTGAGAAAAATTTGTACACGGAAAACGTGGATTACACGGAAAAAACTTTTTTTGCTTTTCCGTAACCCCAAAGCCCTTCTCCGTGCAATCCGTGTACAAAAAAATGTAGGATTTAATATAAATGAACCCGAAATCAAAAACAGCCCTCATCACCGGTGGCGCACACCGACTCGGCAAAGCCATCACCTTGGGGTTAGCCCAAGCGGGAGCGAACGTCGTCATCAACTACAATTCTTCGGCAGAAAAAGCAAAGAAGACGGTAGATGAAGCTCGTGCGTTTGGGGTTGATGCGTTAGCGGTTCAGGCAAATATCGGCGATCGAGATCAAGTCGAAGCGATGGTTGCACAGGCAAAAGAAAAATTTGGCAGTGTAGATGTTTTGGTCAACAGCGCATCCCCATGGATTAAAACTCCCTTCCCCGCAGATAATCTCGATGATTGGCATCTTGTCACCAACACCTTAATTAACGGCTCTTTTTATTGTGCGAATGCAATTGCACCACTCATACTAGAAAATGGGGAAGGCGCAATTATTAATATCATTGATGAAACGGCTACCCTTCCTAAACCCGATTTTATGGCGCACAGCGTTGGGAAATCTGCCCTTTTAGGACTAACTCGTCAATTGGCATTAGAGTTAGCCCCATCAATCAGTGTCAACGCCATTGCGCCAGGTCCCATTCTTCCACCGCCTTATTACAGCGCAGAAAAGCTCGCAAAAACAGCAAGCGAAACCCTATTTAAGCGTTGGGGCAATCGAGAAGATATTGCCAACACAGTGCTTTTTCTTGTTCGTTCCAATTTTATTACAGGTGAAGTCATCACGGTCGATGGCGGTGAGCGTTACGCGCATATGCTTTTAGAGAAATAAAAAAACATGAAAGCACTTCTAGGTTTAGACATCGGCACAACATCCACCAAAGCAGTCCTTTTCGACACATCTGGAACCGAACTTTCAAGGGCAAATTCTCCCGCATATACAAATAAAATCCCTCAGCCCGGCTGGGTTGAGCAAGACCCCGAAGAAATTTGGCAAGCCGTGATCACCGCCATTCGCGGCGCAGTAAAAAACGCCCTGCCCGATACTGAAATTCTCGCCCTCAGCATCGCCGCCCAAAGTGGGTCGCTGATCCCCGCCAATCATCACGGCGAACCGATTTACAATCTCATCACGTGGATGGATGGGCGCACCGAAGCATTGGTGCAAAAATGGCGTGTAGAAGGCTTGCCAGAAAAAATCAAATCCATCAACGGCTGGACGCTCAACACGGGGCAGTGCCTGCCGACCATCGCCTGGCTCGAAGCAAACGCCCGCGCCGAGCATTATTTTTCCGTCAATGATTTCATTACCCATCGTCTCACGGGAAAATTCGTCACAAACCCATCTAATGCAGGCGGGATGCAACTCCTTAATCTTCACACAGGGGACTGGGATGAATATCTCTGTTCCTTAGCTGGGATTACGCCAACGGCACTCTCGCGTATTCAACTTGCTGGGACCCCAATCAGCAGAATCTCAGATCAGGCATCATCTGCCACAGGTCTCTCCACGCAGACGCTGCTCATTAACGGCGGACACGATCAAGGCATCTCCGCGCTGGGATTGGGGATCAACGATCCCGGCAAATTCTTGTTAGCCTGTGGCACAGCCTGGGTGATTAGTGGAGTGACCGATTCTGTAGATATAGCCAGCGTCCCCGCTGTGTTAGACTGGAACTTTCATCCACTAAAGGATCGGTGGATTATCTC
>Ga0209249_1002217_pt1 | contig 16429 bp, 16 predicted proteins | sample SaaInlV_200m_DNA_4_FD_184653 | JGI IMG/M metagenome (GOLD analysis project Ga0209249, IMG submission 184653) | Marine microbial communities from expanding oxygen minimum zones in the Saanich Inlet - SI037_S3LV_200m_DNA (SPAdes) (version 2) | ecosystem: Environmental > Aquatic > Marine >...
CATCCGCTCTCAGCACCAGGCCGCGGGTACCGCCCGCAGGAGTGGTCGACAGGAGCAGCGCCTGTCCTTCGACTCCGACGCCCTCCGCCTTAATCTCTCCCCCGGGAGAAGCGAGGTAGGTCACCCGCGTTCCGTCCGAGAGATCGACGCTGAATCCGACGATACCGTCATCGATAAAATTCCGACATCTGAGAATCCGGTCGGACTCCGCCGGCGATGGTGCGATCAGGGTAACCATCAGCTGTTCCCCTGCACCGCTCCACTCCGCCAGCAAATCGACCGCCGGCGTATAGCGCTGCTGCTCCTCGTCCCAGTCGATCGCTCGCCAACCGAGGGCGGTCGTTTCGCTCTTTTCCCCGAAATGCTTGCCGAAAGTCAATCCCGATGTCGAGAAGAAGCGGAGCTCGACGTTGGCTCCGGAACTGCTGTGCGTGACTGCGATGTTTTCAGCAGGATCGACGCTCACCTCTCCCTCGGCGAATTCGGGACCGAAGCACCACGACTGTGCGTAGTCGTGTTGGGCAGTGCTGGTGATTCTATCGGTGACAATCCAGATGCCGGCCTGTCGCAAGAACAGGATCTGGCGCACGTGGCGGACGTCGTCGATCTGTGGCTCTTGCGTTTCGCCAGTGCGGAAGTTCCAGCCTCCGTACGGGCTGTCGAAGATGCCTTCGGCGACGTCGAAGTGGGACGAAGAGTGCCATCGAGTGGGGATCGGTCGGTCGTATTGCAGTTCTGATCCGGCGTCGTTCAGCAGCTGTGAATAGCCGTCCACCGACACGGAGGATTGGGAGACCGTGCTGTAGAAATAGCGACTGAAGACGCCGCGCTCGGAATATGCATCATCCCCCGAATTGACCAGCAAATAGCGGCCGTAGGCGGCTATGGCCAGGCCGTTCCCTCCCTCGCGCATATGGCCGGGGGCGGGACGACTCGTCTTCATGAAGGCGTACAGGCCGTTGGCTGTCCAGCCGTCGCGCATGGCAACCCAGCCACCGTATGGAAAGTAGATGGATGTGAAGGCAGGTGCAGGCGCTGTACCATCCCCCAGGAGGTGATTGTGGATGCTCTCGCGCAGCGGCGTCAGCGTACCCTTCTCCTGCGCATAGGCCGCCGCCGCCGCATCGTGAGAGTAGTTCCAGGTATTGTCACAGCCGGTAGCGGGCCGTCGACCATCCGGCATGACGATTGAATCCAGAAAGCGCTCCCGATAGTCGCGAATCTCCTGGAAACGGGCCAGCCATGGGAACTCGCGTCCCTTTAGCGGCGGGTTGGCGCGAGCCAGCTGCAGGATCGAATCGAGGGCGTGGATCAGTCCGGGATTGTAGTTGAACGATTGCTCCATATCCGAACCGTCCGCCAGGTAGCCGCCGATATCGACATACCACTCCATCCGTTCGATGGCTATCCGGGTCCAATCCGGCCCCTCGCGCAGATCCTGGAGCAGGAGCGACGCCTTCAGGAGGCCCAGAGCACAGTGGACGAACTGGTTCGGCGTGCCGACCGCCTCCAGACCGTGCATGGCACCGGGGATCTCAAAGCGAACCACGTGCAGTAGTATGGCGGCCAGCTGCTGCGGGTCCAGCCTCTCCCTCGCCTGCTCGGGGGAGACGGCGATGCCGGTGGGAAGCCAGGAGAAGAGGTTGTCCAGACGCCAGGCGAAGTACAGCTTGCTCCTGCTGGCCCAGGCGATGGATTGCTGGACGTGCGGCTGGCGATCTCGCCGAATCAGCACGCCGTCGCGCAGTAGCTGTTGGTGGGTTGGTAGCCAGTTGCGCGCGAAGTCGTCCCAGTATCCCATGTAGGCCCGCAGATAGGCCGGATCGGGATCGTTCCGATACGCTTCCAGCAGTCGGCCGGTCCAGTGCATCGTCGCCAGGTCGCGGAGGACCACGTCGTAGCCGTCATCGGGGACAGCGTTCCAATCCGCTGCCCCGGGCGGGCCGAGGACATAGCTGCTGACGCGGTCGAATTCCCCGTACTGGGCAGTGGCCACGATCCCCTCACGGAGAAGGTCATCGGCGTCAGTCGCGGTCCACAGCCAGAATCCCGGGGGCTCGCCCAGATCCAGCGCGGCCCCCAGATCGACAATACGGTCTCGATACGCCGTGAGCGCTCCGTTGAAATCCTCTCGGTCGACACAGTCCTTTACTGCGGCCAACTCCGGACGCTCCAGATCGAGGAGCTCGCAGAGGGCGCGACCGGCATCCGTTTCCGATGTCATATTCACCTTCTCTTCAGAGCGTGCAGGCGAGGCCAGCAGCAGAATACCCGCGAGCGCTCCCATTATCGTCCAGTTGAATCGTTCCATCGACAGGGGCTACCAGGGCCACTCCTCCCCTTTCAAACCCTTCATCACCAGCCGATCTTCGCTGGAGGGATCGACGGGATCTTCGAGGAAATGGGCGAGCGCCGGCACGGCCGCTTCCTCCGGTTCCAGTGGAGCCTGGGTTCCCTTGCTTCCGCCGATATACGACCGTATCCAACCGGGATGGTAGAGGCGAAAGGTGTATCCCTCGGGGCGCAGATGGTTGAATAGAATCTTGACGCCCATATTGAGCGCCGCCTTGGACATGCAGTAGCCGTGCCATCCCTGGCGATAGGCCCGCTCGATGCTGCCCGCCTCCGAGGATACGAAACAGAGTCGCTTCATCTCACTCTTATCGATCAGGGGACGGAAGCATTCGACGACCCGCAGGGGACCCAGGGCATTGATGTCGTACATGCGATGCATCTCGCCGTAATCCTGTTCGTTCCGGATGTTGTGGTCCAGGATGCTGGTATTGATGCCGGCGTTGTTGATCAGCAGGTCTATGTGGTCCACCCTGCGGCGCATGGACCGAGCCGCATGCTGCGTCGATCTCCGCAACGAGACATCCAGGGGAAGGATGGTGAGCAGGTCGGGGTGGTGGGATGCCAGGTCGTCCAGTTCGGGCCAATCGGGCATGAACTGGCCCGCGATGACGCGCCACTGTTTGGCGAGAAGACCGGCGGCCAGGGCCAGCCCCAGCCCTCGATCGGCGCCGGTAATCAGAGCAATTCTTTCCAAGATCGATTTGCCTCCAGGTGAACAGGTTGTAGAAGTGCATCCTCCGCATTACTCGATGAACGGAAATGGCTGAATGTCATGTATGTGCAGGTGGATATGGGGCCCGACCCGGCTCAGTGTTTTGTCAACAAAAAACGTCGACAAAATTGCAATCAAGATCTACCAGTAGATTAATAGTTACGCGATTTCCGAAGACCAGAAACTTTGTTGACAGACCACTCAGTCCAGTTCCACCTCGTCCCACGCCCCCTGCCACTCACAGGGGCGCCCGAGGGTCCAGAGAATCCGCAGATCTTCTCCGTGAACCATTACCTTCGAATCTGCCGATCCATTCTCCCACGTGTCCGGAAAGCCGCCCCGGTGCGGGCAGGTCACATCCCCTTCGAACTGGAGCCCGGGCTCTCCGGCCGGCGCTTCGATGCGGTTGCCGTCCCGGTCGTGCTGGTGATGGCCGCACATGAGTTCCATGGCCCGCTCCCGGTCGATCTCGCCATAGCCGTGGCGGATATCCCACATCAGGGTCCAGAACCGCACGGCGCTCCCCGGGTTGGTGCTCTCGTTGCCGAAGCGGGTCATCGGCAGGTCCGTCCGTTCGTTGTTCTCGTCAAAGCTGTGGTCGCAGTAGTTGTGGTTGGTCATCACCAGGTAGTTGCCGATCTCTCCCATATCCCCCGGCCGGCGTATCCCGTAGCGGTTGCACGAAGTCTCCACCACGGCGCACTGCTCTCGGTCGGCGATCAGGAAGTTCCACGTGCCGGTCCGCAGCAGGCTGTTACGCCCGGTGTTGGCGCGATACGTCGGCGTTCCCCGGGTGACCATCTCGATCGCTTCCTCGGCCGTGTCCGCATGCGCCGCAACGTGCAGGAACAGGAGAAACCAGGAGACTCCGAACGCATTGGCACCCATCTCCGCGTGCTGATCTCCACCCGCGTTCAGGATCAGCGAGACCCCCTTTGCATTGACGATCTGACAGCCCGATCCCGCCCCTCCGGGCGTCAGCACCCAGAAGGCGTTGCCGTCCGTCGGGCGACCGACATACGCGATCTGGTAGCACTTCGGGTTGAGGGGGCAGTGCCGGTTGTGGGTCGCGATCGTCTCGTCCGCGGCGTTCGGCCCGCTGCCCAGAGTCGCAAAGCTGCTGCAGCCTGGCTCCGCAGAGTTCTCTTTCTTCCAGGGGATAGACGTCGGGTGCCGCCACGACCAGGCGTCGTAGATGTTCGTGTTCAACACTTTGTGATAATGGCTGCTAATCTTTGCAAAAGGAGATTTATCCAGCTCTTCGGCCGCTCCTTCCGCCACCCCCTGCATGAAGTGGATCAGGCCCGGGTCCAGCGCTTCGAGCTGGGCTTCGTACAGAGGCAGCGCCTGCATGGTGTCGTCCAATCCCCACTCCTCCACGTGCCCTTTCCACCATACATCCGAAACCCAGCGAACCAGATCTCCGGCCTGGCTTCCCACCTGAATCCCGATATCGAACCAGGAGCCCTTCAATTCGCCCAGAAATCGCGCCCGGGGAGCAAATCGGGGATGTCCGGGTGATACCTGGTATTTTTTGGTGCAGGGGTTTCCACTGGCATCTGAAAGGAATGCGCGCATGCCGTTCTCCTGGGTCTAATACCGGTTTGATTCTCGGATGCCCTATTGTTCGACGATTCTCCACTGGAAATCCCGGTAACATCGGGACAGCCATTCATCAATTCGGTATAAGTTACATCGCGATCGAGAGTTCACCCATGAATAACCTCAAAAAAGTTGGCTGCGTCCACGCTGTGGTAGCATCTATATATGGCGTTGTACGAGATTTCCGGCCGTTTATCTGCAGGATAATTTCCGCAGCGGCGCTTTGCATCTGCTTGGAGAAATGAACGGGAATGCCGGCAGTTGATTTAGACAAACAGGAGTCGGCGGCAAATTTCTACTAATTGAATCGTTTCTGAGAATTTTCTCCTCCGTCAGTATATTTCTCCTTGACCCCGTACTAAAGTACGGTCTATATATTCCGTTCTATGAGGAGCAGAAAATGGATACTCTGACCATTGGATCGTTAGCGAAAGAAGCAGGCGTAAACGTCGAAACCGTCCGCTATTATGAGCGGCGGGGTCTGATTCGCCAGCCGGACAAACCTTCGTCTGGATATCGACACTACTCTCGCGAAGAGGTGTCACGCATCCAGTTCATCAAGCACGCCCAAGATCTGGGTTTTACGCTCAAGGAAATAACCGAACTTCTTTCGCTGCGAGTCTCTCCCAAGACATCCTGTGAAGAGGTCAAAGAACAGGCCATTACCAAGATTCAGGATATCCAGGAGAAAATCCAGACGCTACAGAGTATGAAGAGAACGCTCGAAGGACTCGTCCGGAGTTGTGAGAACCGCGCTCCTACCAGCGAATGCCCCATACTGGAAACGCTAAACACAGGAGAAATGGAACGTGCCCACCGTTGAGTTCATCTATGATGTAGATTGCCCGAACGTAGAAAAAGCCAGGCAGCAGCTTCAACGTGCCTTCGATGAAACGAATATGGATCCAGTCTGGCAGGAATGGGATCGAGATACAGGGGAAGCACCAGAGTACGTTCGGGGCTACGGATCGCCGACCATCCTGGTCGATGGACAGGATGTGGCTGGGCTCCCTCCTTCTGCTGATGCCAACTGCTGTCGGGTGTATGAGGCATCAGAAAAAGAAGAACCAGGCGTTCCTCCTCTGGAATTGATCACCGCCGCCCTATTGGAGGCCAAGGAGATGGGGTAATGACCAATGCCAATCCGAACACCGAGAAACGCTGGTTGAGTAGCCTATCCGTACTGCCTGCGGTGGGTTCCGCATTGCTTCCGGCATTGGCGTGTCCAGCTTGCTGGCCAGCGTATGTGGGATTACTCAGTGCACTGGGTTTGGGATTTGTGGATTATACACCCTTCTTGTTGCCGGTAACCACTCTATTCCTGGCCATCGCTGTCCTTTCCCTGGCCCATCGGGCGAAGACGCGCCACAGATATACGCCTTTCTTCGTCGGTCTGGGAGCCGCGATACTATTGATCGCCAGCAAGTTCTTTCTCCTCTCGGAGATAGGAACCTATATGGGGGGCGTCCTTTTGGTGAGTGCATCAATATGGAATGTGTGGCCTTCTCGGAAAGCGGTGGCTGAATCCTGCCCCGTATGTTGATCGCAATGTCATTCTTCCATCAACGGCACGAAAAAAGCGGCGGCAAACTCGACGGCCTCATGCAATACAAATACCTCTCGGCTTTCCATCTCAGATCCCTGCCATTCCTTCATCCGATCTCGATCCCCTAAGAAAATCATCTCGAGACACAGACTATGTGCGGCGCAAGTCGTTGGCGTTTGCCAGCGGATTCCCACATGCACGTCAAGGGATGGCTTCGCTTCCAGTATCTCCATTTCCTTTTGGCGAAGATAGATCGGCTCGCCGCTTATGTGGCAGTGCGAATCGATCTGCGTTTCAATCCCAAACATCGGACTGACAGCCAGAGCATCGAGAGCGCACATGGCGTGGATTTCGTGTCCATTGACGATCAATCTGTGGGGCGTGTTTTCCATCGTCATCGGATAGGCACCGATGGGCTCTTCGCTCTGGGTATCCAAGATCAGCAGATCATCTTCACACAGACGCACAAGCGCCTTCGTCACATCGGTATCTGATAACATACCGGCGATTTCCTTCTTTCTCAGAGGATATCCTCTTTCTACAAAGGAACGAAGAATCGCCTTGTGAATCTGTAAGAGCTCTTTATCGAGCTGTCGCTGTCGTCCTTTCAAGGGCAACCTATCATGCAGACGGTGTACCGCTTCATCTATAGCCATGCTTCAAACCTCTTTCTTATGCGATAGAAATTTTGGCTTTTTTTTATCTATTATCAGTTAGACCGCCGAGACCAAAGCACTAGCTCACGAATTGTCCCACCCATCAGATAAAAATGTGTCGTGACCCAATTAGACAGAACGACAACTACGCCAAACAGAATGGTTCCCATGCTCAAAAGTGCCCAGCCAGATACGATGTTTCCGATCACGCATCCTTTGGCCAAGGCAGCTCCTATGCCGACTAAGAAGCCTCCGAACAGAGCGGTAACAACCTGTTGAGGTTGTTTTGGAAGCAGACGCGCTTCTCCAGATAATCTTCCCGAAATCCATGAACCTAAAACCAGGCTGCTAACAAGGGCAATCAACCACCATGATACCTTTTTGCTTTGAGACGTGACAGTCGATGCTTTGAGAGAAACCACCGGCCCCTTTGGCTCGGTGCCCCCCAGCCCTTCAGCTTTTGCCAACACAGGCTTTTTTTGGTAGACATGATTTAAATTGTGATCGGTGATCAGTAGCTGCGCATGCATGACGCCGTGTGTGACGCCAAGGGGATAGTTCCGCCCGCTAGCAGCGGATGAGAGATAGGCAACACTACCCAATAGACCAATCAGTAAACCCGCCTGCCAGGGTTTCCAGGATTTCGCCAAAATTTTGTCCTTGATAGAAAATGCGCCTCCAGATGGGGGAGACTTACGCCTACGTGTGAAAGCATATACAAGCGTCAAAATTACAAGTATTAGCGTTATGCCCCAAAAAGGAAGGCCTGTTAAGGATGCAATACTGACTGCACCGCCATCGGGTGCTTTTATAACGAGTGTTTTCAAATAGCCATTAACTGAATGAAGCGGTCCATGTTCCACTATGGAAACGCCGAGAGCAATTCCCAGAATTGCCACTATTGAATTGAGATTGCCCGTGCCAGCTTTGAAAAGGCATCCACTCACGCAACCTCCGGCCAGTACCATTCCGACGCCGAATACCAGTCCACCGATCATAAAACTGCCCCAGAGGAGCGGTTTGGGGTTTAATACTACCCATCCAACTAACTCCAACACCGCAAATCCTGCCATGCTTGTGACGATGCAAACCCAAAGCCCCCAGATTTTCCCCCAGTCTTTCATTAACAATACTTCACTGAAGGCCGACGAACCACACAGGTCTCCCTTCTGTAAAACAAAACCAAAGAGAAAACCAATCGGAATCGCCGTAAGAACCCATAAATGGGTGTATATTGCGACAGCCACGACGAGGATGAGAAAGATCGAGCTGACAGTTACGTAGGGAATCCAATACCGCCCCGGCCTGTTTTCTGACATGGCTCTTTACTCCTTTTTCTAAATTGCGAACGTAGCCGCAGGAGATAGAACAGACTGCATGAGCTTTTTCTTTAACTATTACCCCAAATAGGGCTGTGTCGCTCCTGTATACTGGCCGAGCTTTGCTACAGGCCGTATTGACAGTATTTGGCTAATTGGCTAAATTGCCAATAAAGAAAGAAGATATTCCATGGATGTCAAGACCAGCGCTCGTTTCGAAGCTCGCGCTCGCATCATCAAAGCTCTCGCCCATCCCACCCGGCTGTTCATTGTCGATGAACTCTCCCGGGAGGAACGCTGCGTGTGCGAGTTGACCGAGATGGTGGGTGCCGATACTTCCACCGTCTCCAAGCACTTGTCCCTGCTCAAGAATGCCGGCATCGTCCGGGACGACAAACGCGGTACTCAGGTCTTCTACCAGTTGACCATGCCCTGTGTCCTCCGCTTCCTGGACTGTGTAGAAACCATCATTAAAGAAAACGCCGAAGCGCAGATGAGCCTGGTGGGCTGATCTGACCCGTATCCGATTCGTTTTTTTCTTTTTACAAATTTGGCATTTTTGCCAAATAACCAATGAAAATGATTCGATGAACTGGAAAAACGAGTGGAAACCGCTGGCGCTGGCGGCCGCGGTTTTCTCGACCCTTTTCTTTTTGCCGGTGGGCAGCGAGCGGTTCGATCGGGCCGTGCTCGAGGCGTTTCACCTGGCCAAGTGGTACGCCCGGGAGCACATCCTGCTTTGCCTGGTGCCCGCCTTCTTTATCGCCGGTGCCATCGCCGTCTTTGTGAGCCAGGCGTCGGTGATGAAGTATCTGGGTGCCGGCGCGAAAAAGACCGTTGCCTACGGCGTCAGCGCCGTATCGGGCACTATCCTTGCCGTCTGTTCGTGCACAGTGCTTCCCCTTTTTGCCGGCATCTACCGCATGGGCGCGGGGCTCGGACCGGCCACCGCCTTCCTCTACTCCGGTCCGGCGGTCAACGCCCTGGCAATTATTCTGACCGCGCGCATCCTGGGCTTTGAACTGGGCGTCGCCCGGGCGGTCGGTGCCATCAGTTTCAGCGTCGTCATCGGCCTGCTCATGCACCTCATCTACCGCAGGGAAGAGCAGGAGAAAGCGCGCGTGCAGGCGGTCTTGCCCGAACCGGAGGTGGATCGTCCCCTATGGCAGAACGCCCTCTACTTCGCCGCCATGATCCTGGTCCTGGTCTTCGCCAACTGGGGTAAACCGCAGGAGAGCGTCGGCCTGTGGGCGACCATCTACTCCGCCAAGTGGATTGTCACGGCGCTCAGTGCCACCTTTCTCGGTCTGCTACTGGTCGCCTGGTTCGCTATCCCCTGGGGATATTTCGTCCTGGTAGCTGTCCCGGTAGCGACTCTGAGCGTTCTCTTCTCCCACGAACCCCTCATCCCCTTCACCGCCGGGATTTTAGGCCTGTCGCTGCTCATCGCTCGGCGCGACGATGAGACCGGAGAGTGGTTTCAGCAGAGCTGGGGATTCGCCAAACAGATTCTGCCTTTGCTGCTGGGCGGGGTGTTGATTGCCGGCCTACTGCTGGGGCGACCGGAGCAGGAAGGGCTCATTCCCTCTTCCTGGGTCGCCAGCGCGGTCGGCGGCAATTCGTGGGGCGCCAATCTATTTGCTTCCGTAGCCGGTGCCTTCATGTACTTTGCCACCCTCACCGAAGTACCGATCCTGCAGGGACTGCTCGGCGCCGGCATGGGCAAAGGACCGGCGCTGGCTCTGCTGCTGGCCGGTCCGGCCCTCTCCCTGCCCAACATGCTGGTCATTCGCAGCGTTATCGGCACACAGAAGACCATCGTCTACGTCGCCCTGGTCGTCCTCATGTCGACGATCGGCGGCATCCTTTTCGGAACCTTTTTCTAATTGGAGGAAATCACCATGAAGATCCAGATCCTCGGCACCGGCTGCCCCAAGTGCAAGAAGCTTGGCGAAGTCGCCGATCAGGCAGCCCAGGCACTCGGCCTGGACTACGAACTGGTCAAGGTCATGGATATCAACGAGATCACCAGCTTCGGAGTGATGATGACCCCCGCCCTGGCCGTGGATGGCGAAGTCAAGATCACCGGCCAGGTGCCGTCCATGGAGGATATGAAGAAGGTGCTTCAGTAGGAAAGATCGTGTCTGCCCAAACCACCGGCATACGGCGGATGGGTCGAATTTCATATATAATATCTGTAAAAACGTATATACGTATTGACACCTATTTTTTCCCCCTTACTTTCAATCCAATCCACAAGGGAGGATTGAACCATGACATCAAATGACGGAAACACATCCTGTCCGGTCGAAGCGGCGACGCACGATCTGGGGTTTTTCGAGAGATATCTCACCGCCTGGGTGATCCTCTGCATCCTCGGCGGCATCGTTCTCGGCAAGCTGGCTCCGGGAGTGGCCACCTATCTGGACGGTCTGGCCATCTATGTGAATGAGGCGCCGGTCGTCTCCATCCCCATCGCCGTCTGCCTGTTTTTCATGATGTACCCGATCATGGTGAAGATCGACTTCGCCGAAGTGGTAAAGGCGAGTACGAATATAAAGCCGGTGGGGCTGACGCTCGTGGTCAACTGGGCGATCAAGCCATTCACCATGTACGCCATCTCTGTCTTTTTCCTGGGCACACTCTTTTATCACTTCATCGGCCCGGAAGCGGTCGACTACGTCAAAATGCCCCTGGGACTGGATCTACCCGTTGGAGCATCTCACGGCGCGGGAAGTGTGGTGCTGCAGCAGGGGGTGAAGGTTCTGCAGGTGCCGCTGTGGCGGAGCTACCTGGCCGGCTGCATCCTTCTCGGCATTGCGCCCTGCACGGCCATGGTGCTGGTCTGGGGATATCTTGCCAGAGGGAACGATGGCCATACCCTGGTCATGGTCGCCATCAATTCATTGGTCATGCTCCTGCTGTTCGGCGTGCTGGGTGGGTTCCTTCTCGGCGTAGGACGGCTGCCGGTTCCCTGGCAGGCATTGCTGCTGTCGATCGGCATCTACGTCGCCCTGCCGCTGGTAGCCGGCTACTTTTCGCGTAAGTGGCTCATCGCGGCAAAGGGACGGGAGTGGTTCGATGAGAAGTTTCTCCACATCCTCACCCCGATCACAATCATCTCTTTGCTGATCACCCTCGTGCTGCTGTTTTCCTTCAAAGGGGAAGTGATCCTGGGCAATCCCCTGACGATCCTGTGGATCGCCATCCCGCTGTTCATCCAGACCGTCCTCATCTTCGCTGTAACCTACGCGCTGGCCAGATGGCTCGGTTTCACCTACGAAAACGCGGCCCCGACCGCCATGATCGGCGCGTCCAACCACTTCGAGGTGGCGATCGCCACTTCGACCATGCTCTTCGGGCTCTCTTCGGGCGCGGCGCTGGCGACCGTGGTGGGGGTGCTCATCGAGGTCCCGGTAATGCTCATGCTCGTAAAGGTCTGCCAGCGGACGAAGGGATGGTTTCCCGCGCCGGTTTCTTCGACATCCATATGAAAGAGATGGATATGGAAACCGATCTGGCGATCTTCAAAGCGTGCGCCGATGCCACCCGACTGCGCATCCTCTTCCTGCTGGTGGAGCGCGAGCTGTGCGTCTGCGAATTGGTCGAGGTGCTGGAAATGCCGCAGGGGAAAATCTCGCGTCATCTGGCGGTGCTCAAGAACGCCGAGCTGGTGCGCGATCGGCGCGAAGGGCTGTGGATCTACTACTCGCTGAAAGAGATGGAAACGGAACTGAAGCGGCAGCTCGGAGCCTATCTGAGTGAAGCTCGATTCGAGCAGGCAGAAGCGGATCGGAGCCGTCTGGAGGAGCTGACTCGCGCAGACCAGCTCTGCGGCCCTCCCCGTTGAACTCCTTCACCCTGGAGTCGATATGAAACGGATTCTCTTCCTGTGCACCGGCAACTCCTGTCGCAGTCAGATGGCCGAGGGCTGGGCGCACCATCTCAAAGGAGACCGGGTCGAGGCACATTCAGCTGGAATTGAAACACACGGACTCAACCCGAACGCGGTCGAGATGATGGCCGAAGCCGGGGTGGATATCTCCACCCATCGTTCCCAGCACATCGACGAGTTCAGCGAAGTCGCGCTCGACTACGTGATCACCGTCTGCGGCCACGCGGACGAACACTGCCCGATCTTTCCCGGAGATACACAGGTGATACATCATCCCTTCGACGACCCGCCCAGGTTGGCAAAAGAGGCGAAGAGCGAAGAGGAAGCGCTGGGGCACTACCGCCGGGTGCGGGACGAGATTCGCGCCTTCGTCGACACTCTCCCCGAATCTCTGGAAAATTGATCGGGGTTGATGGAAATTCCCGACAGAGAGTACGAAGAACCTTTCAACACCTGTCCATTTGTGAAAGCCGACAGCGTGTCCATCCGCTGGGACGGCGGCGTCAGGCCGATTCGGGCGCTATCATTTTAAAAAAGTCAGTTTCCGAGTTCGATGAAATGAATGCGCTTTCATCTTCACCACGTAAATCCCTGAGCTAACTAATTGACCAACATCGTTCCTGCCATCCCATATTATTTTATACAGCAATCCTTAAATATTTGTGCAATTTTCATGGCCTTTTTATGTTGATGTAGAACGAATTGCTCATTGATATCGGCTTAGCTCAGAGGAGACGAATGATGTCCTTAGCCTCCTTGGATTCCTTTATCCAAAGCAACCCCGACGCCCGGGAATTGAAACGAGCGTTGGCGGTGAAGATGGAACAAACGGGGTATTCCCATCAACAGATTGGCGAGGTGCTGAACGTGTCGGTCGCCTTCGTGACCAAATGGAAACGTCGTTTTCTCGACGAGGGGATCGACAGTCTGCGGTTGGCCTATCAAGGATTCAAACCGTATCTGGAAGACTCCCAGCGGCAGCAGGTTCTCACCTGGTTAACCGATCAGGATCATCATTCGGTGCCGGAATTGAGTGCCTATCTGCGCGATACATTCAGCGTCACCTTTCAATCCAAGCAAAGCTACTACGATCTGTTAGCCGAAGCCAAGATCAGCTGGAAGAAGTCGCAATCGACCAATCCCAAGGCCGATCCGCAGCAGGTAGCCGAGAAACGAGACGAGGTAAAAAAAACCTCGCGATCTGGGAGCCGTTGATTCTCCGCTATGAAGCGCGCGCCTTCTTTCTAGATGAATGCCATCTCCTCTGGGGGGATGCCTGCGGGTATGTGTGGGGACCGCAGGGGAAACGGGTGGAACTACCCATCGATAACCACCGGGCGCGACAAACCTACTACGGTGCCTTGGATATCTTTTTCGGACAGTTTGTACTCACCCCTTATGCAGCAGGTAACTCCGAAAATACGGTGCGCTTTGTCCGGAAACTGCAAAAACGGTATGCGGGAGAGCGGCTGTTGTTGATCTGGGATGGGGCGCCCTATCATCGACAGGGGGCCATGATCGACTTCCTGCATCAGCTCAACGGCGGCCGGCCGCCCGAAAAGTGGCCGGTGACTTGTATCCAACTGGCCCCGCATGCTCCTGATGAGAATCCGGTCGAAGATATCTGGTTGTTGGCCAAAACTTATGTACGGCAGCACTACTATCTCCATTCGACATTTCAGCAAGTCAACAAGCTCTTCGTAAAAGCCATCAAGCAGCACCGATATTTCGATTTCCCCAAGTTGAATGAGTATACTTATTTTGCACAAATCAATTAGGATCGCTGTATATCAGGAAATATCCCCACATTCATCAATCCAAAAGAAAGGAATGTCGCGACTGAAATCATCCTGGCGATTAAAAAAAACCTTACTTCAATATATCCCTTTTTAAGGGCTATGATACTGACGGACAACATGAAAATGCTATCAAAAACCCCTATAAATATAGTATGTTTTTTAAAAGATGGGGCAATCATATGGATGATCAACCCCAAAATAGAAAGGCCTATCGATAGAACCAGCCATTTGTTGAACTTGGGAAAGTTAATGGGGATGTTGAGAAAACTGCCCGTAAAGAACAGGGTAATAATCGCATATGAGAAGATGAAATAGAGTACACAGACGTTTGCCCATTCCGGGTTTTCCGGCCACAGGTATCTAAACGCGTTTCCATCGATTGACAGCAGAACAAAAAGGAAAGACAGAATATACAGCGCATAGAAGAAATACGCTTTATCTCTCAGCGAGATAAAGAGGAACAAATTATAAATGATCATGATAAGAGTTGACCCATACACTAATCCATTCAGTATTTGCCTCGTATTGCTATGCGCCCAGAAAGCGTTTTCTTCCCAGAGAATAAGAGGCATTAGCATGGGTTTTAAAGATTGAAATCTTACATAAACAGTCTGTAGATTCTGTGAAAAAATCGGTATGGCAAACACGTGGCTGGGATAGGGGATTTCCCGGTGCTTAAAAGGTAAGAGACTCCCTCCCGTTTTTATCACCATATCATGGTTTGCCCGGGGGAGGTAAACTTTTATGGATTCCAAATTCGGACGATTGATTTCCAGCAGCATATGCGCAGGGGAAAAATGGGACGGATCTATCACAAACTTTACCCAAAACACACTTGAGGAAAATCCATAGTTGGGAACTTTTGCTTGACTGGGAATAAATCGCGGCGCAAATTGGGGCGAGGATACTTGCTCGATGGTAAACTCTCCCTCTCGATCCTCAAAAATTCCCAGGTGCATTCCCAGGGGATATTTCCCATTACCTTCTTCTAAAGTCACAGGAGAAGAGGCGAAGGCAGAGGAAGATAGAATCCATAGTATTCCACAAACCAGAGGGCATTTCATATACTTTTTAAATTTGCTCATAACTTGTTGATATAACGCAATTTAAAAAAGGAGTTCCGGACGAGTCGTTATTTTTTCTATCTTATCCGGAAGAGAGATCCACTTTGGGAATCCATATTTACGCTTTTTTAATCTCCATTTCAAGGTTTTTGTTCTTTGCCTTCGCCGGTACGGCCAGCGCTCTGTCGCTGGATGGCGACGGGGAAAACGCGCAGTATTTCGATTCCTGGACCTGCATATCCCTGGGTGGAGGAATACTGGTTCTATTCCTGGCAATATTGATTTTCGTTTGTCGTGACCGCACCAATCGGCGGGAAGGGCAACGGCTGCAAAAACAGCTACTGGAGCAGGAGCAACAGGCGCGGAAAGCGCTCGAAGCCAAGAACGTGCAGCTGGAACAGGCCAGGGAAAAGGCAGAGCAGGCCAATCAGGCCAAGAGCATATTCCTGGCGAATATAAGCCATGAGATCCGCACTCCACTCAATGCCATCCTGGGCTATGCGCAGGTGCTGCAGCACCATCCCGATGTGACGGAGGAGTTGCAGAATCCGCTGAAGACTATCGAGCACAGTGGGACCCACTTGCTGATGCTTATCAACGACGTGCTGGATATCTCAAAGATCGAATCCGGCCATCAGGAGGTGATGGCGGAAAACTTCGACCTGATGGCGCTTGCCGACAGGCTGGCGGCCATGTTTCAGCCTGCCTGCGCCCGTAAGGGGCTGGGCTGGCGGCGGGAGTGGAATCCGGAACCGGCGCCAGCTTTCCTACCGGTATGTGGGGACCAGAGCAAACTGCGCCAGGTGCTGCTGAATCTGCTGACCAATGCGGTGAAGTTCACCGATAGGGGAGAGGTGGCATTGCGCCTTTCCAGAGAGTCGGAAGACCGCTATCTGTTCGAAGTGATCGACACCGGTCCGGGTATCACCCCGGAGCAGCAGGCAGAGATCTTCGAACCTTTTATCCAGGGCCAATCGCAGGGAAAGGCGAAGGGAACCGGTCTGGGGCTGGCCGTATCCCGATATCAGGTGGAGCTGATGGGGGGCACGCTGGCGGTGGAGTCGGGCCTGGGGCAGGGTTCGCGCTTTTACTTTGCCGTGGATCTGCCCGTCGCGCCCATGGAGACGGGCGAGAGTCCCGGCAAGATAAGGAGGCTAAAAGCCAGCCTTGAGGTCCACGCTCTGATCGTCGACGACGACGAGAGCAACCGCCAGGTGCTGGGCGAGATGCTGAAGGATCTCGGCGTGCGCACGAGCATGGCGGCGGACGGCTTGAGGGCGGTGGAACAGATGCGGGAGGATCCGCCGGACATCGTCTTCATGGATGTGTGGATGCCGGAGATGAACGGTTTGGAGACAATGCGCCGGATCAAGGCTGAAATCGGGGGAGAAATCCCGCCGGTGGTGGCAATTTCGGCCTCGGCTCTGGTGCACGAGCGTCAGCAGTACATGGAGTCTGGTTTTGTCGATTTTCTCGCCAAG